>Ga0208795_1001475_pt1 | contig 10558 bp, 14 predicted proteins | sample CB_VirMetaG_6_FD_184541 | JGI IMG/M metagenome (GOLD analysis project Ga0208795, IMG submission 184541) | Freshwater to marine saline gradient viral communities from Chesapeake Bay - CB_1508_2 Viral MetaG (SPAdes) (version 4) | ecosystem: Environmental > Aquatic > Marine > Coastal | place: USA... | reverse complement strand
CATTACCCTGTCTTCTGCGGGTACATCGGGAAGCCCTAACGACTTGCCTATTGACGATGGTGCGGCCTCTAACGGTAGGAATAGATTAATTATCTTTAATGATGGGGCTGATTTAGGCGCTACTGCTTATGTTCAACTTACCCCAAATGACGCAGAAAAAATAATTTATGTAAGAAACAACCTATCTGGCAGCAGGAGCATCCTTTTATTTCAGGGTACTTACAATGCGTCTAATGATTACGAGGTGCCCGCAGGCACTACAGCAGTCGTTTACTTTGATGGCGGTGGCGCTGGTGCTGTTGCCGCTAATGTTTTTAACAACGCTTATTTTGATAGCTTACGGCTTGGCTCTGTCTCAGTTACAGCTATATTGGACGAAGATAATATGGCGTCCGATAGTGCTACGGCTCTTGCAACGCAACAATCGATCAAAGCTTATGTAGATAGCCAAGTAACCATACAGGACTTGGATTTTGCAGGGGATAGTGGAACCGGAGCGGTAGATTTAGATAGTCAGACATTTACTATTGCAGGTACTGCTAATGAGATAGAGACGTCCGCTTCTGGGCAAACTTTGACAGTTGGATTGCCTAACAATGTAACAATTGGCAACGACTTGACGGTAACAAACGCTAGTAATTTAACGGGTAATGTTGCTGTAAATACGAACAAATTTAACATAACTGCCGCTAGTGGTAATACGACCATAGCGGGCACTTTAGGGGTTACCGGAAATACGACATTGTCAACTCTAGGGGTTACTGGAGCGGCAGGGGTAGACGGAGACTTTGACGTTGCGACGAACAAACTTACAGTTGCTGCGGCTAGTGGTAATACCGTTGTTGGTGGTACTTTAACAGTAACTAACGGAACCACCCTATCCTCTACCTTGGGCGTTACGGGAGCGGCTACTTTATCTTCTAGCTTGGGAGTTACAGGAACAACTACAGTTAGCACCTTAACAGGAACGGGCGATGCTACTTTTAACGGAACGGGTCAAGTTAAGGTTCCTTCTGGAACAACGGCACAAAGATCGGGAAGTCCAAGTAACGGTATGATTAGATATAATTCAAGTAATTCAACTTTAGAAGGATACGCGGGTGGAGCATGGGGAAATATTGACCTCGATGCGACAGCGTCTGCGATAGCTCTTGCAATTGCACTAGGATAATTTATGGCTAATACATTTAAAAACTACGCAGCTACAGGTGTTGGAACTTCTGCTTCCACGATACTAACTGGCCCGTCGGCGACACAAACTACGGTCATTGGTATTACGGTAGCTAACATATTGACCTCTGGACCTATCACAGTGGACGTATACGCTACGATAGGTGGCACAGACTACTATATAGTCAAGAACGCTGTGATCCCTGTAGGAGGCTCTCTAGTGCCTGTAGGTGGCGATCAGAAGCTAGTGCTAGAAGCTACGGATGTATTGAAGGTGGTATCAGACACAGCAAGTTCTGCTGATGTGATTGCTTCTGTCTTGGAGATAACTTAATGGCTTACATAGGTTCACCTGCTGCACCAACTATTGCTACAGTTAGTGACGATACTATTACTACAGCTAAAATAGCTGATGACGCTGTTACTTCTGCGAAGCTAGATACAAATATAACTGTAGCTGGAAACTTTGACGTATCCTCTGGAACTATAAAGCTAGATGGTAATTATCCTGTTGGCACGTCTAACGTTGCTTTGGGTAATTTGGCACTAGATGACGGTTCGCTTACAGGACAAGGTAATACGGCTGTTGGATCGAGTGCCTTAACCGCAAACACTTCAGGTAATTTTAGTGATGCCTTTGGTTGGCTAGCATTAGCTGCTAATACTACTGGAGGTAGTAATGTAGCAGTTGGTAATAGAGCATTAGCCGCTAACACTACTGCATCTGACAATACAGCAATAGGTGTTGTTGCATTGACCTCTAATACAACTGGAGCGCAGAATACAGCCGTAGGAACTCTTGCGCTTGATGCAAATACTACTGCAACAGGCAATACTGCGGTTGGTTATAGTTCACTTAGCTCAAATACTACAGGGGGCTATAATGTAGCTTTTGGTTATAACTCTTTAGGCGCAAATACCACTGCCCAGTACAACACCGCTGTTGGATACAACGCCGCCCGTTCAACTACTACTGGAAATGCGCTTGCAGCACTTGGGTATGAGGCTTTATCCAATAACACCGGATCAGATAACACCGCTCTTGGTTTTATGGCGTTATACCAAAATACAAGTGCAAACGAAAATACTGCCGTTGGTAAACAAGCTCTTTACGCAAATACAACAGGTAATCTTAATACAGCAATAGGTAAAACTTCTGGCTACAGCAATACCACTGGGGCACATAATACTTGGTTGGGGCATAACTGTGGATACTACAATACAACAGGTAGTTACAATACTTTTATAGGTAGAGACGCTGGGTCAACAACTACAATTGGTTCATCAAACACTGCTGTTGGATACGGTGCTTTATATAGTTCAAACAGAACTTCTGATAGTAATGACGCTAATACAGCCCTTGGTTATCAAGCTGGTTATAGTAAAACAACGGGTAATAATAATGTATTTATAGGTAAATCTTCTGGTACTAGTTTTACTTCTGGAAGCAGCTCTATTTATATTGGACAAGGGACAGGAGCTAGTTCTGGAGGCGTAAGTAATGAGATAGTTGTAGGTACACAAATACAAGGTAAAGGAAGCGACACGGGGTATGGTAAGGGAACTTGGTATCAAGGGAATAACAGTTCCTCATGGTCTACTGTGTCTGACCGCAGACTTAAAAAGAATATAGTTGATAACACCGAAGGTCTTGAAAAGATTAATGCCCTTCAAGTTAAAAACTTTGAGTACCGTTTATCTGAAGAAGTTACAGAGCTTGATCAAAGCAATGCAATTAATAAAGCTGGTGTTCAATTAGGTGTAATTGCTCAAGAGCTACAAGAAGTATGTCCTGATTGTGTAAAAGAAGAATCAACCGGAGTATTGTCTGTCAACACCGATAATCTGACTTGGCACATGATAAACGCAATTAAACAGCTATCTGCTAAATGTGACTCGTTGCAAGCAGAAATTGATATCTTAAAAGGAAATTAACATGGAACTAACCGCTGAAGAAATTGCAAAACACTATAGCGCAGCAATGGACTCTGTAAATCTTATAAATAGTGGTCAGCCAAAAAACATGACGGACGAAGAATGGGCTGATTGTGTTGCTCGAAACAAAGAGCATCTTAACATTATGTTAGCCAAAGACTTCTGGACAACAGAAGATTTAACACCGTTACAAGAAGCAGCGAGCTAATTGGAGTCAGCATAATGGGAAGATCAAGAGATTTAGCAGACGGTACACTAGCAGAACTCAATGTAGATTCTAATACGCTTGCTGTTGACGCTACTAATAACAGAGTAGGTATTGGTACTGCTAGTCCATCAACTAATTTACACGTTTCTCGTGGTTCTGCTGGCGGTGGTTCTTGGAACGGTTATACTGCTTTAGCTGTAGAGTCGCCAAACTATGCTGTTATTTCGCTGAAGTCTCCAAATGCAAACTTTAGTCAAATATTGTTTGCAGATTTAGCTGGAACATCTAATGGTCAGATAGCATATATGAATTCAGCGCAAACAAACGCTAATTCTATGCAATTTTATACGAACAACGCAGAACGCATGCGTATCGACAGTTCTGGCAGAGTTACTATGCCGTATCAGCCATCGTTTGCTGCTTATAGAGGAAGTTACTCATTACCTACACAATCATGGACAACAATAGTTTATGACAATTGTACACTTAATAGAGGTTCGCATTACAGCACCTCTACTGGTAGGTTTACAGCACCTGTTGCTGGTTATTATTACTTTGAAGCAATTGGTGAAGGTGGCGGTGGTCAATTTCATACACTTATTGCTGTTAATGGTGCAACTCCATCTGGATATGCTGATACGGCACAAAACTGGACAAGTTCAAATGTTTCTAGGCAAGCACTTGTAGTTAGTTTGAGCGCAAACGATTATGTGTTTGTGCAACATTATATTGATTCTGGAAAAACAATGACAAATAACAGATCACATTTTCACGGTTGGTTAATAGGATAAAAATATGCCAAGTTACACAGTTACATTAACAGACGCAGAAGATAAAGCACTTCATGTAATTGCTATGTCTGCGCAAGAATGGATTGACAATGCAGTCCATGAACGTTGTCGGTTAGCTATTGATGAAATTGTCAATGCTGAAGTCCAACGCAAACTAGCTGCTGGTGAATCTATTACTGGTTCTAAAGACGACATTGTTATGGCAGCTAATGTTGAATCTGCTGTTGAAAAACAAGCAAGACTAGAAGCTGAAATGTTAGCTAACCAAGAGATGAATCCATGAGCTACATAGGTATCCCACCATTTGGAAATACAGTTAGGTCGGTTACTAATGTAACTGCTACTGCTAGTCAGACTACGTTTAACATAACTGGTGGCTACGTCATTGGTTACGTTGATGTCTTTTTAAATGGTGTGCTACTTACTCCGGATGACTACACCGCGAGCAATGGACTAACCGTTGTATTAACCGTAGGGGCGGCGGCAAGTGACGAGTTCCAGGCAATATCTTATCAACCTATATCACTGGCTCAAGATACGATGCCTACGGGTGGTACAGGCAATGTAATATTTTATGAGAACGATCAGACAGTGACACAGAACTACACCATCACAGCAGGCAAGAATGCTATGAGTGCTGGACCGATAACCGTAAACTCTGGTGTGACTGTTACTGTACCAACCGGATCAACATGGACGATTGTATAAATGGCTATAACTATTAATGGTAATGGAACGATTGGCGGTGTAAGCGTAGGTGGCTTACCAGACGGTACAGTAACGCCTAGTGATTTAAGTACAGGTCATCCTAACTGGGATAGCTCTGGTAACGTTGGTATTGGTACTAGTAGTCCTGATGCTTTGCTAGACATTGAAGGTCCATCAGCAACACATTACATCAACGCTACAAGTGGTAATGCTAATACTTACTATGAGCTTGCAGGAACATTAACAGGTTCTATTGAGGTTGGTGGCGGTGATTCAGTTTATCTTTCGGCAAGAAATGCTGCTGGCGATATGATATTTAGAACTGGCGGAACTAATGAACGTATGCGTATCGACTCCAGTGGCAGATTGCTGGTAGGTAAAACAAGTGCTGGTGCAAATAACATAGGTTGGGAGTATGAGGGAAGTGGTGGCGCAATGCTTGTCACCAGAACAAACAATCCAACGTGTATATTAAATAGACAAGGTGGTGCTGGAGATACGATAGTTTTTAGATTTCAAAATTCTGATTGCGGAAATATTAATGTCAATACAAATAGTACAGCATTTGTAACCTCATCAGACTACCGTTTAAAAGAGAACGTAGTAGAAGTAACAGATGGTATAGATCGAGTTAAGTTACTCAAGCCTTCTAGGTTTAATTTCATTGCAGACCCGAATAGAACGTTAGACGGGTTCTTAGCACACGAAGTATCTAGCATCGTTCCTGAAGCAATTACTGGAACTAAAGATGCAATGCGTACTGAGGATGTTTACGATGAAGATGGTAACGTCACAGGCACTCAGGAAGTCCCAGACTACCAAGGCATTGACCAGTCTAAGTTAGTACCACTATTAACTGCTGCATTACAGGAAGCAATCACAAAGATTGAGAGTTTAGAAACAGAAATGATTACGGTTAAATCACGCTTAGACGCATTGGAGTCAGCATGAGCAAAATAAGTTTAACTCCTAACGCTAGTGGCACAGGTACGCTAACCATTGCTGCACCTAACACTAGCACTGACAGAACTCTAACGTTACCTGATGAGACTGGAACGGTGTTGACTTCTACGAGTGATGTTGCTGCTAGTCAGATTACCTCTGCGTTGAACGCCACTGGCTCTGCTCCGATTTACGCTTGCCGTGCTTGGGTGAACTTTGACGGCACTGGTACTGTAGCTATTCGTGCTAGTGGGAATGTGTCAAGTATTACTGACAACGGCACGGGCGATTACACAGTAAATTTTACAACTGCAATGCCGGACGGTAATTATGCAATGGTTTCTTGTGCTAGTGACGAAGGTTCGGGACCAGTAACTTATGTTCAACAAGGCACAAGGCTTACAACATCCTGCCCGGTAAAAGCAATAGACCGAAACGGAAGCACCTATGACACAGCAAACTACCAATGCGGATTCTTTCGCTAAAGGACAACCATGAACCAACGAATTATTTTCCCAACTGATGACGGTGGTGTAGCAATCATTATTCCAGCAGTATCTGTAGAACTTGCTATGAAAGACGTACCTGCTGGCAAACCATATAAAATTGTTGATGTGTCTGATATACCGACAGACCGCACATTCCGTAACGCATGGGAGTATTCAGAGTGATTGTTATCAATGTTGATAAAGCAAAAGAGATTGCTCACGATAAACGCAGGGCTGCTAGGTCTGCTGAGTTTGCACCGCTAGACATCAAAGCCACAATCCCTGCCGAGGCTACTGCGGCTGAAGAAGCACGACAGGCTGTGCGTGACAAGTACGCTGCCATGCAGACTGCCATTGATGCAGCCAGCACAGTAGATGCTATTAAGGCTGTAATGCCACAGGAGGGTGCGTAATGAGTACCATAAAAGCAAACGCAATCCTTGACGCTTCAGGTGGTAACACAACCACGATCAATGGTACTACGCCTACTGCCTATAACACTATGGGCAAGAACCGCATCATTAATGGTGCTATGGAGATTGACCAGAGGAATGCTGGTGCTAGTGTTGCATTAAGCGGAACTGGTCAATTTATTGTTGATAGATGGAAGTGTCGCTTGGATGCTTCTTCGTCATCAACTGGACAACAAGTATCGGATGCACCCTCTGGATTTAACAACAGCATTAAAATTACAATAGGCACTGGTGCTTCTCCTTCTTCTAGTCAAATTGGATGGCTAAGTCAATTTACTGAGGGTCTTTATATTTCTGATTTTGGCTTTGGCACTGCTGACGCAAAGACAGTGACTTTATCGTTTTGGGTAAAAAGTTCAGTTACTGGAGTATTTTCAGGCGTTATAAAAAATCAAAATACCAGCGCATATCCTTTTGAGTACACAGTTTCTTCTGCAAATACATGGGAACAAAAGTCAGTAACAATTGCTGGCGATACTGCAAACACATGGGGAACTGATAACAGTTTTGGTATTGGTGTGTTTTTTGATTTAGGTACTGGAACTACTTATCAAGCCTCTGACGGGTCATGGGCTAGTGGTCAATATTTTTCTGCAACAGGTTCAACATCTTTGTGTGCAACATCAGGAGCAACCTTTTACATCACCGGAGTACAACTAGAAGCTGGCTCAGTAGCTACTGAGTTTGAGCGCAGACCGTATGGCATGGAGTTAGCTTTGTGTCAGAGGTATTATGAAAAGTCTTACAACATAGGAACTGTTCCCGGTACTAACACAACTACTGGAATTGCTGGCTATATAGTAATGGCAAATTCAACAACATCTTTAGCTAATAATGGAACAAATGCCGTTGTTTTTAAAGTTTATAAAAGAACAACACCTACAATAACAACTTATGATTCTGTAGGAAACAGTGGTAAGTTAAGTTATGCACCTGCTGGTATAGGAAGGCAAGATAACATAACATCCGGTGTTCATAGACAAGCTGAAGGTGGCTTTGGAGTTTATACAACTTCAGCAAGTTCATTAACAGCAGGTCAAGCTGTAGAACAATTCCATCAATGGACAGCAGATGCGGAGTTATAAATGTATAAAGAGATAATAAATTTAGATGGGCAAAAAGAATCTGTATTGCGTCTATCAGACAACGCCTTTATCCCCTTCGATCCAGCCAACACAGACTACCAAGAATATCTTGAGTGGTTAGCTGAAGGCAACACGCCTGAACCTGCGGATGAGTGATGGTAGAAAATGCCATTAACGAAGCTGCAATTTAAACCAGGGGTTAATCGAGAAACAACATCCTACAGTAACGAAGGCGGTTGGTACGACTGCGACAAGGTACGGTTTAGATTCGGGTTTCCAGAAAAAATCGGCGGTTGGGAAAAACTATCAGGATCTTATTTTCTAGGCTCGTGTCGCGCGTTGCATTCCTGGGTAGCTCTGGACGGTAGCCGTTATATCGGCGTCGGCACCCACTTAAAATACTACATTAACGAAGGTGGTGGATATAACGACATCACCCCTATCCGTTTAACAACGGCGGCAGGAGCGATAACCTTCTCTGCATCCGCCAATACTCTTAGCGCAGATATCAGCGATACCGTTAACGTTATCCCGTTGACCAGTTCTAGTGGTTTCCCTAATAACGGACGGATCCAGATAGATAACGAAATTATTACGTATACGGGTATTACCAGTAACAACCTTACCGGTTGTTCCAGAGCTCAAAACGGCACGACGGCCGCGTCACATACGTCAGGCACCGCCGTTGATTGCGCCACTTTAATTGTTTCTAATACCTCTCACGGTGCAGAAGAAAATGATTTTGTTACGTACTCCGGAGCGGTTACCCTAGGCGATCAAATCACCGCAGATATCCTAAATCAGGAATATCAGATTATCGCGGTTATTGATGCTGATACTTATTACATCGAAGCGCGTGAAGTTAATACGATCACGAACATTACTACCAGCACCGGATTAAATCCTACTTACGTTTTCGCCACTGCTACAGATAGTGGTAACGGCGGAGCGAGTGTCGTGGGCGCTTATCAGATCAACACGGGCCTTGACACCGCTATTACCGGAAACGGTTGGGGAGCAGGCACTTGGTCACGTGGAGCGTGGGGCTCGGCCGCTTCAATTAACGTTGTGGGCCAACAGCTACAACTATGGTCTCACGATAACTTTGGTGAGGACCTGCTGATTAATGTAAGAAACAGCAACATTTACTACTGGGATAAGACCTCGGGACTCGGCTCACGGGCCGTGGCCCTTTCTACCTTGTCGGGGGCAAATGCAACGCCGACCGTAGCAAAGCAGGTTTTGATCTCAGACCGAGACCGTCACGTACTTGCTTTTGGTTGTGATTCCGAAAGCAATCCTGGGGTTCAGGACCCGTTGTTAATCCGTTTTTCGGATCAGGAAAGTCTTACGGAGTGGGCATCAACGCCTACTAACTCAGCCGGAGATTTGAGGATTGGTTCTGGCTCCGAGATTGTGATGGCTATAGAAACAAGGCAGCAGGTGCTGGTCTTTACGGACGTGTCGTTACATGCCCTACAGTTCTTAGGACCTCCGTTTACTTTCGGTATTAACACGATTTCAGAAAATATTACGATTGCGAGCCCGATTGCTTCGGTAGCGGTAGAAGACAACGTATTCTGGATGGGTAAGCAAGAATTCTATGTATATGGTGGTGCCGTTCAGCGTATCCCATGTACGGTGCGAGATTATGTGTTTACGGACATCAACGAGGGTCAGCTTGGTAAGGTAACTGCGGCTACTAATACCGCTTACTCTGAGGTTTGGTGGTTCTATCCGTCGTCTTCTAGCACTGAGTGCGACCGATATGTTGTATACAACTACCAGCAACAAATTTGGTACTACGGTTCTCTACCTCGTACAAAGTGGATGGATCGTGGGGTTGAGTCTTATCCAATTGCGGCTAGTTCTGATCACGCTTTGTATTACCAGGAGCTTGGCTTAGATGACGGTAGCGTTAACCCTCCAACCGGTATCAGTGCTTATATTGAGAGTAGTCAGGTAGATATTGGCGATGGGGATCATTTTATGCTGGTTAGCCGTTTGATTCCGGATGTTACCTTTAGAGACAGCACGAATGCGTCTCCTACCGCTACGATGTTAGTAGAAGTTCGTAATTATCCGGGGGCTAACTACTCCGCTAGTACCGCCAGTTCTGTAGTCAAAACGGCTTCAGTGCCGGTAGAGCAGTTTACTAATGAGGTTAGACTAAGGCTCCGTGGAAGATCGATGGCGTTTAAGATGTCCAGTACCGATACGGGAGTGACGTGGAGACTGGGATCTCCGAGGGTCGAGCTTCGACAGGATGGGCGTAGATAATGTCCCGGAATCTAGTATTACCGTTTTTTCCGGTCCCACCTGTTAATTACGACAGGGAATATATAGCGGAGATTGTTAGATCGTTCTCGGTTTATCTTGGGCAGATGCAGAACCCCGGTGAGGGCCGTAACACGTTTATGGTGCTCACTAATTTACAAACAGATGACAGCGGATTAGAGACAGGTGCTTTATTTCAACAGGAAGGTTTTGTTAAAATAACCCTAGCAAATATGCCTCATGTTCGTGGTCAACAGGCGACTGGCTCCGTAGGGAGCGTGACGGTGACTATATCATGAGCGACGAGACGATTATTACTATGGCAGACGGCTCCAAATGGAGACCATCCACCAGCCAAGACCTCATTCATTGTGCCAGTTGTGGCAATGCGGTGGACACCCCTGAAGAAGTGCTTTCATACCCTACGGGAAATTGCCCTGATTGTGGCAATTCGTGGACTGGGGATGAGAGTAGAAGTACA
>Ga0208795_1001471_pt1 | contig 10569 bp, 13 predicted proteins | sample CB_VirMetaG_6_FD_184541 | JGI IMG/M metagenome (GOLD analysis project Ga0208795, IMG submission 184541) | Freshwater to marine saline gradient viral communities from Chesapeake Bay - CB_1508_2 Viral MetaG (SPAdes) (version 4) | ecosystem: Environmental > Aquatic > Marine > Coastal | place: USA... | reverse complement strand
AGCCCTGCAGTTGTAGTTCTACGGATAGGGGTTACATCGTAATAAACTCCCCCTTGAATAATATAGTATTTTTCGTTAGTGCCTAGACCTAATTCTTGTGTACCGTCTAAAAGTACCCAGTTGTGTAAATGTCTACCTGTACCTTCAAAAGCTGTGTTAACTTCTTTACGCCAACCACCTATTTTTTCAGGTCTACCAAAGTTAAAACGTATGAGGTTACAATCAAACCAACCGCCTTCTGCATCATAAGCAGTTCCTTCTCTAAATATTCCAGGTCTGAATTGAAACTTGTTTAGTGCCATTACACTATTGTATAGTATTATTTTTGAATTTTATATATGTCGCCAATCTTTACCTTCAAATAGCAAAGCTTCGGCTTCGCGTCTTCTAGTTAGACCAGCTAAAACTTCTCCGTTTGCCTTGTTCCATCTTTTAATTTGCTCAGGTACAGAATTATATTCACCGTTATTAAGTTTTTTAAGTAATGTAGAAGATTTTAAATTACTTGGTCCTAAGTTGTACACCCAAGAAACTAAAGAATCAAACTGATGTTGATTTAAATCTACGTGGACGTAATCGTTAATATATTTTTCGTATTCTTCTTCTAGTTCTCTTTGTAACATATAATCGGCTTTTTCTTGTGACCACTTATCGCCTTCCTGTACACCTTGCGTTGAACCATAACCTATAGTCCAAACACCAGCAGCACATTTATATGCTTCAAGTTCGCAACCTTCAAAATGTTTTATAAGATCAATACCTTCGTCAGATATGTGCATTTTAGTCCTCCTTGCTAGGCGTGTTAGAAGCTCCAAAATAAAACGAAATAACCGCACTTGCTAGTCCTCCCAAATACCCAAGAACTAAGTTAATAAGTGCTTCAGAGTTTTGCTCAGGCGGTTGAATGGTTACTAAGAAAATATAACCAAGAAATCCTCCAACGGTTGCAATACCCATAATACGTGCAGTCCAATCTCTGCTAAATTTACCTCTAGCGTCTTGTTTGTCTGCAACTTCTAGTTTAAATATATCTACGTCAAGTTCTTTCATTTGAACTTTAAATGCCTGTTCAGCTCTTTTAAGTTCCATCATCTGTTCAGGTGTGGCAGATTGTATTGCGTTATTAATAGCCTTAGGGCTGTCCTCACAACCTAAAACTTCACAAATAACTTTACTAGCCATACCTCCTAGTGGTCCGCCTAAAGCAGAGCCAAGAGTAGGAGCAACACTACCCACAACATTTTTTAATAAACCTTTTAACATAACTACTCCCAAGTAAATACTTTTAGTGGTTTGCTTTTGCCTTTGACTATTATAGGTGATAATTCTTTTAAATAGTAGCCACAGTAAGATTCTGTACTTTCCCCTATAAGTATATTCACACCACACTCTTTAGTAGCGGACTCAAGTCTAGCAGCAGTATTGACCGCGTCGCCTATAGCGGTATAATCAAATCTAGTTTCACTGCCCATGTTCCCTACTATAGCTTCACCAGTGTTTATGCCTATACCTATAGCTATTCCTGGCAAGTTTTCAGACAATAATTCTTGGTTTAATATACTTATGTTTTTCATTATTTCTACACCACACTCAACAGCTGTCTTTTCATGATTGTCCATGTCTAGTGGTGCGTTAAAAATAGCCATCATAGCGTCGCCTATGTATTTATCTACCATGCCTCCGTATTTTTGTACAGCTTTTTGTTGTGCGTTTAAAACTTTATTCATAATATAGGTAACTTGTTCAGGCTCTACGCTTTCTGACAACGCGGTAAAACCTCTTAAATCAGTAAATATAAAAGTACATCTACGTTTTTCTCCCCCTAATTTTAATAACTCAGGGTTATTTTGTAATTGTTTCACTTGTCGTGGGTCGAGATAGTGTTCAAATTGTTTTTTAATTTGTTGTCTAAGTTTGAACTGCTCTTTAAAACGCAGATAAAAAGCTAACGTACCTATAATAAAAGTAGAAACCAATGACCACGTAAAATCTATTAAAAGTCCTCCTCTTATAATGTACAAAGCTAAAACAAACTGAGTTAATAAAACAAATACAAAACTAAAAGCACTTAATAAAATACCGAAATAATTTATATAAAACCATGCCATACTTATAGAAACTAAAAATATCAATATTTCTAAAGCTAGGCTATAATCAGGTATATATGGTGAATTTTCTATTAAAATTGACTCAGCTAATGCTGCTTGGATTTTGTGTGGTTCTAGGAGTCCTGCTGGCGTTGCCACTTGTGGCATTACACCTTGTGCTGTTACCCCTACAAAGACAAACTTACCCTCTACATCCATTTCATCAAGAGTAGTTTCAGGAGTATCTACCCAACTGATCCACTTACGACCTAGTGAATCAGTTTTAACTGGCGGTATACCTTTAACTGTTATTTCTTGTATTCCGTTTTGATTAGTTTTTATAATATAAGTATCTGAACCTGCTAATATTTTAAGTACTTGAGTGCCATATGCAGGTATCCAACCGTCGTTGCTTTGCATAAGTAAGGGTATACGCCTAACTAAATTATCCACGTCTACTGGAGCGACTGCAACGCCCTCAGGAGCCGATATAACGTTTTGCCTTACCCCTCTAGCTGGATAGCCTTTAACGTCTGGACCGAGGACTACCGTACCTGTAGTACGTGGGTAAAACTTACTGTTATTTTCAAACATGGCTAATACCGTAGGTACGGTCATTCGTATGCTTTCAGCAAACTCTTTATCTCCGCCGAACCTATCCTGCTCAGTGAAAGCTATTACCCAACCCACTCCAATAGCTCCTTTACCAGTTAGTTGTTTTTGTATTTCTGCTAACCGTTGTCTAGGAAAAGGATAACCACCTTCATTTACAACATCTTTTTCAGTGATGTTTAAAACTGTAAAATAACCAGAAGGTTTATGTTGTTCAACAAACGAATCAAAAAATTTTAATTTTAACGTTTCATAAAACGCTGGTTGATATATTAAAGGTAGACTTAAAAAAGCTGAAGCTATTAAAAACGGTATAATCTTTTTCATGAGCTTTGTTTTATAGTGATTGTAGAAGTTCCTCCACCGTTCACTTTTATAGTATTACTTACTCCATCTTGTATAAATATTACCGTATATCCTGTTGAACTACTAATATCTAATCTAAGTTTTTGTTGAACTTCTCTTCTGAATGATATTGTGTCTCCTTGTACTATTGTTACTATTTGTGTTTCAAGGTCTTGACCTATCTCAGTACCTTGTACACTTGAACCTATTGAACTTTTAAGTTCTTCCTCTTTTAGTGAATCTAGTTCTTCTACTATGGTTAGTAAATCTTCAAAAAAGTTTACGTCTAAATAATTAATATCTAATTCACTAAATTCTAAATTATCTTCCTGTAAAGCATCTGTATCAAGTTCCTCAAATTCAAGGTAGTCGATATCTAAAATATTTTTACTTTTATCTTTACTTTCAGCTTCAATGTTTAGTTTTACATTTTTAGGTGGGTTAACTATTAACATATTGTCAATAATTTCTAAACTTAAATCTAAAATTACTGGAGAGCTAGGTCTGTTTTCAAAAACGTTGACTGTGGTAGCTTCGTATGGCTTATTGAGAGTTACGTTACCTAAAGCTGTAGTAACTAATATTTCACCACTAGAAACTCCGTTAGCGTCTGGGAGTAAAATAATTAAACTACGTCCTAATTCATCTACTGTACAAGTGAAGTCTGTACCGCGTATAGCGATGTTGGCTGTAGGTGTGGTGATAGAAATGTTCTCTTTATTTATAGCACCTAATTTACCAGTAATAAACCTAGCTGTACCAGAAGCAAAATTAAGAGCTAATTTTGAATTGTTTGGGTTGGGGTCAAAAACGTATTCGTCTATAGTAAGTTTTGAGTGTTCAGTTAATTTAACTACAGAGTCGTCTAAAAAAGTAATACCAATACGACCTACATTCGTTTCTACTAGATCATTTTGTTGAATATTAAAATCTAATGAAGCTTGAAAAGTCTCATCTCTTATTATTTGAGCTTGACCTTTTAGTTCTGTAACGTCACCGACTTCAACAAGTGGTTGTTGTTCCGCCGTCGTTTTGAATGACGCAAATATTAGAATTAGAAGCAGTACTTTCAATTTTGACATAATCTCTAGCTAAAGTTGAAGCTTGTGTTACATCTATTGTATTACTACTTCCGTCTAAATCTAAATAAAAATATCCACTGTCAGCTGAGGTTGTCCCTGAATACCCACTACCGTTAAAAGTAATATCGTTAGAACTACCGTTAATGTCCATATAATTCGTAGCATTTTCATAGTCTATATCAAAGTCAAAAGTGTTACTACCGCCTGTAATAATCCAATCTAAGTTTAAATAAGATGCGTCATCATTTTCAGCGATCTTTAAATCAAATGTATTGCTTGAGCCTGTTACATCAATGTTAAGATCAACATAATCAGCAGTAATCAAACCTGTACTGTTCATCAGTATATCAAAGGTATTGCTATCACCTGCAAACTCAAAAAAACCTGTAAAGTTATCACCGTCGATAGCGTCTGACCTAAATAAGTTACTAGATCCTATTTGGTTAATATCTAGTGTCATACTAACGCCATCTAAATCTAAAGCCGTCATACTGCCAGAAGTAGCTGAAGTACCACCTATAAGGTTAGAACTACCTATTTGTTCTAAATCAATAGTAGCTGAATTACCAACTTGATTAACGTAAATTTCATTATCTGCTAGTGCTAAACCAATAAATAAAATTGGTAAAAATTTTTTCAATTTAATAAACTCCAATAATTTTTATGTATTCCTATTTTAATTGTTTCTAAAACTGCTGTTTCAATAGCGTTTTGTAGTGCGATATTAGTAGACTCATTCTCTACCATCCCGTTTTCAATCTCTATAAGTTCTGTGTTTTCACTAATGAATCTAAAGATATCTTGGTTTAATGATACGCTTAAAATGGTCTTAGACACAAGTACTTCGATTAAAACTTTTCCTGTACTTACAGAAATAGTCCTTAAAGAAACAGTAACCGTGTCTTGTCTGTATTGTTTTGTAGCTCCTACGCCTAAGTACCTAGCACCTAAACCACCAGAGCGTACATTACTTTCATACCCTATAACTCCGCCTTCTAGTATCATACCAGCAAAAGTTAGAGGAAGTAGTTTAGTCTCTTCATCAAATGATTCTCGTGTTGAACGTATAAGTTGTCTTTCCTTAGTTAAATTATCTAAACCGACACGCTCCACTACGTCAAAAAATTCACCGCCTCCAGCGTGTTTTAACGCTCTAATTAAATATGCATGAGGAGCTTGAGTAACTGCGGTAGAAAAAGTAGCAAATTGACTATTACTTCTACGTTGACCAGTTTGGTCGGTAAAACTTGTAGCGTAAACTGCTACGCTAGGTTTTAATTTGGGTTGACCGATATCATAAAGTTCTTGGTTTATTAAACTACCCACCTCAGCTTTTTTAACTATAGTTATAGGAGGTATTTTATTGGTCAATACGGAGCAACTAGAAAGTAAAACTACCGATAGGCAAAGTAATAATTGTTTCATTTCCGTCTGCATCTGTTACTGTTAAGGTTATATATTCACCATCTGATATGTATTGTATCGTATTACCTTCTAGCTCTATTGTTCCTGATTCGCTTTTAGTTTCGCCAAATAAATTCTCAACCAATTGTCTTGAGAGTTGAGCGTATATTCTACTTTCTAAATTCTTGATAAACCTAGCCAAAGTAGTATTTTCAGCCTCTCGTTTAAGTTCATCTTGGTAGGCTTTGATTTCTTCTTTAATAGCTTCTTTGCGATTAAACTCTTGGTTTTCTATCGTTAGATAGTGAGCAGAAGTACCAATACCTGAAAAGCTAGGGTTTTTAAATTGATGAACCATTTCATCTGCCGAAACAGATAAACATATCAATAATAAACTAATCTTTCCTTTGATCATCTCTGTCTGCTTTGGCTATTTTATTAGTATCTATAAGTTGCGGTATGCCTAAAATAGTTTTAATTAAAGTATCTTGACGAATAATCTCGTTATCAAGACTACGAACTCTGTCTATTAAAGCTACTAAAATACCGTGTTGAGAGTCAAGTTTGGTACCAAGGCGTTGTTCCATCGCTGATATTTGATCAGCAACTTTTTCATCTAGGACATCTACCTTGGTTTCCATACCGTCAATAATACGGTTAATAAGTTTCCAAATAAAAAGTCCTAATCCTAACGCTGCTGCGATAGGAAAGCCAACTTCGTTGATAAGTTGGACAAAGGAGTCCATTTAGAAAAAGAATTTATCGATACCTAAAGAAGCAGCGAATGCGATATATAAACCGAAGATCATGCGTTCTAGCTTGTCAAACTTTTTATTACCCTCATCCAAACGCTTTTCAATATTAGCGTATCTAACCGCACATTCTTTTTCATGTGATTGGATTTTGATGAGTGCTTCTTTTACGGTTGCCATATTATTTCTTGATAAGAGATTTGAGTTTAGATTTGGCTTTAACAATCCACTCAGGCTTCCATCTTTCAATAAGAAAAAATCCTGCAAGTATTGCTAGTATAAAAATTATCCATTCCATCTTAATTTACCTCTTGGTTAAGCTCTTTGGTTTCAGATTCTTTTGGCTCTTCTTTAAAGCTCTCAGTAAAAGCGTTTTGAAATACGCTAAGTGAGGCGTTAACTTGATCCAATTCAAACTGAATCCTTGTTTGCTTGTTTTTTAAATCAACAATTTGTTGATAAAAATATTTTTGTTGATCGTTAAAATCCTTAACTTTCAACTCCTTGTCGTCTAAAAAGACTACATTATCTTTTGCTTCTTGAGTCATCTCTCTTCTCCTTTTCTCAAAATTAAGCTACAAGTTGCTTGGTAACAGAAGTCGGATTCTTTTGGTCTGCGATATTAGCATCCAATCCATCTTTTAAACCTTGTACAGCTTCTTCACCCATAGCAGCTTCAACCCAACCTTGTACTTGTGAGCTTGTTACGCTGTCAAAGTTTGTGAAGTTAGATAGGTCTGAAGTATCAAGGCTTTGAGTACCATAGACTGAAGCTACATAAGGATTACCTTCTGCATCGACTTCAGTATCGGTAGCGTTCAAACGCCAGTGTACTAGATAAATCACATTTGATTCACCACCCTCTGAAGGGTACACATCAACTGTGTTTACATTCCATTCATAAGATATTGCCATTTTTATTCTCCTATGTTTCGGCTGTCTAAAAATGCTTGATAAGCTGCTTTCAGTTCGTCAGTCCATACTGCATTGCAGATTGCTTGGACTTCAGAAGATTCACCAGTGATATCGTCTGTAGGGTGAAGCACATGCCTGTGGAAAGACCTGTTAAGCTCTACGCCATCTTCTTTAATGACTGTAGCAGTTCTTACCTGAACATGCTTGTAATCGCCTACGATTTCTATTTTATCTTCTATTATTTCTTTTGTTATTGCCATTTTTATTTTCTCCTTACCTAGAATCCACTAGGTATAAATTTAACTTGTTGTCCAATATGTTATAGAGCCTGATAATATTCCTGTAGTATATGGTGGATTAGCAGCAAAAGGTGGGAAACTTGTCCCACCTTGAGATAAACCAAAAAATATAGTTCCTCCCCCCATAAAACATTTAGTTGCTGTAGGTGAACCATAAAATGCTGTATTTCTAGAAATAACTCCTGAATCCAAATAAGAATTTGATGAGCTGCTTGCAAATGGTATTCCAGCTAAAACAGGATAATCGTTTGCTGCGGTTTGAGATGATATAGATTGAATGTCTACATAAAAATGCAAATAAACTAATTGTCCAATTTTTACATAGTGACCTTCGGTAACTATAGTTCCTGATAAAGTTCCGCTAAGAGGTCTTGGAGCAGGTGTCCAAGTACCTTCCTCGTAATCGTCAAGATAGTTTGCAGAAGTTGTACCGCCTACATACACACCTCCTGAAAGGTAGAGGTCTTTGAAGCGTCCACTTGAATAACCTAAATCTATTGCAGCATCCCTATCTCCACCACTAGCATCAGATGGAGCTATGACATCTACTGTTGAATTAATCTTAAATCCTGTATCTGCTCCTGCAATAAAAAATTGTGATGTTCCGCTTCCGAGATAACTACCAATACTTCCAACTGTTGTGCCGTCTTTGCGGAATATTACAATATTACCATCATCTGTTTTTCTGTTAAATGTACCTGCTGGATTTGAAGCTACTGTACTTCTAACCCCACCAGTTGTACTAAATGCCTGACCTGCAACATTGACTGCTGAACTTGTAGGATTGCTTTCAGTCGTCCCCACCATCAAGTTGCCTGATGAGTCGAGGCGCATATTTTCTGTACCAGCAGTACCAAAAATTAATGGTTGGCTTTCATAATGATACATATAACCCTGTTCACCCGAACCAATACCAACAAACAAACCATCACCAGTTGTAGTTCCTGTTGTAATATTTTGATAAAGATGCCCTGCGGCATTACTATCGGCTGATTCAATTCTAGCGTTTAAACCACCGCTTGTTTTTACAACATGAAGAACATCTGAAGGACTAGTCGTACCAATACCAAGCTGACCACTTTGATTAAACCTAGCAATCTCAGACATAGTGCCTGATTGATTTACGCTGAATAAAATTTGTCCATTGGTTGAAGTTGTTCCTGTTCTACCTTGAATACCTGCTATTTGATTGCTGTTGTTACCAAATTGTAATTCACCAACTGGTCTATCTGCTGCGGTATTATTTGCACCAAGAATTAATCTAGCTCCTGCGGTTGTACCAAAACTATTATGGTAAACATCTAATATGTTTCCTGCTAAAGAACTTATTCCACCATAGCTATGAACGCTACTCGTACCAATACCAACATTGCCTGATGAGTCGATGCGTGCGCGTTCTGTGTCGTTAGTAGACAGCGTAAGGCTATCGCCAGAGCCTGACGAATTTATGTCCATTACATTGGCTGTGGAGTTATTAATTCTTAATTGAGCATCTGCACCTTGTATTCGTAATATTTCTCCATTAGCACCAGAATTAACATGGAGGCTTGTAGCAGGACTAGTCGTACCAATACCAAGACTCTCAGCACTTGCATCCCAAAATAGAGCTTGGCTAACTCCTGTATCATCGTAGAAGGAGATGTCGCCTGTAGCTCTATCAATACTTAATCTAGTAGTATCTACACTAGAACCAACACCAATTTTAAATAAATTAGCAGCACCATCATATCTAATAGATGCACCATTAGCAGGACTTGCTGAAGTTCCTTCGTGTAATAATATTTTAGAATCGGCTGCTCCTTGATTTGTGTTTATATCTAAAGTAGCACCTGAAATGTTTACAATATTTAAGTCCGTTTGAGGACTACTCGTACCAATACCAACTCTATTATTCGCAGAATCCACATACAGCGTATCAGTATCAACGGTTAGATCGCCTGATAAATTCAAATCAGTAAACGCATCTACAACAGCAGCTCCTGCTCCTGCTCCGTCTGTATAAATTACTTTAACGTCTCCGTTAGGAATGGTGACATTTGCACCTGATCCTTGGGAAATACTTATAGATTGAGAACCTGTAGTAGCGTTCTCAATAATCCAAACTTTGGATACAGTATTAGGTGCTAAAGTTAAAGTTCTTGTTGCGGTTAAAGTAGCTGTTGAAGTTACTTTTAAATATAAGCTACGGATAGGATCAGTAGCTCCGTCTGCCATCGTTTCGGTTTTGTCTGCGTCAGTATCAAAAGGATCTACTGTTGCGTAAGCAAAAGCTTCCGCTACTAATTCTAAGTTTGTATTTGTGGTTACGCCCCAAGTTCCTGATTGTTCGCCAGTTGCGATTTCTTCTAACCTGAGATCGTTTACGTATGTACTTGGCATAATTTAATCCTATAGTTTACTATGATATATTAAAAAATCAAAATTATTAATGTTTTTAAGCAGCAATTTCATCCCAACTTGGTGATTGACTGTCGTCTATGGTTGACCAACCTGAAGTTTGACTGTCGTCTATAGTTGACCAGTTTGGCGTTTGTCCGTCGTCCACTTCTCCCCAAACCAGTACAAAAGGTGTGCCTGTAGTTCCTACTTGTCCTGTAGGAGTAACATTTGCTTTAGCTATAGTACTCACCGTACCTAAAGACGAAGTAATTTCAAAACCGCTTACGTTAAATCTGTTATCGGTTTTAGTTGTAGGTGTGCCTAAAGCTGAAGTTGAACTTAGTCCAGTAAGTGTTACGTTAGCTTCACCGTCGATAGCAAGAGAACCAACGTTGCCTGTAGCTTCTTGCCCTGTAGGTGTTACGTTAGCCTTAGCAACCGTAGTAATAGTTCCTAATGCACTTGTACTTCCTTGACCTGTGACGCTTACGTTTGCTGCTGCGTTTATAGTTGGGCTACCTAGAGCTGACGTACCTACTTGACCTGTAGGTGTTACATTTGCTTTACCTATAGTGGCTACAGTGCCTAAAGCAGAAGTAATTTCAAAACCAGTTACATCAACATTAGCTTTAGCTATAACAGTAGGATCACCAAGAGCACTTGTACTTGATTGTCCTGTAGGGAAAACGTTAGC
>Ga0208795_1001461_pt1 | contig 10628 bp, 13 predicted proteins | sample CB_VirMetaG_6_FD_184541 | JGI IMG/M metagenome (GOLD analysis project Ga0208795, IMG submission 184541) | Freshwater to marine saline gradient viral communities from Chesapeake Bay - CB_1508_2 Viral MetaG (SPAdes) (version 4) | ecosystem: Environmental > Aquatic > Marine > Coastal | place: USA... | reverse complement strand
GTGTAGAAAGGAAGTTTAACCTTGTCTATCTCAAAGCTATCGTAGAAATCCAAATCATATTCCAAACGCTGCTGTGGAAACAAGTCAACTTCATAATAAGTAACATTGTCTCTACTGATTTCTAACTTAAACTCCATACTATCGTGTTGCGATATTAAATTCTAATGTAGACTTGAATCGGTTATTTATTGTATCAAAGCTACCATCTGAAAATCCTACTCCATATGCTTTGCTTTCACAAAGGTCTACAAAAACTACCTCTGGTCTTGTGACCAATGTTTGAGCTATGCCAAAATACTCATTTCTTTTCGCAGGCACAATAAGAGAATAAGATACATTAGATTCGTATTGAGTGTAAGCCTTTGAATACAACCCATTCTGTACATCTATATTTATCCTATAGGTTGATACTGAATCAATATCAGTATTGTCATAAGGGAATACAGTGCCTGTAATGGACGATAATCCTACGGGGTATACATTACTATCAAACTGAAATCTTCCTGTGTTCTGGTCCACGCAAACAGCGTATACAGCCTTTTGATATCCATCTGTGTAAACAATACGAACAGCATCTCTGTTTTGTACACCTCCAACACCGCCACCTGCATCAAGAGTATTTCCTGTTACATTAAATGTAATTCCGTTGATTTGGCTCAATTGCCCTTGTCTAAATACTAAATCAGCCATTATAATCTATCGTTTCTATCTCTGATTCTACGTTCTGTAGCATTACTACGCAAGTCCTTATCAGATACATATGCTCTAACAGGTTTGCTAACACCAATTGCTGTTGAGGTAGTAGCCTCTGCAATAGCCTTTAGGTAATCTACACTTTCATTGACTGGTGAATTAACCAAGCCTCCTTGTGCAAACACATAGTTGCCTGTTCTCGGAGCAGTTCTTGTTGAGTTGTTTATTCTTTCAAGAAGGTCTCTGTGCATCGCTGTAGCCCGCTTGTTGACGATGTACTCTCCACCTTCCATCTCGTATCCACCTTGGCCTTGTACGGTGAATGGAACACCTCCTTGTTCGTGAGAAGGCCCGTTTACCATACCCCCTTCGGCAAACTTTCTGTCTACAAACTTGCGTTGAGAAATTGCTGATAGCTCTGCACCATAAGCAGCGGTAGCTAATGCCCCAGACAAAGCAGCCTTGATTGACAATCCAATTGGGTTCGCTTCTTTATCGTAAACAATGAGGTTAGGTATGATAGAGGCTAATGCTTGCAAGTAATCAGTAGTAGCATTTTGTTTGTCTCTTTTCTTTTGAGCCTCAAATAACTTCTTGTCTATGTCATTCTCATCTCTTACTTGAGCCTTTCTTAATTCCTTTTGCTTCTGTCTGTATTGAGACTCTGTAATAAGCTGATTATCAAGTTGAGACTTTAAGATGTCTTGTTCTACTTGATATCTGTTCTGTATTAAGTCTTTTTCTGCCTCAAGGCGGGCTTTAGTGTTTTCAAGAGCAGTATCGTTAAAGTTAGAAATAATTTCACCTGTAGTCGCTAATGACATACCAATAGCTTCCTCAAGTGTTAAGTCTTTTACAAACTCCTTTCCTAATATCTTTATTTTTTCAACTTCTTTCTCTGTAGACTTGGTGTAATCTTCAGCTCCTTTCTTTGCGTTAAGATAAGCGACAACAATTCTGTCAAGCATATCTTTAAGCTCCTCATTTGCTTCTGTTGAGTTTTTAAGAGTAACAATAGAACCTATCAAAGAAGCCTCTAAAGCATCATTCTGGGCTTCATATTCACCTAATGTTATCTCATTGTCTTTCAGCTTCCTACCTAACTCTTCAAACTCTTTTTTGTAGTCTTGAAGTATGGTAACGCCCTCCTTACCTATTGCAGACTGACTAAATTCAGCAAACTTCTCAAACTTATCTGCTGCATTTTCTATTTCATCGGCAAATTCTGGATAAATGTTTTTTAACTCTCTTACCTTTTTTAATGAATCTTCATATTCGGCTTGAACAAGTTTTTCTTGTTTTAATCTAATCTGTGCAGCCTCTTCGGAGTTTGCAGCACCTTCAAGCTCAACATCAGTTACCGCTTTGATAGCGTCTACTCTTGAATCGAGGCCATCTTGAATTATTTTTAGTTCTAATCCAAATTGTCTCTTTCTTAACTTTTCAGCAGCTTTTGTAGTGTCCTCTTCTTCTTTATATACCCTGTTTATAGATTTAATCTGCTCGTTATATAGTGCTATACGTTTGTTTAAAACATCAATCTGGAACTGATTCTGCTTACTACTTTCCTGTTTATTAAGCTTATCAAGTTCATCTTGAGTATCTGAAATCGATTTTTTAATTTCATTCTGTAAGTCAATCTTCTCTTGGTCGATGTCGTTTCCATTTACCAAGCTGTTTCTCAAGGCATTAATGCTGTCGTTATAATTACTAACAGATTCGTTTGCAGCCTGTATTGAAATTTCTGTATTATCAAGTGTCTTTGCTTGTTGCTCTGACGTTATCAATAACCCCCTTACAGCCTGTGCAGCTCTTTCTGTAACGGATTCATATAAATCAAATTTAGCTGGAGATAGATTTTCTAAAGCCTTATCTAAATCTCCGCCAGTTTCCGACAATTCTTTTCTCAATGAATCAAAGAAATCTTTTCTCTGCTCAAGGCTATAACCACCAAGAACGTCTAATGCTTTTTGAGCTTTCTCAATATTAGTAAGTTCTTGAGAGACATCGAGAACATCGGAATAGGCTCTATATGATTCTATTAATCTATCAATTTTATCTTTTTGACCATCTGTTGCATTTGCTACAGTTACATAGCTTGCCGCTATAGCCGCTGAACGCTTATCTAAAACGCCTATAATACTTAAAAATGCTCTATTGTTTAAAACAGCTTGACCAATAGAAGTGGATAGGTTGTCATAAGCTGACTTCAAGATTAAGAGCTGACCATTGACGGTAGACATAACCTCTGCGTTTGCTCTAAATAATCTATTGTTATCCGAAAGCTCTTCTGTTAGCTCATTAAATCTTTCTATGTTGTCAAGAATAACCAATGCTTGCGAAGCACCCGTTTTATTGAAAAGCTCTGTAGCTTCCGTAATATTAATCGTTCTATCACCAACGTCTTTTAAGAAATCAGAAAATGGTCTTCCGTCTTTAGCAGCGGTGATAAAGAATTGTCTCAAACCAGTACCAGCCCTTGATGCTCTAAAGCCGTTATCAGCAAGTATACCTAATAATGCAGATGTCTCTTCTACACCAAGGCCAAGTTGTTTTGCTAATGGACCTACATACTGAAGACCTGTTCCCAAGTCGTTTAGAGACAATGCAGTCTCATTTATAGCTCCAGTAAAAACATTTGCAAAGTTCTCCGCTTCATCTGTAGTTGCTTGAAACTGATTCAATGCCTTTTTTAAAGAAGCAGCTACGCCACCAGCCTCTTCGCCAAGGGTTTGAGATAAAAGTGCTACTGGTCTTGTCAAAGCTTCTATTTCAGTAGCCGTAGAACCAAGTTTTGCCAACTCTTTTTGAAGTTCAACAACTTGAATCGTAGTTAAAGAAGTAGTACCCGCTACATCAAACACAACCTTCTTCATTCGTTCAACCTCTTCTGAAGTTAGACCCGCTACAGCAGATAAACTTGCTAAAGCAGCTTCTAATTCTACAGCTCTTCTCGCAGCCCCAATAGTTACCTCTTGAAAAACAGTTATTAGACCATTCAAGATTTGATAAGCACCATAAAACGATACGATGGTACGAAGATTCTTACCTATAGTCCCAAAGAATCCTTTAGAAGACTTTGTAGCTTTTTCAGTTTTCTTCCCGTAATCATCAACATCTTTAGCAGTTTGCTTGATGTTTTTACCAACACGATTAATGTCTTGAGCAGCTTTTTGTTGTTCTTTAGCAAATTCCTTTGTCTTGCCGCTTATCTTTGAAATACTTTTTTCAAGGTCAATAAGACCTCCAGAAACTTCTCTAATTGCTTTAGCTAACTTTCTTAAAGCGTCCTGTAGAAACTGTATTCTTTTACTTTCTTCTGCCATTTTATAGCTTACTTAACATTTTGTCTAACTTGTTGATTACCGTTGCATATGCATACGCATCGTAATCGTTCAAATAACGAAGGAATGCTCTCTGCAATGCTCCGTTAAGTCCATTCTTTCCCTTTAGTACACTCAACCAATTGGTTTCTCTAACACCTACAGCTTTTATCTTTTTTGTAATGTGATAAGAGATGTTCCAAGCAGCAGAGGTGGTCATCTGACTACCGCTTATGTTGCCGCCTCTCCAAAACCAAGTTCCTGTAGGGTATCTATTCGCCTTTGCAAGTACCCATCTATAGATATCGTTTTGATTCACGATAGATGGCATACCACCTTCGTCAAGTACATCACCGTACTTCTCCATATCTACCTTAACAGATACTTGCTCAATACCGTTACCTAAACCGAGGTAGGAGTCTACCTTTAGTTTTGATACGATGTTCTTCCCCCATACCTTCTGTCCGTCTTTATTTGGAGATATACTTTTCTCCAACTTTCCAGTCACCCTGTGAATATAAGGGCTACCATCTACTGCCGTTCCAGATAGATTGGATTTTAGTCTGCTGATTATTTGTGCCTTCGCTAACTCTTGCTGTATATAGAAACGCAAAGCCCCCTGCTGCTGTTGTTTAGCGGCAAGTGGGTTTTTCATCCTATTTACATTGACAGCCATTAAACGTCAATATCCCTCAAATAAGGATTTCTACCAATAACGAAGGTAGCGTTACTCACTGAAGCAGTTATATTGTAATCTTCAGAAGAGAATCCCCTCATACTCACCTCTTGGAAACTTTGTTCTCCATCAAGGTTTTGAATAAAGAAATCTTGTAGTTGTCCCATAACAAATAGATTCTCTTGGTTAGAGTTTATAAGAGCTATAGGGTCATCCATCTTCACTCTGTCTACAATCACAATATTGAAGTTGATATCGTAAACAGGACTATTTGATTCACGAGATATGTTTGCATCCTCAAGTGCGATATACATACCTCTATGAGTGATGTTTATATTCTGTAAGTCGTCTAAAGAGTTGAGTAGCTTAAACTCGGAAACCATAGAATGATTCGTTCCGAATTGCTCAAACAGCTCGTAAATAGTTATTAAATCGTTCACTACATCCTTTTTTTAATTTACAATTTGCGAAGAGCTTGGCTCTCTCTTTGTTTTGTAGACTCTATCTTGCTTTTCTGCGCTAAATAAGACATTTCTGGTAGTACTACATTCATAGGGAGCATATAAATCTCCTCGTATTTAGTGATGTCCTCATTTGCAAGCATACGCACGATAGAGTACCAATACCATTGCTGATTAAACAGCATTTCAGAGGTTCTGTTGCGAACTACATCTTCCTCATCATCACCTTCTTCGTCTTCATTAACGTCATAGAAAACACCCGAAAAGTCTTTAAATAAGGTCTTATTCCTTGACTCAATGAAGTTTTCAAGCACCCAATAAACCTCTCTAACATCCATATTTAGTATGTCAGATTCATTATTTTGCTCCAAAACTGGGTCTGAATTGTCAAAAACCTCGTGTTTTATTGGTCTAATAATCAATTTAGCCAACTCAAGGTCTATTAAATGGTCTGCAAGCTTCGTTTTACCAGTAATTATCTGCTCAAGCATTATAAATTGACCCAAAACAAGGGATTCTACGTTCGTGTAGAACCTTTTTCCTCCTTGAGGTTGTTTAAGGTTGTCTTTTATCGGATAGGTTTCTAAAGAATGCCTTGAAAAATCTAAAGATTCTAAAGGTTTCATAGATTCTATGTAGTCAGATGGAGATTTACCAGATTGTATCCACTCCATCATCTCTATATGGCTCTTTAGTGTAATCATATTACAAAAACATTGTTATACCACCGTCTTGCTCCTCTGTAGCACAATATGCAGCGATTGCTAAAGACATCACGCAGTCATCGTGCTTACCTTCGGTATTGGAGAACTGCAAGTTGCCTGTAACAGGGTTTCTCTTGCTCTTATAATCGTACAACTCCTTTACCAATACCTCATAGTCGGGTATCTTAATCTTATTGTCCTCAAAGAGCTTAATAAGGTTCTTAATGACCTCTGGTTTGCTCTTACTGGTAGTCTGAAAGGGTATCATCTTGTACATCCTATCGTCATCAGTAATCTCGTCAAAGAGTAAATCATTGTTATTTACCTCAAAGTATGCCGCAGCAAGGTAGTCAAAGTGTTTAAGGTAGAACTCCTTAATGCGGTTTTTAAACTCCGTAGAGTCCATATTCTGCTCCTTAAAGTTAAACCTATCAATGTCTATGACTTCATAATCTTGTGTCATCGCAGTAAGTACGGTATAATCCTGTGCTACACCAATATCCATTCCGATGTATATCCTCTCGTACTCACTTTGCAACTCCTTGGTTATAGCATCCTCAATGTTGCTGAACAACGCATCGGCACTCACAGGTCTGCACAAGAACTCTTGGTCAAACTGTGCTTTAGTCATACTCTTTTTAATCCCTAATACCGTTTCCTCTACCTTTTGGTCGTTTAAGTCAAGGTAAGTTCGTTTAATGGATTTAATCTGTTTGGCATTCTCCTCTTGTAAACCCCTCTGATACCAGTCCCAATACCAGTTCTTACCATTAAAAGTACTGCTCATTACTACCCTGCCGTTAGTCCTTGTGACCATCGGTAGAAGAACCTCATTGATAAATGCCTCCTTAATAAAGGCAGCCTCATCAATGTAGATAAAATCAAGTGTAGCCCCACGAAGGTTGTCCCCCGCTTCAGAAGAACGGAACTTAATAAAAGAACCGTTGTAGAAGTAAATCTCATTGTGCTTCCTGTCAAACCTTGTGATGATTTGCTGAAAGACATCTTGGTGATTAGAGAACATCGCCTCAATATCTTTCATCACCTTATTGGCTTGGTCTTGGATAGGGCTTACCCAAAACATACGGTGCTTCTTACTGTTCAATGCACGCATTACTGCATCGTTCATCATCGCAAAGGTCTTACCCGTCTGCCTACCCATTGCAGCCAAGGTAATAAAAGGCTTATCCTCGTAGATGATGTTTAAGAAGTCCTTTTGAGGTTGTGTAGGGTTGTATAACTTAATCTCCATCGGTGTAGTCTATATCAAGGTAATCCATATCCTCGTCCTCCTCTTTAGAGGTAAGGTCAATAGTTGCCTTGACATCTATCTTGGTTTGTTGCACCTTCGTAGGTGCTTTGTAGCCCTGCATATCGTTAAGAATCTTAATGGCCTCCATAGCTGCCTTATCGTCTCCATTACGCAATGCCTTGTCTCGGATGTTTATCAGGGCCCTAATGTTAGAACCTTTGGCTGCCTCTATCTGCATCCCCTCGGCAGCAACTATCTTCATCAGCTCATTATAAAACGCTGTACCGATAGTTCTCCTGTCCCGATAGTAATTGGTATACTTCATCTCTGAAGCTATCTTGGCAGCCTCGTCAAAGCCGTGTCGCTTTACCTTATCAATAAACTCCTTCTGTGTTTCTGTAAGTTCAGAGCCTAAACCCTTCACTACATTCCCATTTCTATCCCTAACACTTGCCATCATCCCACCATTTTGTATAAGGGTATGTTATGTGCGCCCAACCTTCCTGTGAATTCTATCTCTTTGTAGGTTGGTGCTTTCTCATCATAGTGGTACCACTTCCAAATGGAAGTCTTCACCCTCTGGATACAACTGCCACAAGCAGTCTTTGGATTCTCCTGCTTTGGGAAGAACTTACTCTTACCCACCATAGAATTATAGAAAGCAAACATCTCTTCCTTTAGTTCCCCTTTTGGTAACCCACCGCCTACCAAAGCCAATATTAAACTCTTTCGTGTCATATCTAACAACTTGTTGTTTCTCTAATATACAAATAATGAATGTTATTTCAATTCATTAACTAAAATAATTCAACCGCCTATAATATACTAATATATTACTTGTATATATTACTAATATATTAGTAGACCTCTAATAAAGAGGTCTACTATATTAGTATACTACTACATATACCCGAAGTATATAATGCCACCCTATGTATTGGCCTATTCTGTTTTCCCTTCAGCAATGGCTATTGCCTATAGCTCTTTTAAAGGTGTTTAGAGACGATTTAAGAGCGTTTCTGTATTAAGTGGTATCAATGTATAGTAGAGGGTGTTTAAGTAGCTCTAAAGAGCTGTAGTAGGTTTTGTGATGGATACACCTTCCCCGCCCCGAACCCCCGCAGGCAGGGTGGTGTAAGTATATACTTCCCTTCCCTCCTTCGGTCAGTCCTCACCAACCCCTTAAAACCTCCACCTTTTGCCCCTGCTAACGTTTTGCGTAATGGTTGCGGGGTGGCGTATCCCTTTAGACCCTCTCCCCCTCTTACACCTCCATAACTTCCCCCTAACACATAAAAAAAGGGCTAACCATCGGCTAACCCTTTGCACCTCTTTAGGCTTCCTTAAATCCAATTTAAAAGCCTTTTAACCTTTGTGCGCTCCCTATTGAAAATATAGGTTTTTCCATCTGTGAGGCTGCTATGATTGTGCAGCGTTTCCAAATATACCCGCTCCCCTGCTTTAATATAGTGCCGCCCTTTTGTGGTTGTTTTAATTGTTGCGGCTTTTGTTGCGATTGCTTCAAACATATAGCAAAAGATTTTTTAGTTGTATTCCTGTTAGATTATTCAATGCCTCGTCTATTGTGGTGCATTGTGGTGCGGGTATTGTTTGCAAAAGTTGGTGCGCCTTGTTTATTACTTTGATATAGTGCGCTTTGTTGAGTTCGGGCGCATATTTGTGCCGCTCTAACTTTATGCAAAGTCTTTCGGACTCTTTCACCCTCTTGAGGTCGTGCGCTCTTTCTATTTGTTCGCACCTTATTAAAAGGCTTCGCAGGTGGTCAAAATCTCCGATAACTGATTCAGGGACGCTGTCCCACTTTTTGAGTGGTGTTTGATTGTATTTTGTTTTTAATTCCTTATAAGCTTGTTTTATGTGCTTTGCTTGGCTACTTTTATACGCTTCTTTAAGTCTGTATAAAGTATATTCTTTTTTATCTTGTGGTGTCATTGCTTTGCCTCTTTTAATTCTTCCTTGATTTTTTGTACTTCCTCCTTGACTTCTTCAAAAGCCCAAGCGTAGCCATACAAGATGCCCTCATTTACTGCCTCCTCATAGATTACAGCATATGCCAATTGGCTTATGTTGGTGGGTGCTTCACCTCCCAACATTTCAAGCTCGTCCCAACCATTATAATAGCCCATTTCCGCCACTATTTCGGCTGCATCTGTGTAGTACATTACGAGGTTGTCAAAAAGTTGGAAAACTCTTTGCGTGATTTCTTCCTCGTGGATTTCTGCAAGTTCTGCGGCGTCTTCTTCTTTTTCTTCAATACTTAACCCGCTGTAAATTTCTGCGGCTGTTTCTTTGATTTCTTCCTCAATTCTATTGAGAATAGAAAAGCGTGTGTTTTCTTTTTTCATTGCTTCCAATTATTTAAAAAGATTAATTAGTACTAAACCTAAAAAGGCTAAAAATACAACGGCTTCAAATGTCCCGCTGTTGTCGTCATTGAACCGCTCAACGGTTCTGTAAATTGCTTTTTTCATTGCTTTTGTTTTTGATTATGCCGCTAAAATATGGCGGCTTTTTTTCCTATGCAAGACTTTTGCCCTAAAATTGGGCAAATTGAGTATAAAATACCAATGTGTATCATTTGATACTCTTTGATGCTTTTATTAGCAATGCACACAAGATTAGCAAAAGTCGCATTTGAGACATCAAACCGTTACAGGTGGGGAACGAGTAGGTGCAGCCGAGTTCTATATATCGGGCTTGACCGAAAAAATTGGGGACTTTTTCTGTAACGTGAATCCCTGTAAAATTGGGGGATTCAGAATCTTTATAAAACTTTTTTCACTTTTTTCTTTGTCAAAATTAGGAAATAAACAATTGTTGATTACCTTTGGAGTGTTCAATCATTAAAACCAAATAATTATGAAAGAGAAGGAAAGAGGTGCAGCATCAATCAAGATTGATTTAAGAGGTGCTACCATCACCGTGTATCACGGAAGTACCAACGAAGTATTAAGCACATTTACAGCGTATAACGGAGCTTGGGAAAAAATTTGGGAAGGAATCAATAATGCTAAACAACTATAATTATGAGTAATTCAATTTATCAAGAAGGAGACAACACAGTTGTCTTAACGGACAACGAATCACTATCTCGTATTGTTAGTGAGTTGAAATCAACAGGAGTAATCTTCGGAGGTAAGTTTACCAAGAAGGACGGAACGGTGAGCAAGTTTAATGGTCGCTTTGGTGTAGCCAAGCACGTTAAAGGAGGTGTGAACTGCAACAAGGCAGAAAATTGGACTATCTACGATATCAACCGTAAGCGTTATATGCAGATAATTCCCGAATCTGTGAGTGAGATAAAAGCCTTTGGATTAATCCGTAAACTGATTTAAGATGACACCGAAGGAGTTTATTAATATGATGAGTCTGTGGAAGCGTAATGGTCATAATAAGACTGTATCGTTGATTGATATCGCCATAGGTTTTGCTTGGCACTATGACAGGGTAGATGAGCATCTACTTGCAGATATTTTAGGATACTACAAGTTAGAGACA
>Ga0208795_1001457_pt1 | contig 10630 bp, 4 predicted proteins | sample CB_VirMetaG_6_FD_184541 | JGI IMG/M metagenome (GOLD analysis project Ga0208795, IMG submission 184541) | Freshwater to marine saline gradient viral communities from Chesapeake Bay - CB_1508_2 Viral MetaG (SPAdes) (version 4) | ecosystem: Environmental > Aquatic > Marine > Coastal | place: USA... | reverse complement strand
AAGAAAAAAATCGAAGCGCAGATCAAGCAGAATGAAGAGCGCGCTCAAGCTCGCGCTCAAGAGCTCATAGACACCAAGCACGCAGCGCGCGAGCGTGGAGAGAGGGAGGCTGAGACATGGTTAGATCAGGACTTTTAAGTCTCATCATGATCTTGAGCCCTGCGCCTTCGGGGATATGGATCAAGAGCTCAGGTGAGGAGATCAGCGCACCTTGCCCGAAAACACTGAGCGATGATGAGCCCGCGCGACTACCGAGAGGTTGTCAGGCACCTCAAGCGGGTGTATTGATCTCTCGCTCACTCTTCACACGCAATCGAGGCGAGCTCGCAGAGCTCAGAGCAGAGCGCGATCAGCTGAAGAAACAGCTACGAGAAGAAACGGCAGCGCGCCGACAACTTGAGACGGATGTTAGAGGCATGATCGCAGAACATGAGCTCGCGCTAAACGCGCTCAAGGCTTTGTGCTCTACGGAGCATTGCCCGACATTCAAACCCGCAGCTATTGGAGCAGTGATCACGTTGAGCGCGTGCGCTGCTACTTTCGCCACTTATCATTTTATGAGGTAGAGACGACATGGAACACGACCAAAGAAGAGCGCAACGCGCCAAGTTAATGAATGAATTAAATAAAGATCGAAGCGTAGAGCGCCCGACTGAATACGCGAGCGAGGAAGCAGGGCGCGAGGCGCTTGAGCGTGGGCTCGCACAATGGCGCGAGGAGATCATTGAGCCTGTAGGAGAGGTATCAGATGGCCCGATCCTTGATCGATATATCAGAGAGGGCGCGGGATGGACTTGGCAAGAGACCTACCAAAACCGCAAATTTGCTTGGTGTGGTTGCTTCGCTGCTTGGTGTTGGATCAGTGTTTTACCCAAGCTCAGAAAAAAGAGCTTTCCAAGCACTTATCGCTTGAGGGAATGGGCCAAAGGCACACCGCGTGAGATCAAAGGCCTTGAGAACGCCCGCGCGGGTGATATTATGGTCATCTCGACAAGCGCGAATAAACGTTGGGGGGATCACATCACGATCATTGATAAGGTTGAGGATGATCTCTCAGGCGCGTGGACAGTCGAAGGCAACGCTTTCGGCGAGACACCGAGTGAAAAACGCGTTGAAGGTGTGGTAAGATGTTTTCGACCGATTAATAAAATCAAGTTCATTTATCGACCGTTGGAGGTCGATTTAGCCGAATAACTGTGAGGGCCCATGAGCGACATACAAAACACCATCGAGGCGATGACGGATCTAGTCAAAGCGAAACCCGGCACGCCTCAGGCGTATGAGCTCAACCCATACAGCACAGATCATAATCTGAGTTATCAAAGCGCGTTGTTGGGCGACGCTCACCAAGGGACACAAGGCGCGCTCAGTTATGCAACGCTGCGACAATTAGCGCGCGTACCACTGATCAGCGGAATCATTCAGACGCGCGTGAGTCAAGTTGCTGAGTTCGCACGACCACAGCCCGATAGACACGCAGCAGGCTTCGTGATCAGGCTAAGAGATCAGTCAACGGAGCTCACAGACGAGCACCGCAAAGAGATCAAGGCCATCGTTGAATGGTTATTGAGATGTGGTGACTCGCGGATAGTAGGTCATCAAACATTTGAAGGCTTCTTGCGACAGATCACGCGAGATAGTTTGACGCTTGATCAGTGCTGTTTTGAGATCATCCACAAAGGCGGGCGCCCGATTGCATTTAAGCCCGTAGATTCAGCGACCATCAGACGCGCCGCGCCTACAGAGGCAGAGATAAGAGCAGGTCAACGAGATCCAAGAAAAACCGCGTATGTTCAAGTGCTTGATAACCGAGTGGTCGCTGAGTTTGACGCAGATCAAATGGCGTTTGGCATCCGGCGCCCGCGCTCTGAGATCTCATCGAATGGATATGGTTATCCTGAAATCGAAGAGGCAGCGCCAACGATCATAGACATGGTGAGGGCGAAGGCGTACAACAGCGCCAACTTTACACACGGTTTACATCTATCAGGAATCCTAGCCATCAAGAGTAAGATGAGCCCCGCGCTGTTTAGAGCGTTCAGGCGCGAGTTTTATTCAATGTTGCAGGGTGGGAACGGTGCAAAGAAGACACCGATTATTCAACTCGATCCCGAAGCAAAAGAAGAAGTTCAGAGCGTCAACATGACCAACTCAAACTCTGATATGGAGTATAGTTCTTGGCTCAACTTCCTCATCAAAGAGGTTTGTGCGCTCTATCAAATGGACCCCGCTGAGTTAGGCTATGTGTTCGGTAATGAGGGACAATCAAGCGCACTGAATCAAGGTGGCCCCGCGCAACGTATTGAGTACAGTAAAGAGAAAGGTCTCAGACCTCTACTCCGGTCACTAGAGACATGGATAAACCGTTGGATCATTACACCTTTAGCGCCTCACTTAGAGTTGAGCTTCGTAGGCCTCGATGTAGAGAGCGAGAGTCAGCGCCTAGACGCGATCTCAAAAAAGGTTAATTCTTACATGACCGTGAACGAAGCGCGCGCAGCTTTTGACCTTAAACCGCTCGATAATCCAATAGCTGATATGTTGCTAAATGCAAGCTACATTAACGCAGCACAAATGGCCGCCGCCGGCGAAAGTGAAGAGGATGAGGGCGAAGAGATCCCCGGCCTTATACCACCCAACCAAGAAGATGATGACATCGAGATCGATGAGGAGATTTGATCATGAACGCGATTAATCGAAAAGGTTATCAAGACATACCAATGACACGTCGCCGCGCGCAGTTGCTCGCGGAGTATGCGAACAAACTCGCAGAGATGCTTGAGAACGCGCCAGATGATCAGGATCTAGCCGAGTGGGTACAAAGCAAGATCGACCGCGCCGCTGATCAAATCCAAAGCGCCTACCATTATTTAGATCAAGAGGACGATGATGATCTCGAAAAAGCGGTAGGTCATAAATACACCCATCGAAAGCGTGTGGGTACTGATAAGCGAGGGCGCGCGCGTTATCGGTACTATTACGCAGAACATCAAGGGGGTGGTATCTCACGCGCGAGCTTTGAGGCAGGTAGCGCCTTTAAACTGACATGGAAGGGGAGACGCGGACACTTTCATATTGATCGCGTAGAGGGTGATCAGGTGTTTATCACGCACGATTCACGCCCAAGCATGACCCCTGTAGCTATTTCAAAGGGCGAGCTCAGAGCGCTACTCAAAAGCCAACACGGAAAAGCAGAGCAAGAGCACGTTGAAAAGCGCCGTAAGGAAGTAGAGAAGATCAAGAGTAAAGGTGTAAAGCGCGGGCTAGGTCTTGCGCTCCATCGACTCAGACAAGCGGCGCAGGTCGCAGGCGTTCAGCTTGATGAGCGTTATCAGCAGCCTAAGAAGAAGAAGACCACAGAGACGGCGCGTGAGGATCGCTTTGAGACGATGCCTGAGGTTGAGAGCGCGCCTCGATCAAAGACACCCGCCCCGAAGACGCGCGCAGATCTCGCTAAGCTGATTCATCAAGAGCTGCTCAACGCCGGATTCAAAGGCGCTGATCTATGGATCAGGAACGAAGACACAGACCGTGAGAAAGCGCGTATTTATCTATCAGGTAAAGGGCGCAAGCAAGGCATGATAGAGGCGCTTTCGCCTCAAGAGTACGGCTCAGAGGGCGCCTTTAGACTACAGGTAATTCAAGAGGAAGGTTTAGAAGGCGCATCAGATGAGGAGATCCAAGCGGCAATAGACAGACGCTCAAGCACTCTTACTCTTAAGCTCACACCACCTAAGCTCGACCCCAAGCAGCTTCAAAGATATCTCGAGGCGATCTCAGCAGTAGCGCGAAAGCTCAAAGACAGCGCGCCTAAGATCCTCGATCCGAGCGACCGTCCCATTTTAGCACTCACACTCGACTATACAAAAACACCACTAGCGCAACGCTCACGCGAGGAGCTAGAGACACTCAGGACAAAGGCGCAACAGGTCAACTCAAGAGAGAGCCGACCGGGTGACAAGAACGAGAACACACACGCGGTGAGCGTAGCGCAGCACATCATGAGAGAGGTGAACATAGCGCTAGGCGAGACAACCGCACAGACCACGCAGACCACACCAAGAAACCAACTCATAGAGACAGCGCAACAGATCATCGAAGACGCGGACCAAGATCATGATGAGCGCCACGACGAGCACCAAGAAATCACGAAGTTTGAGCTCGGTGAGCACACGCACACGAAGACAGGCGCGAAGCTCTTCACAGCGAAGCAGAAAGAGCGCACTGATCGAGATGAGTATTTCAGGCGCCTCGAGATAGCAAAGAAGCATGGTGGACGATATGAATCTCGCTATGTTAAAGGATTTGTGTTCAGGAGCGCTGAAGATGCGCGAAACTTCGCGCTAGAGGTCGAAGGCGCAGCTCAGACACCAAAGAGCGCGGAGACAGTCACACCGCACGAGGATCACCCAAGCGCTGATAACTTTGAGACGATGCCTGAGGTGGAGAGCGCACCTACTCAGCGCTTGAGAGGTGTACTTGACGCGCTCTCAGAGTCAGAGCGCTTGAACACGATCAACCCCAAGAATCGCAAGCGCCCGAAAGAAGCAGAAAGCGCAGACGTGAAGCTTATCAAGCTTGTTAACGAGCTTGCAGAGGATCAAGACCCGAATGATAGACGTTTTCTAAAGGTCATGGCCTCGATGCTACAAGACGTAAAGAGACTATATCCACGCAGCGCATACGAGCGCCAAGAAAACCTGAAAAACCGCTACGCTACAATCAGAGAGTTCATCGAGAGAAAACTAGGTCTTGAGCCAACTGTCACAGCGCCCAACTTAAGTGAGACCCTCTCTCGACCCACCACACCGAGCCCCCGCCCCACCACACCGAGCCCCCGCCCTACTAGCGAGTATTACGGCAGGGCGACAAAGAAACTAGTTGATCAAGCGCTTTCCTCAGAACCAACAGGTTTTGACATTAAAAGCTTCGGCGCAAATTTACCCACGAAGGGTGATCTAAGAGAAATGCTTTCTCAAGAACAGAGGATTAAGCGCGCTAAAGAGGATCTTAAAACCACAGGCGCACCTAATTTTCTAGGGGAAAGGAAGCCGCTACGAGACATCATGTTTGCACTAGGCCGCTACTTAAACGGACCATATACAGAGCTAGATCACGAGCGTATAAGATATATGGAGAGAGGCTTAAAGATCGCTCTCAGAGACTCTAAGGGTGAAGAACTAGAACAGGTGAAAGATGAGACCGCGCGTTTTTGGCGTGAATGGGGAGGCGAGTATAAGCGACTTCAGAGTGAGCTTGTCACAGAGCGCACACAAGGCGAAGCGCTCAGGAACATTAGGCGGCTTATTCCAGAGCGCGCTTTAACACCTGAGATCAATCAGCAGCTAGATCAGATGGAGCTCACGCTAAATCAAAAGCCTGTATCAGCCGAGAAGGTCTCAGAGTGGATAGACACAAGAGACACCAACGAGGCGACGAGAGACAGACAACCACCATCACCCGCACGCGAGCAGTTAACCGAGACCGCGTCAACAAGCACACCCAAGCGCCTTTTAGACGATATCCGCTCAGAGATCACAGTAGAGCGCTTTATGGCAGAAGGGCGAAGACGCGAAGACACAGCAGAGAGAGAAGTTAAAAAGATCCTCAAAGATCTTGAAAATTTAGAGCAGGGCCTACTCAACCGAGAATACAGCACCGAGGCAAAACAGGCGAAAGCGCAAGAGATCTTAAATCGACGCCTACCTAAAATCCTTGAACAAATGAGGCGATTAGTCAGCGCAAAACTTGTAATACCTCAACTCTCAGGAGGAGCAGGTCAACGCAACGCAGCACGATATCACAGAGCAGCTGGAGATGTCGGAATTGCCCAAGACCGCGCGAACGAAGAGTATCGAAGAGCCCTCAAAGAGCTTGATCGACTAGAAGAAAGACAGCCTCAAGCAGCGCCTCGCGAGCAATTAACAGAGACAGCGCCTGAGACAAGGCTAAATGTAAAGCAGGTAAGAGCCCGCGAGGCGATCAAGAGAGCGCGAGGCGCCCAAACGATGATCAAGACAAGCAATCGAGCTGATAAGCTCACATCGACAGGGAGACGCGCGCGCGCTTCGATCAATGAGGATAAGCAACTCATTGAGGCAGTAGAGAGGATCATCGATCAAGATTATCGCGAGATGGAGAGGCCCCTACCATCAGACATCAATCAGCGCACATCTCAACAAGACAACTTCGCGAAGCTCAGAGGCGCCTTGAACAACCTCAAGAGCTCACAGACACTCACGCGCGGATCATGGACAGATGATCAGGAGAGCTTAAAGAAGAAGCGGATTAAGGCGCGAAGTGAAATCGAAGATGCGCTCAAAGATCTTGAGGCACGATCTCTTGAAGAGCTTCAAACTCAAATTCAAGTGAACATCGAAGATCTACCACCGAAAGGACAGCGCACAGCGGAGGACGCCAAGCGCTTCTTTGGTGAGCCGAGAAAGAACACCGCGCTTAAAACGGTGACATATGAGAGAGACGGACACATTATTACAGGCCCCGCGAGCGGTAGAGGGGAAGGGAAGTTTAGATATGATCTGAGTTTACCCCGCGAGCGCTTTAGAGATGAACCTTTGCTCTCAGGCTCATTATCATCAAACGAGATTGGAACCTATGACACATTAGACGAAGCGCTGACAGCCGCGATCAATCAATATGAGCCCTCTGATCAGATCATTGATAGGATGATAGATCGCGCGAAAGAGGACCGCGAGCGCACAGCGCAGAGAATGGTAGCAACCCCCCGCGAGCAGCTAACCGAGACCGCGCGCGAGCAACTAGCCGAGACAGTGAGAAACATCACAGCGCCAAGCTCACCGCTCAACATTGATCAAGCAAACGCTCAGGACACCTTGACAGAGGACCGCACACGCAGCGCAGAGAGCAAGGCAGCAGATAAGGCATTGATCGAGAGCGCGCGAGAGCTTGCGAAGACATCAGAGCGAGGAGAGGAGATCAAGAGCGCGCTCGTTGACCTCATGAACGCTCAACAGCTCAAGCGCTATAAGCGCGCAACCGGTGAGATGAGCGCCCGCGCTGAAGACATGATTGAGAAGCGACGCCAAGCACGCGAGCGCTTAAGAGCCGCGACATCAGGCGAGGTGATCGACGCGCGACTTGATAGAGACCTCGCACGAGACGCACGCGAGACCGCAAAGCAAGAAGCGCGCGAAGCTCAAGAGGCGAGACAGTATCAAAAGCAGACATTCACGCCTGAGATCCAAAGCGCGATTGAGAGCCTTAAATCAAGGCACTTCGCGACAAAAGGCAAGAGTTACCCGCTTGAGACCTATCTCAAGACCCGTAAAGACGGAGGCATATATAAGACCACGGAGACCCCCGCAGAGCTCGCGGATAGAATCGCGGAAAACCTACCTGATACCCTCGCGAACCTCTATGACTTCGGAGAGGACACACTAAGAGCGCTGATCACTAAGGCGATCAATGAGGGAGTAGAGGCGCGCGAGACGCCCGCAGAGCTCAAAGACCGGATCGGTGCAGTGATCACCAAGCGCTTCCGAGATAACGCAGCGAGTCAGAAGGCACAGATCACGGGAGAAGGGCAGCGTGAGGCGCTCATTGAGATGAAGCGCAATATCAAGAAGCTCTTGGGAGACGGATTTTTTAACGAAAACCGCAGAAGAGGAGAACGCTCTTATATGGGATTAGGCGCAATCGAGAAGACCCTTGATATGTCGGAAAGATTAAGTGATCTGTATGTAGACGGGATCTTTGCACAGGCTTTACCCCCAGAGCTAGAGCGCTTCAAATTGCCCGTAACAAGATTTGGCCGAAAGGCAGCTGATGAGGTCGCAGGAGCATTTGCTAATAAGTATGAGACAGTCGGAGAGATCAGAGACAATATATCAACAATCAAAGAGCAGATGAGAGCGACCATTAAGAGAGCGCTTGATCAGACAACAGACGCGCTAGTAAAGAGGCCCACAACACTAGACTTGATCAATCAATCTTATGAGAAGGCAACAGAGAGACTCAACACAGACCGACAGAAGAACATCGAGAACGCGCGCGCACTCGCTCAATACACAGATAACCCACAAGCCCACCTCGCAGAGATCCAAGAGCTTGAGCGCCAAAGTGATCAGGCTATCGCGGAACAGATGGAGATCAATCGCGAGTTTGCAAGCGCATATATTCACGAAGCTTCAGACCTTGCGGAGCGCGCCCTTGAGACCACTAAGGGCGAAGTGATTGATAATGTGATGAAGGTTAAGACACCCCTACACGCTAATAAATTCACAGCGACGGAACGAGGCACAGCGAACCGTAAGCTAATGGCGCGGATCTTCAATCAGGTCTTTGAGCAGGTGAGGCGAGAGATCGGAGATGAGCCGATCGAGCGAGGCGAGAAACACCCACGCAACATCGCAGACACTGTTAAGAAGCCATCGAAGACACCCGCGCAGTTTAGGGAGGATATTGACCGCGCAGAAAGAGATGCGAGAGAGCGACTCGCAGAACGCTGGGGCCGAATTACACGAAAAAGCGCCAATCACATGATCAACTATCGCGCGCAGTTACTCCAAACGATTGAGAGAATTGCATGAGATAAAGATCACGCATCAGGGCGAGGAGGCGGCGCGCGTGTATGGATTGAGACAGACTCAGACATCACAGAGCTCAAGTTGATTTCACACGACACTTGATCACCGCTGTATGATCTAATATTGTCATCTCTCACCCTGAGATCAGAGGAGTTGAGAGATGATAGGGGATTTTGTATTTAAATTAAAATATGCAAGATATAACGAGGCTGAGAAGCGCCGTGAAACGTGGACAGAGGCAGTGGATAGGTATCTTGACACGCACCGTAAACAGTATGGAGAAACCGTTGAAGCGCTACTCACAGACGTGAGAGAAGCGCTGATCAATAAAGAGATTCTGCCCTCAATGAGAGGGCTTCAGTTTGGGGGAAAAGGGATCTCTGACAAGCACATGAGGCTTTATAACTGCACGTGCTCTTATGCAGACCGCCCGCGCTTTTTTGCCGAGGCCCTATGGTTACTCTTATGTGGATCAGGTGTGGGGTTCAGTGTGCAGCGGCATCATGTCGCGCGACTGCCTGAGATTAAAGCACCAATCAGCAGTAAAGAGTATTATGTCACAGATTCGATTGAGGGGTGGGCTGACGCTGTAAATGAACTCGTCCACGCTTATTTTAGTGGACTACAGGAACCCATCTTCAATTTCCGACTCATCCGACCAAAAGGCGCCCCGCTCAGTGTAGGTGGTGTAGCGCCGGGGTATGAGCCTCTCAAAGAAGCCATCGAAGGCGTAAGATCAATCTTAAAAAAAGCAATCGGTAGACAGTTGAGACCCATCGAGGTCTTTGACATGACAATGTTTTTAGCGGATTGCACCCGAACAGCAGGGACACGACGGAGCGCGACGATTGCGCTTTTCAGCGCAGATGATCAGGAAATGATGAACGCGAAGACAGGTGAGTGGTATATCACACACCCGAAGCGCGCGAGAGCTAATATCTCAGCCGTTATCACATCAGAGACACCACAAGAGACATTCAATGAGCTGATCAAGAGCACGCGCGAATTTGGAGAGCCGGGATTTGTATTCCTAGAGAGCACAGAACACGCGGTCAATCCATGTGTAGAGATCATAATGTGTCCAACATATATACGAGATAAAAGAGGTCATGTGGTCGAGGAATACACGCTTGATCTACTCGACCCAAAAAAGCGCAATCAATGGAGAGATCAAGGCTACACTTTTCAAAGTGGTTGGCAGGCGTGCAACCTGACAACAGTAAACGTCAGCGTGTGCGAGAGCTCAAAGGATCTCATCGAGGCGACCGCGCGCGCCGCGATCTTGGGAACACTCCAAGCGGGCTACACTCAGACGGGGTATTTAGGGCAGATCTCGCGAAGGATCATGGAAAGAGAAGCGTTATTGGGTGTCTCGCTCTGCGGAGTCATGGATAAACCCCATTTGATGACGAATGGAGACCTAGAGACAGCGGCAAGCATAGCAGTAAAGGCGAACGCAGAGACAGCGGAGCTCATAGGGATTAGGCCCGCCGCGCGTGTAACGTGCGTAAAGCCTGAAGGAACCGCATCACTTGTACTAGGCGCATCGAGCGGAATTCACCCCGCGCACGCTCAACGCTATTTGAGACGCGTTCAATGTAGTGAGATGGAACCTGTATTCAATCACTTTAGAGCCGCGAACCCACAAGCAGTAGAGAAGAGCGTATGGGGATCAGATTATTGTGCTATTTTCCCGATGAGCGCGCCTGAAGGTGCAATCACCAAGAGCGATATCACAGCGCTTGAGATGTTAGAGGAAGCGCGGAGAGTCAAGAGACACTATGTGGACGCAGGCACCGCGCGCCCACATAGCCTTGAAGGTGCTACTCATAATGTGAGCTTAACCGTGACAGTAGACCCCGATGAATGGTCAGACGTAGAGCGCTATCTATGGGAACACCGCGCCGACTTCACGGGCGTCTCACTGTTGGCGAGCTCAGGTGATTATGATTATGCTCAAGCGCCATTACAAGCCGTCTCGCCTGATATGGAAGGCGATCAACAGCGCGAAGCTTGGCGCCTATGGCAAGAGCTCGGCGCGACGATGAGCCCAATTAACTATG
>Ga0208795_1001456_pt1 | contig 10631 bp, 19 predicted proteins | sample CB_VirMetaG_6_FD_184541 | JGI IMG/M metagenome (GOLD analysis project Ga0208795, IMG submission 184541) | Freshwater to marine saline gradient viral communities from Chesapeake Bay - CB_1508_2 Viral MetaG (SPAdes) (version 4) | ecosystem: Environmental > Aquatic > Marine > Coastal | place: USA... | reverse complement strand
GTTGGGTGGAATGTCTCAGCCACTACAGGGAGCTTGTTAATGAAGTTACGCTCTACGCTGAAGCCTACGCCTGTGCCACACATAAGAACGTACATAAGCTCGTCAAAGCTACGCGGTGAGTCAATATGTAAATAACTACAATTGAAGCCTGCTACGTTGTCCTTAGCCAGTGCTGGCCCTGCTGTCATCATACAGCGCATAGACGGCATAACATCTAAGTTGTGGATAGCGTTAAAAAGCTTTAGGGCTGTCTTGTCGTCTAGCTGTCCACGATCAACCCAGAAGTTTACATAGCGGTTGACTGTTTCGTCCCAGCGCTCACGACGTTTCTCTTCTGGCAACCAACGTGCGTAGCGACTCTTGTGTATAAACTGTTGGTACTGATCCATTATTTATTCTCCTCTATAACCATCTCTGTCAATTTGTTTAAGTACCAACCAGCTTTCTTTAAGTCTTCTACCTGCTTTCCTTTGTAGTCATAGCGCCACAGGTACTTCATGCAGTTGCCTTTGAGATAGCCTTTGAATGCAACACTGGACATGGACTCCTCTATTGCATCAATACACTCTATGTTGCCTGTGTTGTAATGACGCGGTGCTGTCACCATGTCTTCAGCTTCTTTCTCTGCTTCTGCTGCGTAGCTCTTTAGTGCGTTTGTTAGTGGATTGTTCTCAATAGGCGAATGCTTCTTACGTAGTGCGTCCCACATTTCTGCTGTTGTGTTGTTAATACTCATCTTCGTCATCCTCTGTAAATCTGTCTCGGTTTCTAATAAGTCGATCTTCAAACGCATCTAATATATCTTCAGGGCTAATGTCTAAGATTTCACAAAGAAGTATAACATCATAGTCTCTGACAATTTCTTCCTTTAGCTCCTCTAACGTGAATGACATTTACTTTTTCCCCTTAACGTATGAAATTAAGTTTCTATAAGTATCCATTGTATAGTATTTGAAACATTCTTTATCACACCACTCCCCCATTGTTATCTTGCCGCCTTTGCGTACTTTCTTGCTGGGGTTGCTTAGGACAAACACTAGCTCCCAGTCATCGAGACTATCCCGTATGGCTGTATACTTCTGTGTATCCCCTACTCTAAAGAAACCTTTACATTCAATTAAAACTTTTTTACCTTCATGTACAAAGTCCGGCAAGTAGTTACGTTTTGTAATATAAGGTAAACTATACGGTTCAAATAAAAAGTGACCATCTAATTTTTCCGATAAGTCCTTTTCTAATCCTGATCTGAACTTAGCCACGCGCTATCTCCTCTACTCTTGGTTCGTTAATAACGTCTACCAAGAACTTTGGCCCGTATGAATAACTGAAGGTTCTTAAATTTGGGTAACAATGGTCTTTGAACTGACAATACGAGCAACCAATAGAGAGCTTTAAGTTTCCTGATTTGCCGTCTGGCACAGGTTGACTGCACCACTCCTTTGGTTCTGGCTGCTCTACTAGCTTTTTTACATGACGTACTCGTTCAGCAATGTCACTTTTGAGTACTTCATATACAGGTGCTTGAGTATCCGCTAGGTCGTACTTTAGATAAGTCAAATGACCATTTGCTTTATCCATCGCAAGCCAGCCAAACTGTGTTTCCCCTTCTGAGTGAGCGTATGCTTTGATTTGATCTATATAGCCAAATGGATCATCAAAGGCAAGGGTTGCGTCTTTAAACTTTTTAAAACCAAAACTACTAGCTGACTTTACATCTGTAACAACACCGTCAATCTTACAGTCCATGTGTCCAACTATTCCTTCTACTTGACACACCTTTTGCTCGTCGGTTACTTTGTGTCCTGACATTCTAGTGAGGAACAACAGCATCTCTTCAATCAAATGTCCATACATAAATTTAACGTATGTGTGTGGTAATATTTCTTCTGCTTCCGTGCCGTTAAAGTGATTCCAAAGGTAACGGTCTGTGCGGCCGATATTACTTAGGCGTAGCCTACGATTATCCTCTCGCTTATCTCTACCAAACTCTTTACGCATCAACTCTTTAACGCTTTCCCCGAACTTCTCTATTTCTGCTTCTACGTTGACAGACGGATCAGCTTCCTTGCTAACCATCAGTGCGTAGATGTCGTCTACTAAATTATTCACTGTTTTCATTGTTATTTCCCTTTAAATAAGTAATCGCTCTTTCAAGTGTATCTACGCTGTCGTCAAAACCTCCTAGTGCCCTATTACACTTGTGACACAACCACCCTCTGAACTCTTCAGTTGTATGGCAGTGGTCTACAACCCACGAACCATTCTTAGTGTTTCCTGTTCCCTTTACAGCTTCAGCATCTTTAATACAGATTGGACACACATACTTGTCATCCGTTGGCATTCCATATCTATCTCTAAGAGCCTGTCGTACCTTACTTAACTCGTTGTTACACTGTCTACATTCAGGCCGTAGGTAGTTACCACCAGATGTAAAACTATACGAAGATAGCGGCAGTAACTGGTTACACTTGCTACATTGTTTCCCGTCTTCTCCTCCTAGGTCGTAGTGTGTATCTTCAAACAACACAAACTGTTTAATGGGTGTCTGCCCACGTGTTGCCAACTTTGTAGTCTCCAGTGAGAGGGCAGTTGAGCTTGAAGTGGTTACCGGCTGCTTGGATGCAGCTAACTGCGAGTCTTCCGAAAACCTCTGCTTTCTCCTGTCTGACCTCTGTCTGGATTTCATCGTGTATGTTCCCTATAAAGCGATAGTCTATACCCCATATTGTAGCATACTCCTCTAGTAAACACAAGGCTTTCTTCATAACGATAGCCCCTGCTGATTGTAGTAAACTGTTTAGTGCTGCGTGTTCTGACCGTATAAGCACCCGTCTTCTATCCAAGCCAAGAACATAGCCTCTTCCAGCCGCCACTCCAACTCGTTCTCGTAGTTCTCTAAGAGCTGGCGTATTTGCGAGGAATTTTTCCTTAAGTCTTGCACCATCACGTTTAGTTCCGCCAACGATACTTCCGATCTTGGAATCTCCTGCCCCATAAAGGAAAGCGTATATAAAAGTCTTTGCTTGATCTCTAGTTTCAAGGCCCGCAGCCAACTGGTTTGCCGTGTGAATATCTCCGTTGAGTATTTCATTTGTATATCCCTCATCATTCATATAATGGGCAAGCATCCGCAGCTCAAGGCCGCTGGCATCACAACCCACAAGTTTGTAACCATTAGGTACTGTCCACATGTCTCTGCACTCACGACCGTAGGGTGAGTACACTGCTGGTACTTGTCCCATGTTAGGGCTTGAGTGTGTCATACGTCCTGTTACAGCGCCGTTAGAGTTGATGTAACCGTGTACTCTACCATCGTCTTCTACAGCGTCCAGCCAGCTCTGTATTTGAGCTATACGCTTCTGGATCATCAGGTACTCACCAATAAGCGATGCCTCTGGAATACCCTTTACCTTGCTCAGTACAGCTTCGTCTACAATGGGCTGACCCTTGTCAGTAAACTGAGAGGGCTGCCATCCAAAGTACTGTAGATAACGGCCTATTTGTTGTCTCGACCCTAGGTTAAACTCGGGAAAGTCTATGCGACTAAAGGTTCCGTTGACTATAGTCCAGCTGTCTCCTAAAAACTTAAGACCTACTGTTGAGAACGTGCCGTCTTTTTTAATCTTAGGTACAACTTCTTTGACAAACGTCGGCAAAGGTTTAAACACTTTTTGTACATTTTCTTCAAGATCATACTTTTTCTCCTTAAGCTCTGCTAATAATATAAAGGCTTTCTCTTGGTCTAGCGTCCAGCCTGTTTTAATCTGCTTTGATATAATGCTTTGTACTTGATGTTCGAGGCTAATGCTTTCAGCTCCAAAATCTGCAAGGTCAAGAAGTAATCTCTTGTACACCAACACATTAACATTAACGTCTTGCTTGCAATAGTCCACCATATCCTGTGAAAAATTATCCCAATCACTGTGCTCTCCTTTGGGGCAGCCTAAGCGTTTCCCCCAGCTTTCTAAAGAATGTCCACCTTCCCTTGATGGGTCAGCTAGTCTGGACATAACAAGCGTGTCCGTCAGTTTGTGACCTGCGAAAGATATACCCCACAGCTTTTCCAACACTGGAACATCATAGGCTAAGATGTTATGACCTATCAACTCCACGGGCTCCGCAACGTGTGCTGGGTCAAAAGTACCGTTAAGGCGCGAGAGGAACTGCTCCTTGTTGTAGCACACATGTGTATTGTTCTTGGCAATGTCAACCAACACAACACACCACACCTTAGTAGGCTTTAAGCCGTTTGTCTCAATGTCGAAAACTAACTGTCGCATTTAAAACTCCGCGTTTTTATCTGCCGTTGGACAGCTTGTCTCGATCATACGACCGGACTCCTTGTCGTAGTAGAGATAACAAGCGGGCCCTGTTAAACCCACAAACCTATTCTTCAGTACACGTACACACGTTGTGTTGCGTGTGTGTGGATCGGTATGCTGCTGATCCCTCTCTAAACCGATCACAATGTCAGACAGCTGGGCAATAGAGGCACTACCGCGTAGCTCACCCAAGCTAATCTTACCGCCGTCCTCGTGGGCTTTGCCCCCAGCGGGCCTGCGAAGGTGTGACACTAGGAAGAGTCCTACACCTGTTTCCTGCACCAGCTTACGCAAATTAGTCATAATGCTGTCGATGGCCTTGCGCTCATCTCCGTTGTCTTGGTCACTGACAACAATACTTAGGTGGTCTAGTATAATCCATTTACAATCTAAACCTTTTGCCATGTAGCGTATGCGTCCTAGCAGATTATCTTCGCTGGTTGAGCCCCAGTGGTCAAACATAAATATTCGCCCTGAACCCATTGTTCTTTCCCAGTAGCCGCGCTTCTCCTCCTGTGATACTGTCTTGTCCAAATGTAGCTGCTTGTTGGCCTCAATGGACATAATACCCAGTGCAGTCTTTGGTATGTCCTCCTCTAGTGCAAGGATACCGATGTTGTCGGTGGTTGCGCCTATCAGGTAATGCTCTAGTTCCCTGACGATTTGGGACTTACCCATTCCCGAACCGGAGGTGATTGTGACCAGCTCTTTTTCCCTGAACCCGTACGTGTACTCATTGAGGCACGACCAAGGGTACGGGATAGATCGTACATTTTGCTGTTCAATAATATAATCCCATGTATCACTACCAGCAACAATCCCGTCAGGGCGATAAGACTTAGCATTCCACCACTCCTTTACAAAATCAGCCACCTTGCGAGACACGAGCATGTCACCTGCGTCCTTCATAGGGAGCGTGACATTCTTAGCCTTGTTGGGCGTAAACAGGTCAAGGACTGCCCGTGCAGCTTCCTGTCCTGCCTTGTCGTTATCAAAACAAATAACTACGTTTTCAAATGATTCGAGCCACTCAAGGTTGGCTTTGATGTCCTTGGCTGCTCCTGCTGCCCCTGATCGGATGGACACTGCTGGCCACTTCCCGTCGAACATCTCGTTGACAGCCATTGCGTCTGCCTCGCCCTCTGTGATCGTAATGTACTTACCGCCACCTTTGAAAGCCTGTTGGCCGAAGAGCCCCACATTGTCAAACACCCCCGTTGCGTAAAAAGCCTTGTTCTCTGTAATCCGCACCTTAGTGCCCGTTGCTATGCCTGTGTCCTTGTCGTAATACGGGTAGTGGTGTTTTGATATTACCCCGTCCTTACCGTATTCAACCGTGACACCGTACCTCTGGCACGTTGCTTGATTGATACGCCTGTCGGGTATCGCTGCTATAACACCTGTCATTTCTAATAACCTCGTTTGCTTCTTCTGTGGTTGGGTAACTGTGCCGTCTCCCCTTTCGTAGTGTGAACAGCCGCCTGAAAAACAGACGGCGTGTCCATCGGAGTATCTAGCCAAGTTATCCGTGGAGCCACACGAAGGGCATGGCTCATGTCGGATAAAGGTAGACTCCACTGTCATTAAAAGTCACCTACGCCTTGTTCTGCCAGTTCCAACACCTTGATCTTGTTAAGGTAGGTTGACACACCGTGTACTGGGTGTGGAGCACCTTCCGTCCACAATAGCCGCACCTTAGAGCCCCTAGTCACTTTACCTGAGAACGGAGCACCGTCGGCATCTAGGACTGGCACATCGTACTTAGTGCTAAACTTACGCTGTTTGACACCTTCGTATTCTCGAAGCTTGACACCTGCACCAGCTAATTCATCCGCTGTGGTATCGTCTAGGCTGAGGACAACAGAGTACTTACCTGTTGACTGACCCATGTATATCTCGTGAGTGTCTAAATTCTCAAATGCAATTGTACCTTCTACTACTGACATAATTACTACCTCTTTTGGTTGAATATGGGATACTTAAGTATCCCTTAGTTTAAAACTTTAATTATAAATCCTTTAAAATAATCCCTTAACTACCTAAGTATTATAATCGATATCGACAGCACTGTCAAACTCTTTTTCAATATATTCTTCAGGGCCGCTTTCGTAATAGTCATAACTTTCCTTTAAAGCGTCGTTTGAGTGGGATGCACAGATATTGCACATGTCTAAATAAAGCCCGCTATGGTGGTCAACCCTTCTCATCTCATGCTCATTTAAAATAACATCACAAGCCTTACACCTGCTCATTTTTAAATACCTCGTTATATCTCTCAGTCATCTGTGCATAGGAATTACTATAGTACTCACTACGCAGCTGTTGGGTGACCCTTGCTGTCAACTCAGACAGTGTCATACAGTATATCTGATACTCGATCAGCTCGTCAACCATAACGTGTGTCTGTTTCTCGATCCAATCGCTAGGCTCGTAGTCATAACCTAGCAAGTCCTCTTTAATTTTACTCATTGTAACCCCCGCTCAAGTACTTATAAAAATATAACGCTATTGTCGAACACCCCCACAGTATAACAGCTGTCTTTAAAAAAACCAAGTCCTCGAGGATCATTTTTCTGGCCCTCCCCAGTCAACACCTGCCACCATAGAGACAAAAACAGCCAGTGAAACTACAGCATAACCCCCAATAAATACCAGCAATGTGCAGAGCATGGCGGTTACTCCTCTTGCTCAGTGTACACGTTCCCGTACGTGATCACTAACAAAGGCAAAAGAATGACAGTCCCCATAAAAGGCATAGCGTCCGTCTCTCCTGTATCCGTATTGTGAACCCACACAGGACGACTGTCGCAAAATTCAATGTCTAGCCCTGTGCCGTTCCTATACTCAATGCTCAAGTGCTTACCAAACAAACTAGTTTGCATTGTACACCCCCTCAGCTGACTGATCAATTCGTTCTTTTATAAACGTACCGTTTACTGTACGCCCCTTTCTGTCTTTTATCTCATCGTACGCATGGGCCATACACTGAGCCAGTGTGAGCCCGTTGCGCTGTGCTATGTTGATCAACACGACTATAATGTCCCCGATGTCGTCTATTGGTGTCAAATCGCCATCCAGTGACAGTCTGAGCTCCTCTACCTCCTCCAGTAGTTTGTTGAACTGTACAATATCGGACGACCCATATATCAAATTGCGGTTATGATGCCATGCCGTTATGCTTTTTTCTAATTCCTGTATTGTCTGCATTTTATTCCCTCTTTATTTCCATCGTTGGCTTTTAGTGAGTACCAAAGCGTCCCCATATATCCTGTGAGGGTGTGCAATGATGCTCGCGTATCTATTGATCCCCAACCCCTGACTGATTGCGTCCTCGTTGACAAGCAACTGGTCACCGTCCGGCAACCTGACAACCTCCACATAACCCCCTACAATGTCCTGTGCGTCCTCCAAAGTTGGGGGCGTGTCCTTGTGCCAATATGTGACCTCAAGGCTTCTGTCCTCAAACGGTGGGCCATCCTGAGCGGCCTTGTCCACCTTGTCTAATACCATGTTCAAATAGTCCAAACTATTCATCGTCTAAAACCCCCTTCTTTCCCGTCTGTTTGTTGGTTCTTATGTCGATCACTTGCAGTTTTTTCGTCATAAGTGTTTGATGTGTCGATGCCACCAACATAAAATCCCTCGTCGTCGTCGTCATGTGTTTGTGCATAATAGCCTTTACCTTCGAAATAGTCGCTATAGTCATAGCTACTGTCGTCTGTGTATCTGCATGGGTGCGTCATTGTATTGGCTCCAAAGTTAAAAATATTACCGTTAAAACATAAAACACGGCGAATGTTAGCACAGCAAAACCACCTAGTGCAACCCATGTTGCACCCTTGGCAATTGACAGCTTTCTACGCTCTGCCGTTGTTTTTTTAATATATGCGCTGTTGCCCTTGTAGTTATACATTTTTTATACCCTCCTCGTGGTATGACCTGCCGAGCTCAATGAATAGCTCCGCGTCCTTTACGGTTATCTCGTTGTGCTCTGCTATCTTATCCACCGTTAAATAGTTGTTGACCCAGTCGAGATAAAATGCTTGTAATTGTTTGGCCATTGTTTGCTTGCTCATCATTTAACCCTCTCAATTAAACCGTCGCGCATGGTAACACTGGCAAAAAATTCTCTGCCTTGCCCTGTTATATGGGGGCGATTTGCTCCAACAATTTCGCCGTCTCGCTTGTATTCTGGCCCAAATAGACTTGTCTCTATGTATTGCAACCGTTGACCAACGTGCTCTTTTAATTCTTTTTTGCTTTTATAGTTAAAAATAATCATGGTGTTACCTCTTATAAGTTAATAGCTAAAATTTGATTGACTTGCTTTAACATTTTTTTTCCGTGTGCTGGATATGCCACAACTGATATTGTTTTGTCCCAACACTTGCGACACTTGGCGCATTTGCCCTCGCGCTCATAAGCGTCACAAACTGACATGTTAGGCAATGCATGGCTAATCGTAGGTATGATTGTAGAGCTATTTGCCGCGTCAATTGTTTCACCTGTCACGCTATCGCTTGATAGTCTAACAACAACATTTGGCAATGCGTCCATCTCGGCAAGTACCGGCGCAAACTTGGGGAATTTGTGCATTCTAGTTGGTAACCAGTGTTTGACCCATGGCGTGGCAATCATTACCGCTAGAATCTTATCCGCAAGACGTAGGTCGTACACGTCGCCACTGTCGAACCATCGAAAGTAACGCTCTGTATCCAGCTCTTGCACCATATCATCTACCCATGCGTCTCGCTTCCAATCCTCACGGTTGTGCTCTCGCGGTGCTTTAACATTAGGGAACCTGTAGTTGCCTGTCGTAGCATAGCACCCCTGACAAGCTGGAACGAGGTCGCCATTGCTGTCTGTTGACGCTGGACAAGTGTCGATGGCCTGTAATGACCACGACTTGCAAGGCATTTTGTTTGCTTTAGATAGTTTGATCATCGTGTCGCGCCTCTTTATTGTTGTGTTGGTTTAATGATGCCCACTGTATACCAATGGGCACGATAAAACAACTATCCAAAATATTCATCGTTGAGAGTGACCAGTGAAGGCCCGCTGCTGCTGTGTGGCATTGCTTGGAATACTACAACGTCACCGTCTAATACCTTGTAGCTTCCCTTTTTACCTTCAACGGTATAGCCCATTGATTTGATGTGCTTTAGTGTTGCCTGTACGTCGCGCTTGCTCATTAATCTAGTCATTTTAAAATACTCCCGTTGTTTTGAATAACGCCCATGTTGCCAGTGTAAGCACTTCAAGGATGATGATGATCATGTCGTCTGTTTGCATTGTCTGTGCCTCGTTGTTTGTTTATGTAGCCAGTTTACTCTTGTTGTGATCCATTGCAACAGTTTTGTATGTATTTTTTATATCAATAAAGCATAAGCATATAACCATTAGTAAGCTTGTATATACCTTTATATATGCGCGTGTGCGCGTAGCAATAACCATGCCAACATTGTCAGCTGTGTTAGTCCTGTGTTGTTCCTGTGTTAGTCCTGTGTTAGTCCTGAGGTATCCACTAGCATACACACACTGGCCCTGTGTCAACTCATGCAATACCTGTGCCAACTGTGCAGCCTGTGGATAACCTGTGGATAACTTATGCACTGCCTTGGTGCGCTGTGGATAACATGTGTAAAACCTGTGGATAACTTGGGACGGGGGGGCCCGTGGCTACTGGTGATTATCTGGTGTACCCTCCGGTATACAAAAAAGTAGTAAATTAGACTAAAAGGGCATGTATACACAAGTATACGTAAGTCATTGAAATACATGAGAAAACACAGGTCGGCCCTTAAGTATGACACCAGTGCATAAAGGGACAATTATGTATATCAAAAAGTAATGACAATAGTCACAAATAAAGCTTGACTTTTGCTTAAAAATGTGCTATAATATATAGTATAACAAAGACTAAGAAAAAGGCAACCAAGCGCCTTAAGTATACTTAAGACTCCTTTAAGAATGTTCTTTATAGATAATCATTAAAGATAATAAATAAAGAATACTTAAGTATACTTAAGATAACCTAAGGAGTAGACCTTGAGTAATGAAGACCTAGGTGTCAGTCAGCCCGCGAAGCGGGTGGGCCGCCCAAAGAAGAAAGCAGTGTCAGCCAACAAGAAGGGCAGTCGTAATGCCGTAGGCAGACCTAAGGGTGATGCGGCTATTATTAACGACTACAAAGCAAGAATGCTTGCATCGCCAAAGAGTAGGAAGGTGTTAGACAGCATTCTCAATGCAGCGTTAGATGATGATCACAAGAACCAAGCAGCGGCTTGGAAGCTCTGTATGGATAGGTTA
>Ga0208795_1001446_pt1 | contig 10666 bp, 14 predicted proteins | sample CB_VirMetaG_6_FD_184541 | JGI IMG/M metagenome (GOLD analysis project Ga0208795, IMG submission 184541) | Freshwater to marine saline gradient viral communities from Chesapeake Bay - CB_1508_2 Viral MetaG (SPAdes) (version 4) | ecosystem: Environmental > Aquatic > Marine > Coastal | place: USA... | reverse complement strand
CAAAGAATATACCGATCAAGCAGAGTATGAACTATCTGTTATTGCAGATCGTGGGTTTGACGAGTATTTCCTTACGATGGATGCAATTACTGAAATTGCTGAGAACATGATGCTTACTGGTCCTGCTCGTGGTTCTGCTGCTGGCTCTCTTGTTGCTTATGCGCTTGGTATCACTCAGATTGATCCTCTCAAGTATGGTCTGCTGTTTTCTCGCTTTTTGCGCTCCGATGCAACTGACTATCCAGATATTGATTATGATGTATCTGACAGCATGGCTCTTAAAGAGAGGCTGGTTGAGCTTTGGGGCGATTCTGTCGTTGCTCCAATCTCTAACTGGAATACGCTACAGCTAAAGTCTCTAATCAAAGACATTTCTAAGCTTTATGACATTCCTTTCACTGAAGTTAATGTTGTTACGTCTATTATGATTCGCGAAGCTACGCCTCTCGCGAAGAAGCGTCATGGCATTAAAGCAGGCGTCTATACTCCTACTTTCGAAGAGGTCATGGAGTTCTCGGATTCACTTCAGAAATATCTAAATAAATACCCCCATGTAAAGACTCACGTTGAATCTTTGGTTGGTCAGGTGCGCTCTTGTTCTCGTCATGCTGGCGGTGTTGTGATTGCAGAAGACCTTGACCGCAACATGCCTCTAATCAACTCTGGCGGTGTCCGTCAGACTCCGTGGTCTGAAGGTCAGAACGTTCGACATCTTGAGCCTATGGGATTCATTAAGTTTGATTTGCTTGGATTGGCTACTCTCAAGATGATTGAAGGCTGCATTGAGCATATTCTTCGCCGCCACAACGGCATTGCAAACCCGACCTTCACGGACATTAAGAGCTATTATGATCAAGTTTTGCATCCTGACGTTCTAAATCTAAACGATCAAGATGTTTACAAAAACATTTTCCATAAGGGTCGTTGGGCTGGTATTTTCCAAATGACCGAAACTGGCGCGCAGGATCTATGTCAGCGTATCAAGCCACGTAGTATTATTGATATCTCAGCTAGCACTTCTATTTATCGTCCTGGTCCTCTATCTGCGAACGTTGACGAGGATTACATTGAAGCAAAAGCTCATCCACATCGAATTAAGTATCTAAATGAAGATCATCGCGCTATTACTGAAGAGACTTATGGTTTTCTAATTTTTCAGGAGCAGATTGCTCTACTTGCCCACAAGCTTGGTGGGCTAACTCTTGATGAAGGTAATCTTCTTCGCAAAGTGCTAACCAAGAAAGGTACTGGCAAGGGGGGTATCACCGACCAGCTACGAACAAAGTTTATTAACGGCTGTGTTTCTAACAATATTTCTGCTGACGCTGCGTCGAATCTTTGGGATAAGTTTGAGTATTTCTCTGGCTATGGATTCAACAAATCTCATGCTGTTGCTTATTCTGTGATCTCTTATCAGTGCGCTTGGCTTTGGCACTATTATCCTGCTGAGTGGATGGCTGCGTTCTTGGATAAAGAGCCTGAGACTCGTAAGGAAAAAGCAATCAACATTGCAAAGCGCTACGGGTTTAAGATCGCCCAGACTGATATTAATACTTCTGGAAACGTTTGGGAGATCTCGGAAGACGGTAAGACTCTTATTCAGCCCCTTACTGCGATCAAGGGTCTTGGGGCTTCTGCTCTTGAGCAGATTATGAATAATCGTCCATTTACGGACGCCCATGATTTGCTCTTCAGAAAAGACGTTGTGTATTCAAAACTAAACAAAAAAGCTCTTGATGCTCTTTGTCGGGCTGGCGCTTTGGACGCTCTTGTTGATGAACAGTTCACTGGACGAAAGCACTTCTGGTCAGCTTGTATTGTAGATCGCCCAAAGAACCCAAAGCGTCTGCGAGATAACATCGAGTCTTACGCACCAGAAGGTGATTTTACTCAAGATGAAATCATTCAGTTTAAAACGGATCTAACTGGAGTTTTTCCGTTGAATCTTGTTATTGACAATGATACAATTGAACAGCTTAGCCAGCGTGGTATTCCTGCAATCTCCGAGTTTGATGATGAACTAGCTCTTTGTTGGTTTATTCCTCGCAACGTTACAGAGCGCAAAACAAAGAACGGAAAGACTTATTGGATTCTTGATGTTATTGATTCAAATAACGAACAGACTGCAATTCGGTGTTGGGGTATTGATCCCAAACGAGATCAAATCATGCTAAACAAAGCATACGTTGCTCGCTTGAGCTATGACCCCAAGTGGGGATTCTCGACACGAGCGCTTGGTAGAACTTTTAGAATGCTGTAAAATAAGGAGTTTAAATGATTACAGATATTGTTGTAGGTCTTCAGCATGGAGATGAGGGCAAAGGTAAAGTAGCGCATCATCTACTTAAAAGTGGAGAATATACTCATTGTATTCGCTTTAATGGTGGTCAGAATGCGGGACATACGATTTACCATAAAAATAAAAAATTTGTCACCCATATTATTCCTCAAGGAGTTTTTTTTGGTGTTCGGTCGATTATTGGTCCTGGGTGCGTATTCAATGTTGAAAAGTTGTTAAAAGAGATTTATGAGCTAACAGAAGCTGGAATCGATCTTGGAAGAAACCTAAAGATCGCTCACAACGCTCACATTATTCTAGAGCACCATATTCTTGAGGACTCCAAAGATGTCGATGTTGGTACAACTAAAACTGGCAACGGTCCAGCGTATCGAGATAAGTATTATAGGCAAGGTATAAGAGCAGAGCAAATTCCATTTCTTCAGCCTTTTCTAATTGACATCTACGAAGAACTTTACAATAAAGATTCTGTGATTTTGATGGAGGGCGCTCAGGGTTGGATGTTGGATCCAGATTGGGGAGATTATCCTTATGTCACTTCTTCTCATACTGGTGTCGCTTCTGCTTTGCTAAACGGAGTAGAGCCTCGCTCTATCCGAGATGTTTGGGGTGTAGGCAAGATCTACGAGACTTATGTTGGCAAAAAAGATTTTCAGCCCCCTGGTGATGTGTTTAATAAAATTCAAAAGGCTGGAAGTGAGTTTGGTGCGACCACAGGGCGTGTTCGTCAGTGTAACTGGCTTGACTTTAACAATCTACGTCAGGCAATCCATATGAACTCCGTTAACAAGCTTGTACTAAACAAAGTAGATATTTTACGTGAAGTTGGAGAATGGCAAATTAAAAACCCTGATGTTACTTTTAACAGTGAAGAAGAAATGCGCTCTTTTATCAGCGAAAATCTATCCAAAGATGTAGAGAACATTTTCTTTTCAGAATCACCAAAAACCATTTGACAGATCGACTGCATCTTGTTAAATTATAATAGCCAAAAGGAGGAAATCATGGCTAACAGCGAAGAGAAGAAGCGTCTTGTGCAGGAGTACATTCGATCCCTCCGATCCTTGAAGAAGACGTACCCGGAAGTCACCCAAGAGTTCAACGCCCTTCTTGCCGCAGACGGCAAGACTTGGCAATCCGCTGCCTCTCCCCGTTGGAGACAGACTCATGCCCCGTAGGAACAGAGCCGCCGCAGAGCGAGCTATCCAGATCATCGGTGTCCTCGCAGGGAAGACCTGCGACGAGATCAACGAAGTCATCGCAAAAGGTGATGCTGCCAAGAGAGTGCCGGATGATCGCAAGAAGGAACTCCCTCAATCGTCCCACGATATGCTCAACCGCCAGTACAGGAACCACTTGGAGCGACAGGGTGTGGTGCTGACGCAGGAGCAGTGGTCTGCCCTGTGGAATCACTGCACCGCCCCCAAAAAGTTGGGCGATCTCTGACGAGGGTACAGTGGTTTCCTGATAGGAGGTCACTCATAGCAAAAGGTAAGAACAAGCGATCAGAATCACCAAAAACCATTTGACAGATCGACTGCATCTTGTTAAATTATAATAGCCAAAAGGAGGAAATCATGGCTAACAGCGAAGAGAAGAAGCGTCTTGTGCAGGAGTACATTCGATCCCTGCGTGCTATTGAAGAAGCTATGGAGCCGTATAAGGAGCAGAAGCGAGAGCTTCGTGCAGAGTACCGAGAGCAGGGCTGGCTTGACACCGATGAGATTCGGTCTGCTGTAAAAGCTTACCGTCTATTCAAAGGCAAGTTCGACATTGATGCTGTTTATAACAACTTTCAGCTGCTGTTCGGACATCTTGACAATGAGGATGATGAATGATTATCGAGTTTTATCGCACCAGACCAGATGCGATTAGTCCAGTTCGGGCTAATCCATCGGATGCTGGTCTAGATATTTTTTACTGTCCCGATCCTTATACATCTGGCGTCACTCTACAGCCTGGAGAATCTGGAGTTTTTGCAACAGGTCTAAAGTTTGGCGTGCCTCATGGTTATATGCTTGAGGTTAAGAATCGTTCTGGAAACGCTGCCAAGCGCTCGCTTTTGGTTGGCGCGTGCGTAGTTGATTCAGGTTATGATGGAGAAGTGTTTGTTAACTTACACAACGTTGGTAACTCTCCTCAGTATATTCACGCTGGAATGAAAATTGCACAGGTTGTATTGATTCCTGTTGTGACTTTTAGACCAGTGGAACAAAGTGAAGATGTGCTTTATAAACATCCAATGTCAATTTCTAAACGAGGCGATGGAGCCTTTGGGAGTACAGGTGGATAAAAATACAACAGATGTGATGTTTAGCTCAAAATCTAATGATTGGGCTACTCCACAGCACTTTTTTGATTACTTGGAAGATAAGTTTGGTCCATTCACTCTCGATCCTTGTTCAAACGAATCAAACTATAAAGTGCGAAATCACTATACAGAAAAAGATGATGGCTTAAACAAAGATTGGAGCGGTAATAAAGTTTTTATGAACCCTCCATATGGCAGGGCGATTAAAGATTGGATTAAGAAAGCTTATGAAGAAGGGCAGAAAAATGATACAACAGTTGTTGCTCTTATCCCAGCAAGAACCGACACACGATACTGGCATGACTATGTAATGAAATCTGATGCTATTTATTTTATCCGTGGTCGGCTTAAATTTGGAAATGGCGAGAACTCTGCTCCTTTTCCTTCTGCTGTTGTTGTTTTTCGCAGTACAAATCATAACTTTCCAAAGATTGGTGTCATGGAAGCACGATGAACAGAAAACAACGCAGAGAAGCAGAAAAGCTCCGCAAAAAGAATGACCCAAATCAGATCATGGCAGATCAAATTCATCTTTTTGGAAAACTACCAGATCATTGTTTATCTTGCCAAAAAACATTTGACAAGAGCAATAAAGAAATGGTAATGTCATGGAGTGTTGTGGTGAAAAGCGATAATGTTTCGCTTTTCTGCCCTGACTGCATTAACAAAACAAAAGAGGTTTTAAATGGTAGAGCGATTGAGTAAGAGTGCTTTACAGAAAATGATGAGTGGCAAAGTAAAAGAGCCTGCAACGATTGTTGTTAAGTTCTATAGCAATAGCTGTCATTATTGTCATGCGCTAAAGCAAGATTATGAATATGTATCAGAAGAATTTCCTGATGTTCTTTTCTTTGCGTTTAATATTGAAGATTACCAAGACGCATCCAAAATTCTAAATTTTGAAGGTGTGCCCACAATCTGTAAGATGGAAGTTGGAGGTACACGTCCAAGAATCAAAGTGATTCCAGAGCCCGAAAATCCACACAAAACAACTTGGTATACCAGAGATGATATTAGAATCTTTATTGGAGGTGAGCAATGAGAGAAGCACTGGCATTTGACGACGTGCTACTGGTTCCTGGCAGATCTGATATTGATTCAAGATCAGAAGTTGATATTTCATCAGATCTTGATCTTGGCGTAAGTTTAAACGTGCCTATTTTCTCTGCACCTATGGATACAATTACCGAAGGTGCGATGGGTGCCGCATTGTCAGATTTTGGCGGCTGTGGCATTATTCACCGTTATAATTCTATCGAAGAGCAAGTAAGACAAGTAAATATTGCTTGCCAACTTTCCAAAGTGCATAGCTCTTATATTAAAAGAAATATTGGAGTTGCCGTAGGAGTATCTGGAGATTTTCTAGAGCGCTCAAAAGAAAGCGTTCGCGCTGGTGCCAATCTTATTTGTATTGATGTAGCTCATGGTCACCATACAAAAGTTAGAACAGCGCTTCGACAAATTAGGTTGCACGTTGGGGACTCAGTTCACATTATGGCTGGAAACGTTGCCACGTTAGAGGCATTTGATGATTTGTCTGATTGGGGAGCAGATTCTATTCGAGTTGGAATCGGCGGGGGCTCAATTTGTTCCACTAGAATTCAAACTGGTCATGGTGTCCCAACTTTTCAATCTATTTTAGACTGCTCGCATTCACAGCGCCCAGCAAAACTAATTGCTGACGGTGGCATTAAAACAAGCGGAGATATTGTAAAAGCTTTAGCTGCTGGTGCTGATGCTGTTATGTGCGGCTCTCTTCTATCTGGAACAAGAGAAACCCCAGGTCGCACTATCCACGACACAGACGGTCGTTGGAAAGAATATAGAGGTATGGCTTCCAAAGAAGCTCAACGCGACTGGAAAGGAAGCTACAACTCATTAGAAGGTATTTCTACTCGTGTTCCTTTCCGTGGCGCGGTAATAGACATTCTAGAAGATCTACGTAGAGGAATCACTAGTGGCTTTAGCTATTCTGGTGCTAGAGACTTGGCACAGCTTCAATCGCGTGCTAAATTTATTCGTCAGACAAGCGCTGGAGCTTCTGAAAGTAGAACCCACATTCTTAATAGGAGGTGGTAAAATGTCGTCAGAGATAGATTATGGTAAACTTACGCGAAGAATCGTATTTACAGAAAATGATCATAGACATGCTCAGTTGGTTTTAAAACTAAAGAACATGAAGATTAGACAATCTGATTTTTTTAGACACATTATTACAGGTCTGATAGAAGATGAAGAGCGCATACTGAGCTATGTAGAAGAGATATCAAAAGTTGCAAAAACAAGAAAAGCAGACAAAGCAAAACTACGGCAAAAAGGACAACAAAAACTATCAGACTTTGCATTATCAGAAGAAGATATTGATGATATCTTTGACATGCTAGAAGGGGAGTACCCTGACTTATGAGAAAATCACATCTTCCATCGTGTGCAAAGCTTTGTTTGGATAATGGCTCTTCTTGTGAATTAAACGGGTGTCGTTATTGGATTAATTATAAAAAAGAGCAAAATTGTTCTTTAGTGTCTATTTATCTTAACGGAAGTATGACTTTACGCGAAGTTGCAGAAAGATTAGGTATTTCATTCGCAAGAGTTAAGCAAATAGAGTCTCAAGCAATAGATAAAATAAAAAAGTTTATTTAAAAAAACATTTATGAAATTTGAGGACTATTTAATGTTGAGTTCATGTTTTAAGGAGAAATATAATGGCTCGTAAAAAATTACTAACAGAATCTGAAATTCGTAGATTTATGAAGCTTGCCAATGTTGCGCCAGTTGGCAACAAAAGACTAAGCGAAATGTATGATGCCCCAGGCACGCGTGATGAGGAAGAAAAAGAGCCTGCTATGCGCGACATGATGGAGCAGGAAGAAGAAGAGATGGATATGGAAATGGATATGGAAGAGCCAATGGGCGATGAACTTCCAGCCGAAATGCCAGAAGAGCCAATGGGCGATGAAGAAATGGACATGGATATGGACATGGATATGGGTATGGGCGCTGAAGGCGACATGATTTCCATTAGCGATTTCATGTCAGCACTTGAAGATGCTTTAGAGAGCGTTACTGGACAAGATGTCAGTTCAGAAATTGGTATGGACGACGAGATGGGGGCACCGCCAGAAGGGGGTGATGTTGAAGATCTATCAGCGGAGATGCCTCCAATGGACGATGAAGAAATGGGTGATGAGGAAGACATGCTAGCTGAGAGAATTGCAAGACGTGTTCGCGCCCGTCTAAGAGCAGAAAGAAAAGCTGCCGATGCTCTTAAAGAAAGCAAAATGAGAAAAGTCAAAGCAAAAATGAAAAGAGAAAGAATGGCAAATGATTTAACCGAGAGAATTTTTACAAGACTCACCACCAAATAACTTGACATAGTAATTTAAAGCCGTTATATTATAACCACCAGAAGAGATTCTGGTGGTTATTTTTTTGAGGTGATTGCTCTTGGAACATCCCTGGTTATTTTACTTTTTGTTTTTTATATTTGGCTACTATACTTGCAAAGTGTTTTATTTTCTTGTTGCAGTACAAAAAAGTATTCAAATTTTAAAGCTGACACAAGCAGTAGGACTACTTATTATTATAAAAGCATTAGAAAGTATGCATTATGCTCATAATTATCGGATCTTTTTGCTTGGTCCAACCGCAAGTGAACAAAACAAAGATGCTTATAATGCTCACTTTGAAGCCGAAATTAAAAGCTTTACTTCAAAGTACATTCGTGAGATAATTGATTTACATGGAGGATTCTTTTCTCATCTTGTTGAGTTCAAGAATTGGGAAGAAGCCATGATTTACCTTGAAGATAAAAAAGATAACGTCATTGAATTCATGACTAAGGAGAACAATGATTAACAAAGTTAAAAGCAAAATCAAAAACTTGCTATCAATAAACGAAAACGATCAAAGAATCGTGTTGTTCAACCCTGGAGAAAAAGAGCCTGACTTAAGAGTAGTGGGACTTTTTTCAGATGTAGTTGACGAGAAAGTATCAGAGATTGTAACAGGTCTTATTTACATGAATGAAGTTAACAAGGCATCAAAAGAAAAAAGAGATATTGATTTTTATATTTCAACATACGGTGGTAACGCTGACGATATGTTTGCTCTTTATGACATTATGAAAGTAATCGAGCAAGATACTGATATCAGCACTATCGGCATGGGCAAGGTTATGTCTGCTGGAGTTCTTATCTTAGCTGGCGGCACAAAAGGCAAGCGAAAGATTGGTCGCAACTGTAGAGTTATGTTACATTCTGTTATTGCTGGCAATCATGGATCTTTACATTCTCTTGTAAATGAAATGGAAGCTATTCAAGACCTTCAAGAACTTTATATTGATCGGCTTGTTGAAGATACAAAAATGACCAAAAAACAACTAAAAAGACTGCTAGAACAAAAAGTTAACATCTATTTATCAGCAGAGCAAGCAGTTGAATATGGGATTGCTGATATAATCGTGTAAGGAACTTTGTAAATGAATAGATATCTTTTTGAAATGATGTTGCGTTTAATTAACGAACAATTGGATGCTCAAGAAGGCTTATTAACCGAGGTGGTATCTGATCTTCCTAGTCGAGTATCACTTACATTCGGTCCCAATGATGATGTGCGAGCGTCGGTAACTGCAGATGGCAACTTTAAGGAATCAACCATTGACGCTCAGCCGCGTCTCGCCCAAATCGGTCAAGTCGTCAGACAAACGGCGTCTTACAGCCCCCCCCAACGAGGACAATACGAGCAAAGGCGTGAAGCAGCATTCAACGCTTTTATGGATTATTTGAAGAAGGTTCCAGATCCCCCCAACCTTGATATCGGCGCGGGAAGAGAAAACGCTGTATTTGTGGGCAGAGTGGTTCAGAGCGGGTCGCAACAAGTTCCGTTCACACGAGATAACATCAAGAAGCTGCCAACCTGGCACCGAATTATATTTCCAATAAAATACATCAAGCCGAAGGGATATGCCAATCATATTGGCAATCTTATCAAAATAGGCAACATGGGATCACGCCCCAAAAGAAATGCTATTATTAATAATCTTATGAAAAACGGCGGCGTAACCTATGAAGGCTGGACCTTTAAAATAGATCCTAATCATGGTCTTCTCGACATCAAGACCGACGAAGGAGATTTTAATGTAGGAGGAGTCTTAACAGTCTCTTCAGATACTGAAGATATAAACGAAAGATTCAATATAACATTTAGCGGAGGTTCAAGCGACAGCAATGTATCTGAATTGTTCGAAGGAAACTTGCTCATAGCACTTAATGGGCACACAAGCTCATTCCCGCCACAAGCAGAAAACCTTGGAATTTATCAAGTGGAAAACAAAAGGGGACAACTAATAGATATATTTATTGGGGATCCAGGGTGGCAGAACATTGCTAATGACGTCATTGCAAATATCACAGGATCGGGTCTGGGCACGGAACTTGCTAATCATGAACTATACGATAAACCAGGGACTGCAGACAAGCTAACTGACATTTATAAATTTTATAAAGGAATTACAAAAGGCGAAGGGGCTCCCGCTACTAGAACACCAAAAACAGACATAGCAAGTGATGATAATGATAAAACTCTAAGAATATCAGTTAAAAAGAAAGGAGCTTCACTTTTAAGTCCAGAGTTCTCCGAAACAAAAGCTTTTATGGCTATTGCTTTGGGGTTTACCCGGAACAATCAGCTTTTAAATGATCCATTATTTAATAATGTTAAAAATGCGCTTGAATCGCCGCCCCGGAGGTTCGCGCGTCGGAGGTCGGTGTCTTTGAGATCGGCGCCCTCCAGATCGGCGTCCTTGGGGCGCTGGGCGGCGGCGGGTTCCCAACCCCAGAGGATCCCGCCTCCGAGATCCGAATCCGTGGCGAAGGGCAAAAACGCTTTGAATGAGATATATGATTATATAAATATTCATACTCTAAAGATCGATTTCAAAAAAGCTTTCTTATTGGAAGCCATGACCGGAAACCACAAGTTTCCCTCTGGAAGCGTAGCTATCGCTAACAGATTATTATCTTGGGACGAAAACGGAGCAGGTTCTTATTATGATA
>Ga0208795_1001438_pt1 | contig 10695 bp, 9 predicted proteins | sample CB_VirMetaG_6_FD_184541 | JGI IMG/M metagenome (GOLD analysis project Ga0208795, IMG submission 184541) | Freshwater to marine saline gradient viral communities from Chesapeake Bay - CB_1508_2 Viral MetaG (SPAdes) (version 4) | ecosystem: Environmental > Aquatic > Marine > Coastal | place: USA... | reverse complement strand
AAATATTGTAGAGCAGGGGGTAAAGTGTTACAAGGGCTGCAACGTCGTAGAATAGCAGAACACGCTTTATTAATGCGAGGATAAAATGGCACTAAAAAAATTACTATTTAAACCAGGTATCAACCGGGATAACACAAATTATGCTAATGAAGGCGGTTGGTATGAAATGGATAAAGTTCGATTTCGTTCTGGTTTTGCTGAGAAAATTGGTGGATGGCAAGTTCTAAACTTTGAACCTTATGCTGGACAATGTCGTAGCTTATATAATTACCGGACAACAGACGGTAGCATAATTACAGGGCTAGGTACCAGTGAAAAGTTTTATGTGCTTGTTGGAACTGCTCTATATGATATAACTCCTGTTCGAGTTATTTACACTTCAACAACTACACCCTCAACAGATAATTGTTTTGACACAACGACAGGGTCTACTACAGTCACTGTAACTCTTGTTGGACATGGGGCTAATGAAGGAGACTATGTTACTTTTGCAGGTGCTACTACTGTAGGTGGAGTTCCATCAGGTGAACTAAATACAGAACATCAAGTATCTAATGTTACGGCGACAACCTTTGATATAACGGTAACAACAGCTGCAACTTCTACTGTATCAGGTGGAGGCGGTACGTCTATTACAGCAACTTTTCAAATTCATATTGGCTTTGGTGGTAACACCTATGGTTATGGTTGGGGTACAGGAACATGGAGCCGAGGTACATGGGGTTCTGCGTCGACTAATCCAGTCTTACTCCCTCCACGAATTATTTTCCAAGATCAATTTAACAATGATTTAATCTGGAATATCCAAGCAGGAGATATTTATTATTGGGATTACACTTCTAATTTTAGTAACATCTCTGTGGGATTAAATACTTTAGCAGGTTCCCGTGCTGTACCTGAACAAGTAGGTGAAGTTATGTTTGCTCCAAGTGGACATCTTCTTGCTTTATCTTGTACTGAATATGGAAGGGCAACAACTACAGGTGCAGTTATAAACTCAATTACTCGATCAGGAACTACAGCAACGATTACAACAAATACGTCACACGGTCTAGATCCGTTAGATTGGGTTGAGTTTAGTGGACAAGCTCCACAAGTTTATCAAGGTGAATACCAAGTTGTAGCCACTCCTACATCAACAACCTTTACTGTAACATTGCCTTATGACCCAGGTTCAAATGCAACAACTGTAGGAACCTTTGTATCGATTAATTATTCAGGAAACTTTGACCCCTTATTAATTCGCTGGGCTAACGTTGATCCAGATATTGGACCTCAGCCTGAAGAATGGAAACCTGAAATAACTAATTCAGCAGGATTCTTACGAGTAAAAGATGGTTCTCAAATTATTGCTGGATATAAAACAAGACAAGAGATTCTTATCTTTACCGACACGGCAATTAATACACTTCAATTTTTAGGAACAACAGAAGTATTTAGTTTGAATTTAATATCTAATAATATTAATATTGTTGGACCTAATGCTGTGGCTGAAGCTAATAACATGGTATTCTGGATGGGGCACGATCAGTTCTTCGTCTATGACGGTCGAGTAAACACTTTACCTTGTACACTACGCCAATACATATTTACTGATATTAACTTGCTTCAAAGCCAACTTATCTTTGCAGGATCAAATAGAGAATTTAGTGAGATTATTTGGTTCTATGCTTCTGCTAATTCTTCAAGCATTAATCGCTATGTGATCTATAATTATCAAGAGCAAATCTGGTACTACGGTACATTAAATAGAACAGCATGGTTTGATTCTCAAATATTAACTTCTCCACTGGCTGCAAGTAATGGGTATATTTATGAACACGAAGTTGGCAATGATGATGGTCAACCTAAAGGTGCTGCTCCACTTCCTATTAGTGCATACATACAATCTTCAGATATGGCGATTGAGGACGGAGATAATTTTATTTTAACTAAACGAGTTATCCCTGATGTAAACTTCACAAACTCAAATACTACAAACTCGGTAACAGGAGCTACCATCGTGCCAGAAGTTGAGATGACGGTTGGTGTACGTAACTTCCCAGGAGCTTCTAATAATACTAGTGATGTTGCAGGGAATACTTTAACAAGAGATGTGATTACCACGGCATCAATTAACCAATATACAAACCAAGTCTTTGTAAGAGCACGTGGTCGCCAAATGAATTTTAAAATAGCATCAAACACAGTAGGAACCCAATGGCAAATAGGTGCTGTACGTGTTGACTTTAGACCTGATGGAAGGAGAGGATAGTGGCTATCATAACTTCAACAAAAGGACCTAACTTAACTAATCCTGGTCCTGATTATCAAAGAGAGCAATTTTTACAATTAGTTAATCAGCTTCGTATTTATTTTAATACTATTGATGCTAATAACAATGCAGTTAAAACTAGAGCTGATGGATTAAATACACTGCACTGGTTAGGAGATTATTAATGGCATTTCAAGATATTACAGGAACTCTTCTAACTCAATATGCGGCTACTACAGATTACATTGCAGTCTATACTGTACCTGCTAATACCAGAACTTATGTAAAAGACATTACTGTAATGAATACTACAGGGTCAACGAAGCATATCTATATTAGTTTAGTTCCAAATCAAGGGACACCGAGTGCTTCTAATGCTTTGTTTTATAACACAGTTTTACCTGGATACACTACGCTTCAATGGACAGGCGCACAGATTATGAATGTATCAGACACAATTCAAGTTAAAGCAGACGCTGTGGGATGCACTGTTAATATTACTGGAGGAGAAGCTCAATGACCATAAGTTATTATCCTCCGTTTGGGTCAAGCCCAGAGATTCCTATTAATGTTAACTTTCAAGGTACAACAGGTTCTGATGCGTTTGGACGTTTACGAGTATCCAATCCGTTAACTTTGTTTGATAGCAAGAACATTGGTTCTAAGAATACTTTATTTGATGAAGCATTAACAGGTTCAGGAACAGTTACTTACACAGCTAACTCTTCTCAAGTAAATTTAAATGTAACAGAAATAACAGGTGATAAAGTAATTAGACAAAGTAAACGAGTCATGTCCTATCAACCTGGTAAGTCTTTATTGTTATTTAATACGTTTGTGATGCATGAACAAACAGAAAACTTACGCCAAGCGGTAGGTTATTTTGATGCTAATAATGGTATCTTTTTTGAAGACACAGGCACAGGTTATCAGATAGTAAGACGCACTTATGTATCAGGGTCTCCTGTTGATACAGACATAACTCAAGCAAACTGGAATGGAGATAAGTTAGATGGTACAGGAGCAAGCGGTTATACATTAGACCCTACTAAAACTAATATTCTTTATATGGACTTAGAGTGGTTAGGTGTAGGCTCAGTAAGAGTAGGCTTTGTTATTGATGGTAAATTTATTGTTGCTCATACTTTTTTAAATGCTAACAACTTAACTGCAGTCTATATGACATCTCCCAACTTGCCTATTAGATATGAGATTGAAGTATTAGATACATTAGCAGCAGGCACGTATACATTAGGTCAGATATGTTCAACCTGTATATCAGAAGGTGGGTATGCTCCAGAAGGTACACGGCATATGATTGGTACTTCTCAAATTAATGCGGGAGTTAATTTAACAACAGCAAATACTTATTATAATATTGCAACGATTAAAATTAAATCAGGTCGACCTTATGCTGTCATTATTCCTGCAGGATTAGATGTACTTAATATATCTAACAACGATTTTGAATGGGCTTTATTTGTTAATGCAACACCAAGTTCAGCTTTTAGTTATACAAGTTTTAGTGATAATGTAGAATACGATTTAACGACAGTTGATTTAACAAGCACAGGAACTCGTGTAGCAGGTGGTTATATGGGGGGTAAAACAGCTCCATTTACTATTGGTGGAGAAGGATTTGCCTTTGCTTATCAAATAGGTCAAACCATAGCAGGGGTATCGGATACTTTAACCCTTGCAGTTAGATCAGGTTCAGCTAACGGAGATGTTTCTGGACTGCTCAAATGGTATGATTTATAAGGCAAAACAGTTTATACATAACATAAAACATGATATTATACAACTTAACAACGGATTAATCTATGGAAAATAAACAACTCGCACAAGGTATAGCTTCTTTAGGTCGATATGGTGATACGACATTGATGCACATGCGTCCTGATGAAGTACAACAACTCACAGCTATTTCAAGAGCAAACGGTGGGGACATTACTATTAACCCAGATACAGGGATGCCTGAAGCATTCTTAGGTGACTTTTTTAAGGCCTTAGCTCCTGTTGCTGCTGGATTTGCTGCCAATGCTATAATGCCTGGAGCAGGTAGTGCTTTTGCAACGAACAATCCTTTTTTATACAAATATGGAATCCCCGCCGCTGCAGGCATAGGAGCTAAAGCTGTAGTAAACGACGGTAATTTATCGGCTATGGATATTCTTTCTGGAGGTTTTGGTGGATATGGAGGAGCAGAACTAGGTACTTCTATTTCACAATTTGGGGCTGAAGCGGCTAAAACTCCTGTGACTGAACAAGGGCTAACAGGGATGAGTCCTGTAGATACGACTCAAGGTATTAACATGTCTACTGGAACACGAGTAGGAGGCGCTGATGTATTTACTCCTAAAACATATCCAGCAGGAACAGGCAGTAATCTTGGAAGTGGGGCACTTAGAACACAGGGTGGTGTAGGTATATCCCCATCTACTCCTAATCAAGTATATCAAGCAGGTCCTGATCGACTATATCAACCTAATATGAATCAAGTTAATTCTTTCACTTATACTGACGGGGTACAAGATAATATAAACATGGGTGGATATGACCCATTACAAGGACAAGGCAGTTCAGCATTATCTACTAGAGGGGGACAAGGCTTTAATGTTGATGCAATTTCTACAGCTCAAGATAATTTCAAAGAAGGGTTTAATTTCGGACAATCTATGATAGATTCTAAAGTAGGAAAAGGATTTCAAACTGTTGCTAAAGACCCAATGGGTTATTTAAAATATGCCGGTGACGGAAGTGCATTTATGGGCGGAGTTAAAACTGCATTACCCTTTGCAGGAGCTGGATTAGAAGCATATCAGAAAGGTATATACGAAGATATGCCAACATATGAAGCTTCAACGGCTGGACGATATGACCCAACAAGAACACTTAATCTAGGCATGGATACAGGATTACGCTTATTAGCACAAGGGGGTAAAGTTAGAAAGTTTCAGTTTGGAGGGTCAACATCAACAAGTCCATATCCAGTAGGTCATCCGTTTAATCCAGGCGGCGTAGCTCCTCCTCCAGAATACGGTATTGTAGACGTTGGTGGTAACTTTGTTAAACTCGGCGAAAAAGAAGGCCCAGGATTAATTACTAAAGATCAGTATTACGAAACTTATAAATTTAAAGAGCCTGGTTATACTGCAGAAGCAAATAAAGAACAAGGTGATGGTGGTGATTTCGAATCTAAAGCAGGAATACAAGGCGGTGCAGGTGGAATAAACCCAGCATTAGCGCTACAAGCTGCTCAAGGTTATGCAGACTCACAACAATCTAATTTAGATGAACAAGGTTTAGGCACATTAAAAACAGGTGGTAGTGTAAGACGCTTCCAAATGGGTGGCACAACTGCAGAACAAAATATGTATGGTCAACAAGATTTTAATCAACCTGCAGGACTTGGTTCATTAACTACAGCAGAACAAAACTTACCTGGAAGACAAGGTGTAGCTGGACGTACTGACTTACAAAACGCAACAACAGCTGAACAGAATATAGCTAGAGAACCTATGCAAGAAGCTGGTACTGTAGTTAGTAGTCCAATGCAGAATAATATAAATGCTCAGCCAGGAGATATGGGATCAAGACTTCCTATGGGACCAACAGATATGAATGCTAATGTAACTGAAAGTTTAGGTCAAGCACTACAATCTAACCCACAAGGATTTACTGTAATACCTAATCAATCTATACCTCCTACTTCAGGAGAAGCTCCAATGATGGCAATGGGAGGAAGAGTTAGATATGCTGAAGGTGGAATTGGTGCATTAACTCCAGATGATGGTAAAATGTTAAATGGAAATGGCGACGGCGTAAGTGATGAGATTCCAGCTATGATTGAAGGTGAGCAAGAAGCTGCATTATCAGACGGTGAATTTATAGTACCAGCAAGAATCGTATCTGAATTAGGTAATGGTTCATCAGATGCTGGCGCACAAAAATTATATGCTATGATAGATAGAATACAGGCTGCTCGTAGTAAAACTATGGGCGATAATAAAGAATACGCAAAAGATACAAACGCAGAAAGGTATTTACCTGTTTAATGCAAGTTAAAAAGTTACTCGGTGAACGAGTATTTGGAAAAGCGTTTCATAAGTATTCGCTTTTAGGTGACAAAAAGTTTTTTGACCCCTTTGTTTTTCCAGTAGCTAAAGAGCTTAAGGATAACTTTGAAGAGGTTCAACAAGAGATAAAGGATATATTGAAGAGTTATGATAACTTGGTTGTGTTTCAAGATGTCTCACCAAACCAAGCATATATCCCAAAAGATGACGGCTGGAGAATGTTTTTCTTTAAAGCTATGGGAATTAGGTTCAAACGTAATGAAAGGTTTGCCCCTAAAATAACAGAAATACTGAGTAAATATAAAGACATACAATCAGCTTATATATCAGTATTAGGACCAAAAAGTTATTTAAACCCACACAAAGGTCCATGGTCAGGAATATTAAGAATGCATTTAGGTGCAGTAGTTCCAGGGAACAATGACTGTACATTGTTGGTAGAGCAAGAACCCTACCACTGGAAAGAAGGTGAGTTGGTGTTGTTTGATGATACCTTTGACCATATGGCAATAAATAATACAGATAGTCTAAGAGCCATATTGTTTTTAGATATTATGAGACCTCTACCACAACCTTGGAAGTTTTTTAATTGGGTGTGTAGATGGATTTCATTATGCACTCCTTATATAGTTAGTGCTTATTTTAGGCATAAGAAGTGGGAAGAAAGGTTTTATAGATGCAAGTAACTTTTGTACCACACGAACATATCGAAATGATATGGCCTAAGATAGAAAGTTATATGAAAGGAGCAGCAGATTACACATTTGGTCGGTTTAAGGTAGATGATATAAAGAATGACCTTATTAAACACAAAGACCGACAGCAATTGTGGGTTGCATTTGAAGACCACGAAAATATTTATGGGGCGGTAGTAACAGAAGTATACCAATACCCACAAACCCGAGCATTAATTATGCATTTTACGGGCGGTAAGAATTTACCAAAATGGAAACAACCGATGTTAGAGATTTTACAGCAGTATGCAGGGGATAATCAGTGTACAATAATAGAATCTTATGGAAGACCAGGTTGGGAAAAAGTATTTAAATCAGATGGATATAAACAACGATTCATATTTTATGAATTACCTGTGGAGTAGGTTAACATGATTTCTTTATTAAAAGTTTTTAAAATTGTTTTTGGTCTAGACCAAGACTTCTTTACGTTCTATGGCGGAGGTAAAGGCGGTGGCGGTGGCGGTGGCACGCAAGAAACTAAGTCTGTTACGACTAACTTGCCTGAATACGCGCAGCCATTTTATGAAGAACTCTTAAAGCAATCTGGTAAACAAATCTATGAGACTGATTCTTCAGGTAAGGTAACTGGTGTTAAACAATATCAACCATATACAGGACAACGTGTAGCTCCATTTAGTACAGAACAACAAGCAGTGCAACAAGAAGTTGCAGGTATGACTACGCCAGGTGCTTTTCAAACAGCATCAGGAACACTAGGCACAGTAGGAGCTCAAGCAGGTACAGCAGCTCAACAAGGTTTAACTCAAGCATTAGCTTATCAACCCGGTACAATCACTCCACAACAAGTACAAACGGGTCAATTTACTCAGCCAGGTGTAGCTCAAAGCTATATGGACCCTTATACTCAAGCGGTCGTTGATGTACAAAAACGTGAAGCACAAAGACAAGCTGACATACAAAGACAACAAGCAGCTCAAGCTTCTATTGGACGAGGTACATTTGGTGGAGGTCGCCAAGCTTTAATGCAATCTGAACAAGACCGTGCAACACAAGATTTATTAAATAAAATACAAGCTGAAGGTGGATCAAGGGCATTCCAGCAGGCACAACAAACTTTCCAAGCTGACCAAGCAAGACAACTACAAGCCGCACAAGCTAACCAAGCGGCTCAGATGCAAGCGGCTCAACTCGGTCAACAGGCTCAACAATTTGGTGCAGGGCTAGGTAAAGACGTAGGGCTAGCTGGATTAGCAACAGGACTAGAAACTGCGAAAGCAACAGGCCAACTCGGTGCAACAGAGCAGATGGCAAACCTTGAAAGATTAAAGGCACAAGCAGCGTCAGGTGCAGAGAAACAAGCGCTACAACAAGAGATTGATAACTTAGCTTACCAACAATACAAAGAACAACAAGATTATCAAAGAGCATTACTCGAGTATCAATCAAATATTCTACGAGGTACTGCAGGCGCATTGGGTTCAACTCAGGTGGCTTACGCACCAGCGCCAAGTTTAGCATCACAACTCGGTGGTCTAGGTCTAGCAGGACTAGGTTTATATAATATACTAGGTAAACAAGGATAAGATTATGGCTATGGGAATATCAGGATTAATGGCGGATAAAAACTTAAGACCTATCACAGATCCAAATCCAGTTGAGGTTGTTGAGGATTTAAAATCACTACCCGACAATATATTAGCTGAGTACGCACAAGATAGAGCTAATCCTAATGCAACTTATGCATTAACTGTTTTAATGTCTAGAAAAAGAGCTAAAGATGCTTTAGTTAAAGAAGATATGCCTGAAACTACAGTTGCTGAAGATGTTATTGCAGATGTATCTGGTGCTCCTCAAACTCAACAAGGCTTTGGTGGAGCAAGTATGTTTGTACCTGAACAACAAAAACAACAATATTTAGCTCAACAATTAATGCAACAAGCAGGTCCTCAAGGCACTCAACCTATAGATATGCAAGGCATCAATACTCCAGCTCCTGGCCCAGAACAATTAATGGCTGCTGGTGGAATCACTAGATTACCTACTTCTAATGTAGGACAGAACTATGCAGGTGGTGGTATTGTTTCGTTTGCTGAAGGCGGAGCTAATTTTGGATTTAATAATTTAGTAGGACTCAATGACCAAGAAATAAATGATTTATTAAAATTAGCTAAAGAAGAAAAAGAATATAAAGTTAAATCTCCGTCAGAAAAAGGAATAAAGAATCTAACCTTCGACCAAAGACTAAAAGATGAAGCAAACAAACTAGGAGATTCTATTGCTGGACCATTTGGTAACTCATTTGGAATGATGGAAGACTATAAACCTGACGGTATTAAGACCAATGCAGAAGTCAAAGAACAAATAGATAAAATACTTGCAGAAGAAAAAGAACTTAAGAGCCCAACTAAAGACTTTGATGATGGCAGAACAACAGATGAACTTGCTGCAGACATTATGGGCTTAGAAAGTACAGACACATCTATAGATGGAAGAAATACTCTACCTCCAACAGCGCTTTCAACAAAAGGAATACAAGGATTGCAGGAAAGATTTGATAAGTTAAGATCAAGATATGAAAATCAAGATAAATCTTTAGAAGAAATTGGACGCGATGTTCAAGCTGCATATAGTCAGTTTGGAGTAGATCAAAATGTGTTTGGTGATCTTGCGGCAGACATAGAAAAAGATAGACAACAACTTGGTAAATCTAGAGGAGAAGCAGCAGACTTAGCGTTTATTGAGGCGGGTCTATTAATTGCAGGCGGAACTTCTCCTTATGCTTTAGCTAACTTAAAAGAAGCAGCGCCAGCTGTAAGAAATTATGGTGTTCAACTACAGAACTTACGCGGTGAAGACAGAGCACTTAAAGCAATGGAGCTACAAATTAAAGGTGCAGAACAAGCAGGTAAACTTGGCATGGCAGATAAAGCTATGGCTTTACAAGATAGTGCAAGAAAACAATTATTAGAGATAGATAAATCTCAATTAGACGCAGATCAAAGAATGGCAATTGCTGAGCTACAAAGAGATGCTACTTTACAAGCTGCTCTAATACAAGCAAATAGTAAAGACTCATACATATTATTAGACCAAGCTAAGAGAGATCCTAACTTCTATACAGTTGTAACTGGTCCTGGCGGTAAGAAAATGCGTCAGTTTAATACAGAGAAGTTTATGGAACTTATTAAACCATATGGACAAAGTTCTTACAATTCATTGATCGGTAATTTAACTAAAGAATATAATGATCAAGCTTCTGATATATTGAAGGGAGCCGAGTTTAGAAAAATGTATCCTACTGTTGAATCATATATTAATTCAATAACCTCTCAAACTGGAGCAGTGAGACCAAGACAAGGCCAATCTACCCCGGGAACACAGGGTAAAATAGTTGATTTTAATTCATTAATCAAAACACCATAAAGGGCTAACTATGGACGTAAGAATGCCTGATGGAACAATCATCACAAATGTTCCCGAAGATATTACACAAGATGAATTATTAGCTAAGTATCAAGCGTATACTCCTACACCTACACCTGATGACGACGCTGCTAACTTTCAATTAGCTTCTGAAAAGCCTTTGTTTGGGGAAGAATCACAAGTTACTCGAAGCCCGTACGAAGCATTCATGGGCTCTACTAAAGGAATGTTTGAAAGTGCA
>Ga0208795_1001430_pt1 | contig 10727 bp, 28 predicted proteins | sample CB_VirMetaG_6_FD_184541 | JGI IMG/M metagenome (GOLD analysis project Ga0208795, IMG submission 184541) | Freshwater to marine saline gradient viral communities from Chesapeake Bay - CB_1508_2 Viral MetaG (SPAdes) (version 4) | ecosystem: Environmental > Aquatic > Marine > Coastal | place: USA... | reverse complement strand
ACTGGGGTGGTGCTTTTCGTACCGAAATCAAAGCAGGCTTACAGGTCGGTCCGATTGCTACCCGTTTCTACGCCGCTAAAGCCCAGTCTGATGCGGCGAAGGCGTTGGGCGACATTCGCCCGTTCGTCATGGTAGCCATGCCAGACGGCACGACGGAAGGTATCTGTCTTATGACCTTGACCGAGTTCTCCGAACTGACTGCCTTGCTGTCGGCTAAGGTAGAAGGCAACTAATGGACTGGCTCGTCCGCCTATTTGCGGGCATCACCGCCACCCTCGTATTCGTAGGGCTGTGGGGGACAGACCAGCCGACCCCTGCCATAGCCCCAGCCCCCACCACAACGGCTCTCACAGCGCCTCCTAGACCCCTCTCCGTGCCTTCTACGACCACACTCCCTGAACCCCCAGCCGACGCCCTCTGCCCCCAATGGTGGGGGCTAGCCCTCGAAGCAGGCTGGACTGAGGACCTTCTCCCCACCTTGGACTATGTGATGTGGCGTGAGTCCCGATGCCTACCAGACCAGCACAACACCACCCTCAACCGAGATGGGTCCACCGACGTCGGGTTGACGCAAATCAACGACAGAAGTTGGTGTTTGCGCACGAGATGGTATCCCAAGGGATACTTGCAAACCATCGGCGTATTGCCTACTGTTGGATGCGAACACCTGTTCGACCCATACCTCAACCTTCTCTCAGCGAAAGCCATCTACGACTATGCCCAACAACACAACGGCAACGGGTGGCAGCCGTGGAAACTCTAAGTACACGTACATGGAACTACTAAGCGAATGGCGTCTCATCGACGACTACCAAGAATGGAAACTGGAAGCAGCCTGCATCGGCATCGACCACGACACATTCTTCCCAACAATCGGCTACAACCAACACGACATGAACGCCAAAAAAATCTGCGACAAGTGCGCAGTCAAACAAGAATGTCTCATGTTCGCAGTCAACAACCGCATCCACTACGGAATCTGGGGTGGGCTAACACCCATCCAACGCAAAAGAATCACACCATCCAAAAGGGGGCAACAATGACCGACAACCAAAACATTTTCTACGAATCATGGATAACCGACCTACAACGAGACTTGGACTCACTACGTGAGGACAAACGAGAACTGCTACATAAAGTTGCCAAGTTGGAACAACTTGTGGCAGAGTATGGAAATAAAATCAGTAACCTAATACAACACAGAGGAGATGAATAATGTCAGCAACATGGTACAAACTACGAGACGAAACATGGGGCGTCAAAGTACGTCACGAAGGCCAGCCAGGGGAACAGGTAGAAGTCACCAACAAAAAAGGTGAAACCAAAACCACGTACCTCAGCAAGCGTGTAGCAAAGTTCGACGACGCAGAACTCTGGTCGGTCAGCGACGAAGCACCAGCCCCACGCCACAAAACATTGGACGAAGAACCGTTCTAATGTTCGTCAAACAACACCGTCTTCCCTACGAACCTTTGGAACGTATGTTCAACAAAGAAATCACCGGCGAAGACCTATCCGAAATAACCGAGGTAGCAGAATCCACCGTGTCAAACTGGAAGAAACATGGCATCCCCGAACCGCAAGCAGACAGAGTTGCCGTCCGACTCGGACTCCACCCAGCCTCCATTTGGGGCGACGACTGGTGGTCGTTGGCGAACCTGCCAGCATTGCGGGACGGTGACACGGGCACTGACCCCACTGCCCCAACACGTTCACGACACGTGCGGATGTCCGTGTCATGCGTGGCGGATGGGGAAACTGACTGCTAGTGACAGCCGATGGCAGAAGAAACAAAGCAAACGAAAGCGCGATGCCTCAAATGCGGTGAGGTCGTAACACACAACCCCCGCCAAATACAAGGTTGCGGATGCGACCCCGACGCACCGACGTGGGTGTACATCGAACTCAACGGAACTATCCGAGGGTTCTCGCAAGCCGAATGGGAACGGGTAGACGTGTGAACGAGTTCGACGAGCCAAGTTTCGACTCACTGAAAGAAGCCTTGGTCTTACTAGAACAAGAAGGAATAGTTGAAGTTGTTGGAATCAGCGACAACGGCGAAGAAATGTACCAGATAACAAAGAAAGGATTGGCACATTACATGAGCAACCAGATGGATTTCGATACGTGGGTACGCATCGGCTACGAAGCCGGTTGGTGTTCACCGCCGATGTGCTACACGCACGACGGTCTTGCTCTAACAGCAGGCGAAGACGAAGAACTCAACGAAGGACACGACCCGTGTATCCACGTTGTCCGCCTGTACGAATCAGTCGAACAGAAGAAAGGCAGTGAAGCGAACAACGCTGCTGCCGTATGGCGAGCCACGAACCTTGGTTGGGAAGAACAGTAGAGTTCCCCACCCCTCGGAGAAAGGTAAACAAGGGGCAGGGAGACTCCACTGCTAACGCCGACGGTAGTGGTTGTACCGCCTTTTCTGAGGGCGTTTCACAGAACTATCAAACTCTACCGCAACAGGTCGCACGTTCGCAAATCCTCTCCACTCGATAGCGGTACGGCACGAAGCCTCGCTACCCCAATAGTAGAAGAACGGTTCATGGTCGGTGAACGTTTTCCCGTACCAACGGTATTCGCCAGCCCAACACTTGCCGTCTGCTCTCTGTGCTTTCCACACGATACGTTTCGGTTGAGGTTTGGGTCGTCGGAATCGTCTAAGCCAACTCATCCAGAGCCTTGACGATGCCAGCGATACGTTCGCTATCGAACCCTGAGACGAGTCCATCACGACACGCTGCGACTAACTCCTCCAACCTGACCCGTCTCTGCCCAGCCTTCGTCGTTTTGGGTGAGTCGTGTACCTCTGCGTCCGTGTAGAACGCACGGTACTTGACATGAATGTAGGGGTGGCTTCGGTTGTTTCGTTTCCTCAGCATGAACACTGCCCCTGCTTGGTGAAGGTTGGAGAGTGCGCCTGAGACTTGTCCGTGGTGAAGGTTGAGTGCTTGTCCTGTGGTTGCCCATGTCGCACCGCCAGCACCGACCCCTTCTAGGTAGTCCAAGATGAGGGCTTGTCTGTCTGCGAGTGTGCCGTCGTCGGCTTCCGCTTCGGCTCTGAGCCTGCTCGCTTCGCTTCCTGCGTGTCCGCCTGTTCCGTCATACGGAAGGAACGGTAGTTCTGGGTACGTCATCGTGCTATGTCTCCGAAGTCGTCTACTTTGATTTCCCAGTCGTCGTCGGAATCGTACGGTACTTCGGTGACGAAGTAGCCGATGCGGTTCACGAACGAGTAGCCGTTCACGATGTATGTTCCGTCCGTGCCGTCCACCCACGTCCACACTTTGCGGTCAAGGTTGTGTTGGCATACGAAGTCGTGTCCTTCTCCTGAGGTGAAGAACATGATGCCGTTGCCGTCGAGGTCTTGCCATGATGGGTCGTCGTCGATGGTGTTGATGACTGGTCTGAACGTGGTTTCCCACTGTTCGACTGTTGCCGTGCGTGTCATGCGTTCACCTCAACTTCGTAGCCGTCGATGGATACAACATGGAAGTCGTGCCCACCCTCAGTCATCAGCCGAGGCAGTTCGTCTGGTGTCGTGTAATAGAACACGAGGTCGTCTCGGTGTCCGAACGAGTCGTACACAGCGTCCTTGTGGTAGTCGTACTCCCCGAAGGAGAGAAACACGGGTGAGAGTGTTTTGTCCTCGTCGTGGTACTTGATGGCGCACCACGCCCCTGTTGCGTTTGCTGGTATCGGTGTCATTACTTGTTTCCTTTCTCTGGTTGTTTGATAACTCGGTATTCCACTTGCTCACCCATGCCCTCGCCTGCCCACTCGTCGTAACACCCGACGAGTTCAGCAACGAAGTCTTGGGTATCCCATTCGCTAGGAATGGTGAACTCAATAGTGACCTTACTCGTTGTCATGCTTCGACCTCCCCCATTTTCAGGGCGAGCCAAACAGCGTCCCAAGTGCCTTCGGTTACGGGCGAGTCAAACAACACCGACCCGTCCTCGCCGTGACGTACAGTGATGCGACCATCTAGCAGGGTGAGTGTCATGCTTGCCGACCCTCGTTCTAGGTTCGTCATACGCTAAGCCCCTTTTCTTCGAGCGCACGACGCAAGGCGAGCAACGCCTCTATCGCTTCCAGACATTCCGAGTCCGTCGCTTCCGCCCCGTCCGTGTCGTGAATGGCTTTCACCCATTCCATGAGCCGACCGTCGGCGTAATCTTCGGGGTCGCCGTCGTTGCCAGCGACGATGCCCCACCCGATGTTTAGGTATTCTTGTAACTCTTCCATTACCTTTCTCCTTTGCTTGTTGGTTGTTTGTTTATTACTTCTTGTAGTTCGGTGAACCTGTCGGGTCGTGCTGAGCCACCGCACCTATGGCGAGGCGGTTCAGACGGCGTGATGTGTAGCGTGATTCGACACCCGCAAGCGTCACACCCCCACTCGCTACGCACGGTCAGCCTCATCGCCGATAGCGGAGTAGTCCTCACCCGTCTCGTCGGTCATCAGCGTTTCCGCCAACCCGATAGCGTCGTCCTCGGTGTCGGCTATGACTGTCACCGTTTCTACGGAGAAGTCACGGACGAACCGAACATTCCACAGTTGGGTCGTGTTCATTGTTTGTTTCCTTTCTCTGTTGGTTGTTTGGTATTCGGTCTTGCGACCTTGCGGGTGTCGAGGACTCGAACCTCGATGTCTGCCAGCCACCCCGCCTTACTTACTCTGCCAGCCAAGGCAAGTCTCCTCGCCTGCGCTGCCTGATGTTCACTTCTAGGTTGTCGTATTTTTCATCCGCCAACCATTTAGCCACCTGTTCTTGACATGCTTTGCGTGATGCCCAGCAGTTTTCGGTCAAACTTAGGTGACGGGTATCGCCTTCGTTCAGTACGATTATCCACTGACCTGACAGCACTTCCCTTTCGTCTTTTATCATTTTGTTCACCCCCTCTCCTTTCTCTGTTGGTTGTTTGTGTTTCGGTCTTGCGACCTTGCGGGTGGGGGAGGCTCGCACTCCCCAGCCTGCTAGTCACCCTGCCAGTTACATTTCGTAATGTAACGCACAGCGGGAGTACCAGTCTCCTAGTACCGCCACTAAGTTTTGGCAGATTCTTTCTTTCTTTTCTCTTACTTTCTTGTCATACTCCGTATTGCTGTGCTTCACTTCTTCCATCGCTCGGAGTATGTCTTGGTGGTACCTGAACACTGCCATCATCACTTCTCCTTGTGTTTCTCGTGACATGGTGATGTTCAGGGTTACCTGCTCATCTTCTTGTAGGGTGTCCACTTTGTTCACCCCCTCTCCTTTCTCTCGTGTCGGGCAACCAGCCCGACGAAACCATCATAGCACACTTTCGGACGCTTGTCAAGTGTGACTCTTGTCACACCACGAAACGGCGTAGTCATTGACCCCACCCCCGAACACCTGTTCGACGAACACATGTTCGCCACACCTTCACGCCGAGATGGAAGAACGGATACACCGCCACCCCGACAGCGAGCATGGTCACGGCAGAACCAGACACGAACCCGACCGTAATCATCACGACCCAAGTGTGCCCAAGCGCATACCCCACGACAGGCGGTCTCATAGTTCCCGCCTCGTTATGAACCGCCACAAGGGACGGACATGGGGTTGGGACGCTCGCCACACGAACCACAGAGGGACGACCACGGCGAGTTCTACTACGGCAAGCCAGACAAGAGTTCTCATGCGGTCACCTCGTCAAGTGTGACGTTCTGCGAATCGTGCCATGCTTCGCCCACTCCTGCGAGTGGCGTTACTTGGTAGTCAATCTGCCCGAACCGTACGCGCACATCGGTCACCTTCACGCGGAAGGCAAGCCGTGAGCCTGCGACCGTGAGCGTGCCGACCTTGCCGAGGTACTTCGCCATCTCTTGCGCGGTCACTTGTACAACTCGCTTTCTCGGATAAGTTCGTCGGACATCTCACGCAACCTGCGGAACACGTTCTGTGCGTCCTTGTTCATGATGTCTACCGCCAACCCGTCTAGCCAATCGGTAGCGAGGTAGTCCCACAGTTCGGGGTTCATGGTCACGCCCATTCGTGGCGGATAACATAACCCGCCCGTTCCGTGTCGTGCTTGTACAACTCATACGAGAGGTTGTAGACAAGGTGAAATCCCATGTCCATCCCGCAACCGTGGACACGGATAACCCGCCACCCGTTACGGTCTTTGACCTTCTCGCCCATAGCCTCGCTTGCCGTGTAGGTGATGTCTACGAGGTCGCCGTCTCTGTCTACGAGTTTTAGGGAGATGTCTCTACTCATGCCAGACTGTGAGACGTGGCGTAGAACGGTGTGAATAACGGGTTTTTCTATGCCTTCTAGCATTTCCCGTAGCCGTTGCCGTGCTAGTTCTCGGTCTATCGCTTGTTGTGTTTTCTTGCTTATTGGTCGTGGCATCTCTGCCCCTTTCTCTTGTTGTTGTGTTTTTATTCGGTGCGACCCTTACCACGGGGTCACACTTTGTACCCTAGCGAGGTCGTGAACCTCACGCAAGCATTACTTGACTAGGGTCGGGGGATTCCCTACGCACCTACCTTTTCACGGGTCAGCGCATCACGCAGTTCCACGAGCACCGCCTCGGGGGTCGCTTGTAGGTCACGCTCTCTCAGGTTCGTTCGTGCCAGAATCTCTGCGATAGCGAGCGGTTTCACTTGTAGTTCTTCGTGGCGTTGCTGCCACTCTGCCACCGCCTCAGCCGTGAGTAGGTCTTTCATCTGTTCTAAGGTCAGCCCACTCAGTCTCGGCGTGAATACCCGCTCAAAATCTCGGCAGGATACGGGCGCACCGCCACCCCTGTGAATAATCCACTCGGGTTTTACGTCCTCGTGGCTTAGTCCTACGCCCTTATGGTAACCGCCTCGGTAGGTCAAGTATTCTACGAGGTATTGACCGCCCTTTTTACCGATGATTCGGCAATAGGTAGACCGTCGTGAATAGTTTCTCGTGAGGTCGAACACTGTTTCGGGGTTATCCCGCCACACTGCCTCTAAGTATTTTTTAAGCACTGTCTTTTCCCTTTCTCTTATTCGGTCAGGGTTCACCACGAACCCCGATACCTTGTACCCTAGTCGCCTATCGCTGGCGAGTCAAGCCCTACGGCTTGGCTAGGGTCGTATGCCTCAGACGGTGACGGGTCGCGATTCCTCTACGCGCTTCACTGCCCGAAGGATAGCCCACCCGACTTGGTAAGCCGAAGTAAAACGCTCTCGGTCGAACCTCGGATTAGTGACCGCGAAGTAGTCCGCAAGTTTCTCGGCTACCTTGTCGGTCGCTGTTCGGTTTTCTTGGGATTCCGCGCCTACTACCGCGAGCATTTTCGCGATGGCTTGGTAGTCCTTTCTCGTAGTCATGTCTTGCCTTTCTCTCATTCGGTCAAGCCCCGACGGGGCTTGTACCTTGTGGACGGGTGAGGTAGTGAACCTCGTGACCCCTACGGGTCACCCGTCCCGTATTTCTACTTTACGAGGCTTGGAAATCCGCAAGCGAAGAGAAACTTCTCTTTATCGAAACGCGGATTCTCATTCGCGAACGAGAACGCGAGAATGTGCGCGACGCGAGAAACCCCTATCGTACTCTCGTAGTTGTCTTTCTCGCATTCCCAAGCCTCACGCACTGCCTTTGCGATACGCTCGTAGTCTTTCTTGGTCATTCTCTGTACCTTTCTCTTGGGGTTCTGCCCTCATCAGTCACCGCATCACGGTGAGACCCCTCACGGGGTTTCGGGCTTGCTATCGAACGAGCCGAGCGCGCAACGCCTCGGTGATTCTCCGCCCTTTATCGAACTCCTTAGGCTCGACGATGTAGATTCCGTCGTCCTCGATGTCTGCCACGATGAGCCACCCTTTATTCTCGGCGCACTCCCAGCACGCCTCGACAAGTATCCCCACTGCGTCGGTTTTTAGTATGTGTTCCGCCGGGTTCGAGCACTCTGTCACTCGACACTCGATGGAGTGTGTGTAGGTTTCCATTCCTTGCCTTTCTCTCTGGGGTTCTCACCACGAGAACCCGATACCTACACCATAGCGAACCCGTCGCCCCTTGTCAAGTCATTTCACTGTGACTCTTGACACACCCACAAGTTACCCACCAGTAACCTACCCACCAGTAACATAGGCGGACATCGCCACAAGTTACCAACGGGTAACAGGGGGGGGGTGGGGCGAACAGGTGTTTTGGGGGTGGGGGTGGTGTGGTCAAACGGTCACGGAGAGTGACCAGCGAACGTGTGTTCGGTCAGGCGAACAGATGTTCGCACGGCGGGCGGGCGGTCACGGGGGGTCTGCCGAGCCACCCCCCTCTATGTATATGTATAAGGTTCTGTTTGTGTGTTCATTTTTGTGGTTCGCGGGTTTGTGACCCAGGGAGGGGGGCGGGGTGGGGGGAGGGGTTTGTGTGTTTGTTCGGGTCGGTGGTTTGCTTCTGTGCTTCGAGGCTCTTGAGGGTGGGTGGTGTTTGTGCGTTAGCACACCCCATACCTCAGCGAGTGGCGACTGGCGAGTGGCGACAGGTTTTATAAGCCCCCCCAAGTTCTGTTTTACGCCTGAACCCGTCTATCTCGATACCAAAAGAAGGCGACAATCATCGGTCCCCTTTTCAGGCCACTCATCCCGTGCGGTCTAACCATGCTGCCCTGGCTGTTGTAAGCGAGGAGGAATGTAACCGTTTAGGGTCCGTATTCTTTGGGGTGTTGTGCGCGTCTCTCGACGTGGCAAGCAAAGTGTATCAGGTGCCGGTCGACGTCAACAACCCGTTCGCACGAACCCGTGTGCGATACGCCGACCGGCGTGTTGTATGCTAGCAGGCACGATGCCACGTAAGCCGAGGAAAGACATTGGTGATGACGGTAATCGTGACCGTTCGAATGTGAACCCGCGGGCTGCGGTGTATCGGGTGTTTCGACCGAAAAAAGGTTTGACTTTGGTCGCTGATGAGTGGGAGGACCGTTTGGGTTGGCGTGATACTGCTAAGCCGAAGTTTCAGACGAAACCGTATGGTGGGAGTTTGGGTCGTGGTGGTTCTGGTGACCCGAACGCTCGTCAGCGGAAGGCCGCTAAACGGAAGCCGTTGTACTAATGGCACGTAAGAAGAATCCGATAAACGACATCGTGGATACGGTTGGCGCTTGGTTGGGTGGTCGTGGTCCTGGGACGAATCCGCAGGTGCAAGCCGCTATGCAGGCCACTCGTGCTATTGCTCAAACGGCGGATACGGCTACTGGCGGGTTCGGGCAGGCGCTTCTTTCTGATGCTCAACGGATGGCGATGACGGGTTCGTCGACGCCTTCGGCGTTGTACAAGACGGCTGCTGTGAATCTGGGGGCTGCTGCTGCTGGTGTGGGGGCAGCGAAAGTGGCTGGGAAGGCAGCAAGTAAGGTCGTTGAGTCTGGTGTTCCTGCAAAAGTGGTGAACAAGGTGACTGGTCAACAGGTCATTTTGCACGGCTCTCCCGTAAAAAATATCCGCACTCTGCAACCACTTACATCTTCCAAAATGGCACCAAACGTTCCAGTCAAAACTTTATATGGGATGAATCCTGAAACAGGTCAAACAGAAAATCTAGGAAAGTTTGTTGACGCTTATGCGCGTCAAGGTGGCAGGGGCGCAAAGTTGAAAGTTGATTCGCCTGGTTCAATCTATGTTGCAAAAGTGCCCAAGAGTTCAATAGTCAATCCTGCCTCTATCGGCCCTAACGCTAAGGTTGCGATAGTTTCTGCTCGCTCAACTGGGAAAGTAGTAAAAGAGATTCCTGTTTCTGGTTTGTCTGAGGCAGATTTGCAGCAGCGAGTCATCCAGGCTGTCAAACGGGCTGGTGCAAAGGTTCCCAAAAAGAAGTAATGCCTGCTGGTCGTTCGGGGAGACGCCAAATCCCGCCACAAGACGTAGCCCGCTACTGGCAATCACGGGCAGCGGGGATGAGTATTCAAGACGCCGCCGGTATTGCCGGTGTACACGTGAACACTGCTTCGAAATGGGAGGCGAAGAAACGTAAAGCGGCTGCCGAAATCAAACTGGCTGAGGTTGAGGTCGGTCAAGTACGCAAGAAGCAGGGTGGGGTGCAGGCGGAGCAGTGGAAACATGCGATGGATGTCGCAGATTTGCCACCTGTTATCCCGTATGACCGGTTGTCGCCGGAGGCTCAGCGTGGTTGGGATGATTTCGACTACTTCCGTCGCCGCTATTTAGGGCGGGTACCGTCGCCGTGGCAGGTGGATGCTGCCTACAAGATTGTGAAGATGTTGGAGTCACCTGAGAAAGAGTTCATTCTCATCAACTGTCCTCCTGGTGCCGGTAAGTCGACGTTGTTTCACGATTTCGCGTGTTGGATGATTGTCCGTAACCGAAAGATTCGTGTACTGATTGGTTCTGCTACGCAAACGTTGGCGAAAATGTACTCGCGGCGTATCCGCGAAACATTGGAACGACCCTTCCCCCTGCACCCAGACCCCATACTCGTCGAAAAAGGACTAGCCATCAACGCTGAAGGCTGCCTATCTATCGACTATGGGCGGTTCAAACCGTCATCTTCTGGTGCGTTGTGGCGTGCCGAGGAGTTCATCGTCGAACAAGAAGACCTCTCCGGCCTCGACAACAAAGAACCAACAGTGAGTTCGTATGGTATTGACTCAGAGTTCATCGGACATCGTGCCGACCTCTGTTTGTTCGACGACGTGGCAACCCCAGAGAACGCCAAAGAGTCCGTTGCACGTGACAAACTTTTGGAACGGTGGGAT
>Ga0208795_1001425_pt1 | contig 10751 bp, 12 predicted proteins | sample CB_VirMetaG_6_FD_184541 | JGI IMG/M metagenome (GOLD analysis project Ga0208795, IMG submission 184541) | Freshwater to marine saline gradient viral communities from Chesapeake Bay - CB_1508_2 Viral MetaG (SPAdes) (version 4) | ecosystem: Environmental > Aquatic > Marine > Coastal | place: USA... | reverse complement strand
AAGCGCGGATCGTGCCGTATGGCGTGGCGGCTTCTTCGATCCAAACGCCGTTGGCGATGGTGGAGAATTTGGCAACGATGCCAGCGGAGAAATTAGAAAGGGCCATTGTGTAACCTCCAAGGTTAGGGCTGCGTGATTGCAGCGTTGGCTTCATTAAGATCACCTTATGCAACTGCGTTTCATGTTGCAAGCGAAAAAACACGCCGCAAAAATATTTTCTGGCGGCGCTTTGTCGCATCACTTAATCCGCCATATTCTGACCCCATTACCCACTTTCCTTGACGTGAACTTAAGTCCGTTGCACATGCCGAATGACCTTGCTGCCTGTGCCGGGTTTGATTGGCTTGCCTTTGGCTCGTCTTTGAAAAACATGCTATCGCCCACCTTCATTTCCCAAAAGTTATACCTTGCGCGCAAACCTTCGACGGGTATCCCCTTTTCAATTTTTGCCATTTTCTTATTACCTCATTTTGTTTGAATGTAGCAAAGTACTTATATCAATAACAATGATCCAGATCAACCGCATTTTTCAAATAATCATCGTACACAAACCATAATCATGCTTGTGTAAGAAAGAAGGCCGCTAGATCAATAGGTTAAGTCTATTATAATCATATATACAAGATACTAGACACTACTTTTCAAAACCTCAAAACTCGTGTCAGAGAGAGTGTTTATATGGTGTACCTACAGAGAGAATATATAGTATCTAGGGCCGTTTATGTTTAATTGTGCACGAATGGCCTTTTTCATTTCAAAATCAAAGGCTTACACTATAAACACGGCACTTCTAACTTTAAACACTGTGTAAAGTTTTGCCCCAAAAACGCGAAAAACGCCCCGAAAGGCGATTTTCTTTATCGTTTGGTCAAATTTTAATGCAGGTCAATCAGGTCGAGATTGTCACCCAAACAGTCACAGGTTTGCCCCGATGCTTGCGCCCTTTGCTGACCTCATCGACCATTCCGCTTGCCCGCATCTTTTCCAAAATCGGCAAAATCGCGGCGGGTTTCATGCGAATACGATTGGCCAGAACCGCGATAGTGCTGCCCTTGTCTGGATCAATAAACGACATCAACCGCGCTGCAGTCGCCTCCTCTGGCCTGTCTTTGGCGTTGTCATTGGCGAACACTAAGGCAATCTTTGCATCAATCTCCTGCCTCACATATGCGAATGCCCAACGCACATGATCCGCCGTTCTGGCACCTCCGGGAATACCAAGAATGAAGCTGATCTTGGCTATCATTTCATATGAACGGCGTATCATTGCAACGGATGCCTCTCCCGTATGTTCTCCCATATCATCGGCATAAGCGTGCAGCCATGTTGCCACGTCCAGCAACATCTTATCAGCTTCCGGCGTGGTGTCGATTTCCTGCAAATCATGGTAGTATTCAATCCGCGCCGATCCGCGTTCCATCGTGTTAAACGATCCACCGGAATACAGCGCCGCAAGCTGGTGTTGCAATTGGTCTGGCAACGGCAACCGCTTGAACCCAACCCGCGCAACTGGATTGATGTCTTTTTCCGTCACAATGATAGACCGCCCAACAAATCCTTGCGTGGCGGTTTCCCCGTCCATAATCCCGTCAAACGTGCCGGGCGTGGTAAAGCCTATCATCGACAGGAATGGCCGTTCCAGACCGTTATCCACCATTGAAAGCATACGCTCCGCCCGTTCAATGCTTGGCGCGTCACCATCATCTTTGGCACGTCCTAGCGCCCCAGCGTAAAGCTTGCGCAATTCGCGCTTGGTATCACCGCCCAACAACAGCCGTGTATTGGCTTTGGAGTACGCCGACATAATTGCACCAAAGACGCCTTCAAGATAAGCCGCCCCGCCACGTTGTTGCGCGTTGCGAACCTTGCCCAAAAAGATGCCGATTTCATCGACCACATAAAGCGCGGCCTGATGCTCGATCAGGTTGCGCAAAATCTCTTGTTCCGACTTTAGCGCGCCTTGCATTGCCGATCCCAAGCCAGCCGCGATATGCAATTCCGCCATTGCTTGTTGCACGGCCTCCTTACCCGTGGCCGATGCCGCAACACAAAAGGCCATCATATTTGCCGTGACCCCATCCCGCGCGTCCATGTGCCGCAAGCCTCCGATGTTGCCAACCGTGACGATAGCGGTTGCAACTGCCAGGTTGCGGCGCTTGTAGCGGCATTGCCCGTCGATCCAGTCGACAATCTCGCCCACAAATCCCGGCGGCGATTGCAGGTCCACGCCATCAATGTCAAAAGGCATTGCAGGCCCGGCGCGTTCCGGCTTATCCGGCTTTGGTGCGACATAATCAGACCCGAAGTCGTTGCTGTCAAAATCCGCAAAGTCGCTGGCGTCAAAATCGCTGTCGTTCATTCTTGATTATCCTTTTTTGATGCCCACGCAATAAATGCGGCTTTGTCGTGATCGGCCATGCCTGCAAATAGCTTTGCCACCAGTCGCTTGCGGGTTTTGCTGTGCATTTCGGTTTCTGCAAGGCGCGTTGATATGGCATAGAGATATGCCTCAAGCTCAATCGTGTTGGCAAGCCCTGCCCACCAGTGCGCGTCATCATCGGTTTGCGTTATGACGGGCAACGGACAACCTGCGCGACCATCCTCCACCACGGCACATATGATTTCAAAGGCTGCGGCTGGGCATGTCTTGATTGCCCGCTCAATCGCCGCCGACATTTTCAAAATGGCCGATGCCACTGGGGGCGCGGTCATTATGTCGCCTCAAGATATGCGATGATCTTTCGCAGAACATAATAGGTTGGAACTGTCTTGCCGTCCCTGATCCTGGCGATTGTGCTTCGATGCAGCCCCGTGCCTTCTGATACAATATCAAGCCGCCGATCTGCCAGCTTGGACCTTATTTCGTCAATATCCATTGATTTTCCCTTTTCGAAACTTGCGCCATATAAAAGCTATTACGCTGCATATTGACGCTTGACAAGCGTTTTTATTGCGATTAATGAGGTCTAGCGGGGTTTAGAGCGTGACCCGCCACGCATTGCCCAATGGGCAGAAAGAGAGAATGAAATGGGTCTTTTAGATACCATAGAAACGCCGCAAGATCGTCCTGTGTTGGTCACGATTTGCGCAGATAGCGGCATGGGCAAAACAAGCCTTGCCGCGACATTTCCAAAGCCAATTTTCATCCGTGCCGAGGATGGGATGCAATCCATCCCACGCGCAAATCGGCCCGATGCTTTTCCTGTTCTGGCAAGTGCCGCAATGCTTTGGGATCAACTGAAAGCCCTGATCCATGATGAGCATGACTATCAAACGCTTGTCATTGATAGCGTGACAGCCTTGGAACGCCTGTTTCTTGCCGATGTTTTGGCGCAAGACCCCAAGGCAAAAAGCATCAACCAAGCGCTTGGCGGATATGGCGCTGGCACGTCAGCGATTGCGGCGATGCATCAGCGGGTGCGCAAGGCTGCTGGATTGCTCAACACTAAGCGCGGGATGCACGTTGTATTCATTGCCCACGCCGATGTTGAAACCATGAAGCTGCCCGACAGCGATGACTACATGCGCTATTCGCTGAGATTGCCTGCCAAGTCCCTGCCTCCATACGTCGATGACGTGGACGTTGTTGGGTTTTTGAAGCTGGAAACCTTCACCAAAGGCGAAGACGGCGACCGCAAGAAAGCGTATAGCACGGGCGATAGGCAGTTGATCGTCCATGCTTGCGCTGCGAACGTCAGCAAAAACCGATTTGGAATTACCGAACCGCTAGAATTTGTGGCGGGCGTTAATCCATTGGCTGCGGTCATTCCTGCTTTTGGCGGGGTTGATATTGTGGCGGGCGAAAGCTGGCTTGCGACATCTACGGAAACAAACAAAACAACAACCGAAAGTGAGGATGAATAAATGGCATTTTGGGATTTAAGCGAAGGCGGCAGCGCCACAGATGGGGATGCGAAAGAGTTTGACGGTGGCGGTGGTAACTTTGATCCAATCCCTGACGGGTCAAACGTGCTGGCAATTGCCGATGCAGTGGCATGGGCGAATACCCAACAAGACGGGTCTGGCGCTGAATACGTCAAGGTCACTTGGTCTATTGTCAGCCCTGACGAATATGCAAACCGCAAGATTTTCCACAAGGTTTGGGTGACTGATTTTGACCCATCGGTGAAGGATGAAAAGAAGGCGCTGGCAAAACGCGACAAGGCGCGCAAGATGCTTGCGGCGATTGATGCCAACGCGGGCGGAAAGCTTGGGCAAAAAACAGGAAAGCCAAGCGATGACGATCTTGCGCTGAACCTTTGCAACAAGCCGATGATTATCACGGCGCGGGTTTGGGAAGTCGAGGACCGCCAAACGGGCGGTGTTATCAGCGGGAATTGGGTGAGCGCTGTGGCCCCGAAGTCCAAGGGCATTGACGTAAAGGCGGCGGCGGCAAAGCCCAAGCCAGCGCAATCAAGCGGCGGTGGCGGTACTGGGCGGCGTGATATGGATGATGAAATTCCATTTTAGGCCAAAAGCCTAAAAAACGCGGGGCGAAGGTGGCGACCGATTAGCTTGAGGTATTCAAGCCGCCCCGCGCAAGTTAACAGACCCAACAAACAGAGGAATAGCAGAAATGGAACAACTGACAAGTAAACAAATAAATATGTGCCCAGAGTGTGGCGACAGGGAACATTGGTCAAATGGATTTAGTATAAATTGCAATTACTGCGGTCATAGCGAAAACTTGTACAGAGAATCCGGAGAGACACAGAAAGCTTTTGTTGTGAGGATGGAATCAATGCAACGTCAATGGGGATTTGGTGATTAACATGGAACAAAGAACAATTGAGTGGTTTGAAGCGCGCAAGGGCCGGATTACGGCATCAAGTGTCGGGGCAATCTTAGGGCTGGCACCTTACGCCACCCGCGCTGATGTCATGCGCCGCATGGTGCGTGATGCCTTGGGCGCGGAAAGCGAGTTTAGCGGCAACATCGCGACCGAATACGGCGTGAACAATGAAGCAGGGGCGCTGATCGAGTTTGAAATGGAAACGGGTCTTGATGTGCAAGGGTCCGGCCCGATCACGAAAGAGGATTGGGCGGTGTGCCATCCATCCGGCTTGCTGTTTACCGAACACGGGTTGACGGTAAAATGCCCGTTTGGCTTGCGCAATGATGAAAATCCGAAATTCAAAACGTTAGAAGATCAGCCGCATTATTATGCGCAGGTGCAATTTAGCCTTTGGATCACTGGGCGTTCCGTGTGGTACTCTTTCCAATGGTCACCAAAGGATACGGCTTGCGAAGTTGTGTCGTCATGCGACGAATGGCAAGCCGAAAACATGCCGATTTTGCGCCAATTCTATGCGGAATATTTGCATGAAGTCGAACATAACGCGGCGCAACACTTGGCACCGAAAGGCGCCGATATTGACACGCCCGAAGCGCACCGGATCATGGCGGAATATGACCAGATGCAAGAGGCCGAGGATCGCGCGAAAGAGCGCAAGGCGGAATTGATCGCGGATATGGTGCGGATTGCGGGCGACAAAAACGCGGTATTTGCGGGGCGCAACCTGACGCGCGTTGATCGGCAAGGCTCGATCAGCTACGCCAAGGCAATTAAGGAATTGCTACCAAAGGCGGATTTGGAACCATATCGCGGCAAGGCGTCTTTTTCGTGGCAGGTGAAGTGATGCAACTAAGGCCATACCAGCAATCCGCCGTTGATGCCGCGTGGCAATTCATGCGGGGCAGCGTGTCGCCGTTTTGCATTGAAGCGGCAACAGGCGCGGGCAAGTCATTGATGATTGCCGAGTTGGCGCGAATGATCCACGCAAGCACGGGAAAGCGTGTGCTTTGCCTTGCGCCCAGCGCCGAGTTGGTCGTGCAAAACCGCGCCAAATACCTTGCAACAGGAAATCCCGCGTCGATGTTTTCGGCAAGCGCTGGCGGAAAGGAATTGCGACACCCGGTCGTCTTTGGATCGCCGCTAACAGTGAAGAACCGCATTAGCCGCTTTGGTGCGGAATATGGGCTTGTGATTGTGGACGAATGCCACGGCCTGACGCCCAGCTTGATCTCGATCATTGACGCCATGCGCGAGGCCAATCCAAACTTGCGGGTTTGCGGGATGACTGCTACGCCATATCGCTTAGGGTCTGGCTATATTTTCAGAATGCACCCGGACGGAAAAATAAACGGCGATGATGTGGCGCGCGACCCGTACTTTGTGAAATGCGTTTACAAGGTGCAAGCGCGTGAATTGATTGATTTGGGATACCTCACCCCGCCGATCATCGGCGCAACTGGTGCCACGGGCTACGACACGGGCGCGCTGGTGGCGAATGCTATGGGCAAGTTTGATGCTGGCGCGGTCGACCAGGCTTACCACGGCCACGGGCGCAAAACTGCGGCAATCGTGGCGGACGTGGTGGCACAATCGCGTGACCGCCAAGGCGTGATGTTCTTTGCAGCAACCGTGCGCCACGCAAATGAAGTCATGGCCAGCTTGCCGCCGGAATTGTCTGCGATTGTGACGGGCGACACGCCAAAGCCTGACCGCGATAAAATCCTAAAGGCGTTCAAGGCGCGGCGCATTAAATATCTTGTAAATGTGTCAGTTTTGACCACGGGTTTTGATGCCCCGCATGTTGATGTGATTGCGCTATTACGCAAAACGGAAAGTGTTGGATTGCTGCAGCAAATCATCGGGCGCGGGCTGCGGATTGAGAATGGCAAGGCCGATTGCCTGATTTTGGATTACACGACCAACCTTGCAGACCATTGCCCAGATGGGGATTTGTTTGCGCCATTGGTGCGTGCCAACAAAAGCGGGGAAAGCGGTGACGGAATGCCATGCATTTGCCCAGAGTGCAGCAATGAAAACCTATTCATCGCAAAAATGGATTTGCTTGAATATCAGAAAGACGCGGCTGGATATTGCCTTGATTTGTACGGCGTGCAGGTAATGACCGAATACGGGCCATTGTCAGGCCACTGGGGGCGGCGATGCATGGGCATTGTGCAGACTGGCGCGCGCGGTGAATATGAGCGTTGCGGGTATCGGTGGACAAGCAGGGAATGCCCACACTGTGAGGCTGCAAACGACATCGCGGCGCGATATTGCTGCGAGTGCAAAGGCGAGATTGTTGACCCTAATGAAAAGCTTGTAATGGATTTCAAAGCGCTGAAAAAAGACCCCACAAAACTGCAAACGGATATTGTCCTTGATATGCAATGCAAGCCAGGCGTTTCTCGCGCGGGCAATGCCACGATGCGCGTTGAATTGCGCACGCCTTATCGGCAATTTGTGGTATGGTTTCAGACAGAAGCAAGCCACGACAAAGGTCAAGCCCAATGGCAGGCGTTCAAGGATGCCACTGACAACGGCAACGACACGCCGGAAACCGTGACTTATCGCAAGAATGCGGACACTGGCTTTTTTGATGTGATCGGATACAACAGGCCAGCGGATGTTGAGCCGGAACAAGAGGTGAAACATGCGGCTGAATAATTTACCCGCCGGGATATTGGTTTTTGGGGATCAAAACTTTCGCGGGAAGTGCCCGACCGAGGCGGTCGAACAGGTTTCATTCTTTAACAGATTGCGCCGCGAACACCCCGACACGCTTGGCGCGCTGGCAATTCATCCGCGCAATGAAGGGCTGAAAACGCGCGGGCAATTTTCCAGCGTGGCCAAACATGCCGCCGAAGGGATGACAGCTGGCGCGGCCGATATTATCATCCCGGCGCGGGTTTCGTTTGTGTGCGAGTTAAAACGCGCGGATAGGACACAAAGCGCGTGGCAGGACGGCCAAGTTGAGTATTTGGCGGCGGTAGTAGCGGCGGGCGGGTTTGCGTGCGTGGCGCTTGGCTGCGTGGCCGCGTGGGATGCCTTGGAATATTGGAGGCGCGCAAGTGCCTTATAGATCAACGCCGCAAATCAAGCGGCCAAGCGAACAGTTGGAAGATTTGTTAATGGGGCGCGTCGATTGGGACAGCGCCCCAGATGCTATTCGATCATGGGCGCGGCTTCCAATCTTTGAAGCTGCCAAAACAATCCTTGCGGCACCCGACAAAGGCGCGCGGCGCAATATGCTTGGAAAAATACCCGCGGCGATTAGGCCACGGGTAGAAGATGAAGTGAAACGCCTTTGGGGTTTGCGGTAGCCCGCCCATTTCTGGACGGGGTGTTTTTGTTAAACGGCGTCAAACAACCCACCGGCTGATGCTTCGGCTTCGGCCAGATTGCGACCAGCAAGAGCCGCATACTCTGGTTTCAACTCAAATCCAAGATACCGGCGAAACATCTTGATTGCCTGATAGCCTGTTGATCCGATCCCGTTGAACGGGTCCATCACAACATCGCCAGGTTTGCTATAGAGCCGCAAGCAACGCTCTATTGTATCAAGCTGCAATGGGCAAACGTGGCGCTCGTCATTCTCTGCCTTGGCACCGCGCCAGCCGTTCAGCACCTTGCCTTGGTTAATATCCATCCATATCGGGCTTGCCAGTTTTTGCCATTCGTACACGTCAAATTCTGCATGTTTGATCAATTCTACAAGCGCCTCATCAGATGGGGTTTCAGACGAAAGCCCTTGGCGGTGCATTTCTTTAATCCATGCACGCACGATTGGCAGTGCGGCTTTTGTGTCACCCGGCGCGCAATGCTCAACACGATCTGGATTGTCGCCGTGCGCGCGGAACATCAGCATGTAATCTGGCATCCCGATCCGGTTCATGGTGCTGTCTTTGCGGATCTGCTTGTATAGAAGTCCAAGCGCTTTAGTGCGTTGCATTTCAACTACGGGGTCTTTCCAAATGGTAACGCGGCTATGGTAGATCATGCCAGCGTCTTGATGTGCGCGGATGATATCGCCAGAGAAGTCTTGCAATCCAATAAAGCCATGCTTGCCCTTGCGCGTCGGCAAGTCAGTGACGTGGATACACGCCACCCGCCCAGGCTTCATAACGCGCGTTAAAGCCTCGGCAAAATACTTGTATTGCTCAAGAAACTTTTCACCCGTGCCAGCATTTCCAAGATCGCGTTCACTGTCCGAATAAACGAATAGATCGCCAAATGGGATCGACGTGACCATGCAATCCACCGATTGCGCGGGCATTGCGTGCATACCCTCAATGCAGTCCGAATTGTGCAGCGCGTGCCACTTGCCTTGATATTCCGGTTGTTTCATTTTGTTTCTCCTTTGATCCATTCTGGAAACGCCAATTCGATAGGGCGGTCATATGCCACGCGAACGGACGCTTTGCTTTGTGCTGATCGCATGGCGGTTGCCATGCGCTTTTTCATTTCGTCATGCTTTGCAGATTTTACGTTGATAACGTCCCAAATGCTAGCTTCTGTGTCACTCATTACAATGTCATTCCGTACTTGCTGCGATTGCCCAAACCGATGCGAACGCCGCTTGGCTTGGTAGTGCTGCTCATAGCTAAAGCTGATCGAGGCAAACACGGCGTGGGCGCAATGCTGCCAGTTGACGCCAAAACCCGCCAGCTTTGGCTTGCACACGATTGCACGATATTGACCGTCTGCAAAGCCCAAAAGACGCCGCTCCTTTTCATCAGGGTCTTGATCCCCTTTAACCTCAATCGCCCCGTCAATTGCTTTTGTCAGGTATGCGCTTTCCTCGTTTGTTTCGCACCAGACCGTTACAGGCTTGTCATGTGTTGCCAGTTCCGCAGCAAGATCACACCTTTGCTTTAGCGTCAACTTCTTTTCTGCATGGAACGACGTTGCGGACATTTCAGGAATGCGAAACAACATGCCTTGCTCTACATTTTCCATGCGATCAGCTGCGACGATGTGCGAATGCTCATCAATTGGCGGCAGGATATATCCAGCATCATCACCACCCAGATCGCTTGGCAATGTTGCGCACCGGCTCCAGCTTGCGACAAAGCCCCAGAAGTCTTCTTGTGCGTGGCCCTTCAATCGCCAATCTTGAGATGCGGTAGACGTGTCATTGATAAACCACTTTGACAGCATTTCCTGTTGACGCATGACGCCCAAAAATTCGGCATGGTTGCCTAGTTCTGTGTGATCGTTCGGGCTTGGCGTGGCGGTAGCGGCAAGCTTGTAAGGCGTGTACTTAAACGCATCTTGGATCGCCACACGCGTGCGGCTGGCGTAGCTTTTCAGGATGCTGCTTTCATCTAGGATGATTGCCCCGAAAGATTCTGGGTCCAGCTTTGCAAGGCGCTCATAGTTTGCGACCATAACGCCAGACCCGACTTCTGATTGTTCCTTGATCTTGCGCGCGTCAACGCCGAATTTTTGGCCTTCACGCACCATCTGCCCCGCAACGGCAAGCGGGGTCAGGATAAGCGAAGGCTTGCCTGTTTCTTCTGCGCATTGGCGCGCAAATTCCAATTCGATGAACGATTTGCCAAGGCCGGTATCCAAGAATGCGGCGGATCGCCCAAGGTTAAGAGCAAAATCCAAAACGGCAACCTGATGCGCCTTTGCGCTTGGGTTTATTGGCTTTGCGACAAAACCGGACGGCGCGATGATAGATCCACGCGATGCGATAAACTCCCTATATTCTTGCAAACTCATTTCAACATATCCTTTACCATTTCACCCAAGCCGAGATCATCGGCCATTGATTGCAGTTTGTCGCAGTCGTGCGACCCTGTGACGCCATGCTTGCGCGCCCATAACTCACCGTCCAGCTTGTCGGCAAGATGCAAGATTGCGGCCTCTTGATCGGTTAGTGACCATTGCAAGCCCATTTCATACATCACGATCTTTTCCGCTTCTGCATATGCAGCGGCAAGCGCGAAAA
>Ga0208795_1001424_pt1 | contig 10761 bp, 7 predicted proteins | sample CB_VirMetaG_6_FD_184541 | JGI IMG/M metagenome (GOLD analysis project Ga0208795, IMG submission 184541) | Freshwater to marine saline gradient viral communities from Chesapeake Bay - CB_1508_2 Viral MetaG (SPAdes) (version 4) | ecosystem: Environmental > Aquatic > Marine > Coastal | place: USA... | reverse complement strand
AATGCCCCTAGAACGCTGTGTAAGCCATTCTAAGAACGTTTCTAATACTACCCTATATGAGGATAGTAATTAAAAAATCAAGAGGTAATACCACATTCTTTTAATCGTTGGTATTCTCTCTGTTTAATATCATTTAATTCTTTTTGTAAAAATTCTATTCTTTCGTTTTGTTGAACATCTAATGGCAGCATACCACCAGTTTCCCAGTCACGAATCCAAGTACTGTGTTCTTTAACATCATCTTTCAATTGCATATTTTCTATTTGTAAAATATTTAATTGTTCATTTAAAGTTGCATATCCATATACAGCAACTGATAAAGCTATTCCAATTTGAACAAGATAACTTAATGAAATATTTAAAGATGATGTAGCATTTAATGTTTGTTTCATTTTTTAACTAAGCTTCCTCCGAAGTACATCCCTATAATAGCGGATACTAGGTTGGTATCTAGTTGGGTAATAACTAATCCGTTAAATGAAACCCATTCAAATATTTCTTTTCCATCTGTAAAAAATAAAAATCCGGGCTTCCAGTTTGTGTAGCCTACCGTTACTAATATTTCTGGATAGAATATTGGAACAAGCTTTGGTAATAATACAATTGCAAAGATAGATGTCAATGCTATAATTCTTCTCGTAAATTGAAAGCCTTTGTTTTCATAAGTCCTTGCATCCGCAAACGCAGAGACTTGTACTTCAGCTCTAGCAATCAACATCTTTTGTTCTTCTTGTTTAGCCTTCATACGTTGAGACCATAGACTAAGAATACCGCTCAATAAAGTGGAGCCAAGCATTGTAACTATTTCAAAAGGAAATCCCATATTATATCTCTTGTGTTATTGTGCCTTCCAATAAATCATTGACTGCATCTAATAAATAATCAGGAACATCATCTGCTAGTGGATTGTCTTCACTGTATGCAACCATGAATGCCTCTACTAAAGTTTCATATAGTGGTCTAAACTCTTCACGTAATATCCAAGGTAAGTTAGATTTGGTACGGGCTTTACAGTCTATTCTGTATGCTTTATCTAGTTGTTTCTCTGTATACAGCAGCATCCAGTTTACCTTTTGTTATTTCTTCTTCTACTTCTTTAGGTAATCCATAATTTTTATTAATAAAATAATTTAATTTTATTTCTCTTTCTTCAGGATTACCAGCCCAGTGATAGTCTGCCCATGCTTCTTCTTGAGATAATCTTCCTTTTACCAAATCATCAACTGGAAGTTTACCCATTGCCTTGTCTGCGTAGAATATTGCATCTTGCATATCTTCAGATAGCTTTGAAAAGTCTGGATTTTTATCAGCCATTAATTCTAAATCTTTATCTGTCAAAGGTATTTTATTTTTTTGTTTAAAATTAATATATCTATTTACAGCTGTCTTAGCTCCCTGTTGACCTTCCTTATCTTTGCTGGATAATTCATATTGATACTTACCACGTCCCGGTCCACCACCAGTTTGAACTCTGTCAGCTATATTATCGGATTCAGCATACCCTACAAGTCTTGAATGTTCTCGTAGTTTTTCCAAATCCTCTTCAGTATAGTTTCTATTTTTTTGTATTTGATTTAAAATAACTTCAGCTAAATTTGAAACTTTCCCACCGTCTACAAAACCTAACCTACCCATTTGGTCATTAAGTTCTTCTAAGTTTGCTTGGTCTTCATAGCTTTGAATACCCAACGAATCTTTTCGTTCACTTGGATTTTCTTTAGCAAAAGGAACAGGGAAATCTGCACTTACTTTACCACCATCAAACTTTTTTTGACGACCTTCTTCGTATTCTTTCAGTTCTTCCTTACTTAATTTAGCTTTGAGTTGATTTAATTTTCTTTGATAAACTTCATACTCAGCAGCTAACTTCATTTTTTCTAATTGTATTTCTTCCAAGCGTGTATTTCTTTCATCAATATCAATTGATTCTCTATCATATGATTTATTAATATTAAACTCTTTAGTTTGTAGTTCTTTATAAGCCTGTTGATATTCTAAAAGTTTTACATTTTCATTTATAGTAGCATCTTGTGGTCTTAGTTTAATACCTAATCCATACATAACAGCTTCAAAGGGTGAATATGGAGGTGCATAGGCTGAACCTGATGTCGGCTCTCCCTGCTGTTGTCCTATCTGTCTTAGTTGAGCTTTCTTTAATTTCTCAGTTGCATAAGTTCCGGGAAGTCCGGGAATATTTGGAAGCTGTTTAGAACCAAAGTGTGTAAGAGCTTTTTGTAACTGTTCAAATCCTGTATCACCAACATTAATTGATTCAATTTCTTGTCCTGTGAATGGGTCTGTTTTAGTGGCTAGTGTATAGGCTAAATCATACCAAAGACCACCGGGTTGAAAAGGTGCAGGTAATAATGGTACTCCTGTTTTACCTGAACGCTGGTCAAATATATCACCACCGGGAATCCATCTACTAACATCAAGATACATTGAATCTCCATTCTCAGAATCCCAAGGTAATCTAATCATTGTTGGAGCCATAAAAGGAACACCAAACATTTTCTTTGATAGTTCTTCTCTCATTGTTAATTTTTCAATTTCTTTTGTATTTGAATCAGCTAAATAAGTTCCTGCTGCATCTACACCATATCCGATAGCTGCCCACTTAGCAAACTTATGAGGTCTCATAATTGCTGCTTCTGCTAATAATGGTATTACTCTATATGTATAACTAATAAAAGGCAGTGCTGTTTTCTTTAGAGTTGTAATAAGAGGAGCATTAATATCATAATCAATAAACCATCTACGTGCTTCCAATGCAGCATCTTCTACATTAAATCCTTTATCAAGTCTATCCATATAAACAGCCATACGGAATACTTGGTCTTCTAATTGATAAGCTCTTTCAAGTTTATCAAGACTAATTTCTTTTCCTTTTTGTAAATATTTTTTAGCATAATTTAAAAACCCTGCTGCATTATAATTATCTTGCAATTGAATCATTGCTCTTTCCATCTCGGTACCATATTTACCAAGTTCAGCAGAAACAAAATCAACATCAAATATTCCTGCTATCTTTGCATCTTTATGTAATTGAGATGTAGGGTCGTTCATTTCTTTAATAGCTTTAAAAAAATATTTAATTTCTGTATCAGCAAAATCTAACAGTATAACATTAGATGTTGAGTTAGCTACATGAGTTCCAAGGTTCCAACTTGTCTTTGTTTTTTTCCATAGAGTCATTAAACTATTAGCAGCCCTTGCAGCTGGTTTCAATAAGTTTTCACCTTCTTCAGCCATTTTAAAAGTAGAAACTAAATCTTGTTTAACATACTTATCTACATACATTCCTGAAAGTCTGCCATATTTTTTAACGCTAGTTCCTTGAATATTAACGTCTGGCATTTTTTCAAAATTTGCTTGTTCAATTGCTGATAGTTGTTTGTAGTCTGCTTCATCTACAACAAATCTAGAATCTTCAGTAAGGTCGTCAAAGAATCTTGCAGTAGAAATATCATTAGCAAACAATCTTCCTGTTTCAGAAATGGCATAAGCAGCATCTTCAATCTCTTCCATTTCAACTCTTTCAGCTTTTGTTAAATCTCGTCTAACTCTTAGCTTATTACCTTTAAGTTCTTCAAGAATTTCCCAGCTTTCTTCTTTCCATTTAGACCCTGCTTTATTATAAGCTGAAACAGATACCTCGTCTACGATACCTCTCATTTTTAATTCGTCACCAATCATTCTAATCTTTGATGATTCAGTAAACATAGCACCGCCTTTTTTATTCTTGACGTGCTTTAGGTAAGTTCTTTTTAAATATGTATCAATGTTTTTCTTAAATACTCCAGCATCTAACAAACCTCTATCAACCATTTCTTGCCCATATTTAACAATTAATTTACGGGCATCATCGTTTAGATTTAAAATCTGCGGAGTAACATTATCAAGCTCATCAAGTTCACCTGACATTAATCTCCATAATAAATTGTTTTGTTCAGGCGTTAAATTTTTAGCAGCTTCTTGTTGAATGTCATAAAACTCAGCAGCAATTTTATTTTTATTTAATCTAAAATTACTTTTAATTTTTTTATAATCTGGGTGAACACCGTAATCACTTATAATAGCTTGTCCAACTTTGTCTGAAATATTACCGTCTAAAAATCTTCCATCTAAATTTTTAAAACCTTTAGTTAAAGCTGCTCCACCTAATGCATATAATAATCCATTACCCAATTTTTGAAGTGAAGTGGCATTAGGGTCTTCTACAGAATTAACTCCAATAGTAAAACCAAAAGCACCGGTTAAAGATTCTCCAGCATTATTAAATACCATATTCTTTAATGGAGTTCCCATTCTTTCTTGATAGAATTTTAAAACTGGATTTTTAACTTTATATCCAACATTAGGGTCGTTTGCTTCATTACTTAATTCATTAATAATTTTATTATCAACCTCATCGGGTGTCACATTTTTAATAGGTACGTCTGGAGTTGATTTACTTTGTTTACCTTTAATATTATTTTTAATAAACTCTTTTGCGGACTTTAAAGTTTTAAAAGTTTGTAATGGTGTTTCTGTAATGATAGGAGGAAAAGCTCCAAGCTCTCCTGTAGGGTCAGTCATTGGATTAGGTTTTTCAACAACGCTAGTAACTTTCCATTCCCCTTGAATAGGTTGTTTTGTTTTAGGGTCTATTTCTTTTTCAATTCGATATGTAATATTTTTTACTCTATCTGTAGTAATATAAAAAGGATTTTTACGATTTGTTTCTCTGTCAAGAACAAACACTACTTCATCATTTCTTTTTGTAGTGTCATCAAAGCTTTCTACTTTAGTCTTCTTAGGTGAGCCGGGTTGTCTAGGTCTTAGTTCATCTAATGCAAATCGTTTAGTTGCATAGGTACCTTTATTTTTATTTGTAAAAGCAACTACAGCTGTTCCTTTATCTTCTTCTATATAAAGAATCTTACCAACATTTTTTCTGTCGGGTGCTATAACAACAGTTCCTGCTTTTATAGGTCCTTCGGTTGCAACGTTTTGTTCAATCTCGCTAAGTTTTGTATTGGCATCTTTAACTGCTTTGACATCTATTTCATCAGGAGCTTGAAAGATACTTCCTTTACCTCTAGCTTTTTGAATAGTATCTACTAACTTACCACCGCCTGAAGCTATTAAACCTCCAGTTATCGCTGCTACTCCTGTATTTTCTACACGCTTAGTAAAATTTGAAGCATCTGCATCTACGAACAAACCACCGTGGTCTTCGGGAACATAACTTAAACCACCTATAATACCTGCAGAACCTGCTCCATATTTTGTCAAGTCCCATAAGTTCTTAGCCTTTTTTCCTTTAGATAACCAACCAATAATAGGAGCATAGCCAACAGGGTCAGCTACAACCGCAGAACTTAAAAAAGCTACTGTTGCTTCAGTACCCCATTCAGGGTGTTCCATAATGGTTCTAAGTTTATCATCTTTTTCTTTAAGCCAATCTGAAGCTGAATCCCATCCAATTATATCTGCTCCTATTTGTCCAATACCTCTGAATGTATCGCTTGAACCCATCTTAGCAGCATAGGTAAGAGCTTCTGTTTTATCCATTTTATAATATGGATTACCAGTTTGTCGAATATAATCAATTCTTTTTTGTTCTTTAGATGCCATGTATTTTATTTTTTAATTAATAGTCTATTACTTTTTGTATCAAACTGTACGCTATAATTTCCTTTTAAACCTAGGTCTGGGAATATCATTTCCATTGGAATAATCCCTAAGTCTGCTATTGTTTTACCGTCTGCTACAGCTTTATCAATAACATTACCATACATATTCCATAGTTCAGGGTCATCACCAATTAAATAATTTGACCAAGCCTGTTGAGTATCAGAAGTTTTTAATAATTTTTGTACATCTTGATAACCTTTATCTTCTAAAGTTTTTGTAGTAATAAATTCTTCTTCAGTTTTAAAAGTTCTCTCAGATAAATTAGCAGCAGTTCCTAGCTCTCTGTAGAATTGTAAAGCTGATGGCTCATCAAATCCTAATTGTTTTGCTATATCCTTATATTCATCTATAATTTTCCACTCACCACTTCCGGGAGGTGTTTCTTTAGACATAATAATAGGAATACCTTGTTTATCTTTTTTAGTAGGATGTTCTAAGAATCTGATTTGTGAAGTATACCAATCTTGGAAAGACTCTGCGATATTCTTTTCATCTGCCCAGTTAATATTTAATATAGTTGGCTTTGAATTAATATAATTTTGAGCAAGTTCATATGTTGCGAGAGTTGCTCCAGCAGGGTCACTATTTAAAATCTTTCTTACGCTATCTCTATGTTCTGGTTTTACAGTATTGACAAGATTATCAATATCTGCTAACTTAATAAAGTTATCTTCTGTACTGTGAGAACTACTATTTAAAACTTGACTTTCAGATTTAATTTCTCCAGTCTCAGTTTTTCTAGTAATAGTTAAAATAGTATCAACTCGTTGAGTTCCTCTACCTGTTGGAATACTACGTTGTTCAACTTTACTAAGACTATCAATTACTTTACCTTTAACTAAATCTTGTTCTTTAGCTTTATCAATAATCTTTTGTACGTCAACAGCAGTATTATTAATAGTATCATAGTTTTTAATAGACTCACCAAGCTCTGTAAATTTACTATACATAGGTGTTCCATATAAAGCATCTTTAGCTTTCTGTTCTTTATAAGATATTGTTTCAGGTGTTTCTGCTTTAGCAATATTTTTTACACCACTTGACAACCACCCAAATACACTTCTTGGTATTTCACTAACCTTTTCATATTCTTTATCAAAGTTTTCAAATGTTGGAAACTCCATAGAAACATTTACAAGTTTTTGATAATCAGGTAATCTTAACTTTGCTAGGTTTCTTGCTTCAACTTTAAAGACGCTTCGTGCTGCATCAAAATCTAAATTAGGATTTTCATCTTGGGCTGTTTGAAGTAAAGTATTATAAATACTATTTGTTAAATAATCTTCTTGAGATAGTCCAGTTTTTTGTCTAAGTAATTCTTCGTTTCTAATATTTTCAGCTCTACCTAGCATTGTTTGATAAGAAGCTTTTTTCCAAGCCTGTTGAGTATCTAATTCATTTGCTCTTTGATTAATTAAAAACTCACCGCCTCTAATAATAGTGTCTACAGCTGTTAATCGTTTTGCAAACTTTTCTTGTTCTTTAGCACGTTGTTCTTTTATCTTTCTAGATTCTTCAATTTTTTGTTCGGCAAACTTAATATCGCCTTCTACATCATAAAAACCATTAGCCATATTTTACTCCTGCGGTCCTAATAAACTTTGTCTAGGTTGTTCCATTGGTTGCTCTGGACGTTGTAGTAAGCTTGGGCTTACTTCTACTTGCTCAATTTGTTTCATAATCTCAACTGGTAAAGCTCCTTGAGGGACTTCAGATATTTTTCCAACTTTAGATTTAGCTATTTCAGTTAAATTATTTTCTTTTCTTTTTTCTAAATCTTTAATATTATCTTCATCATCTTCGTCTTCGTCACCATACAAGACATAATCAACTCCTGCTTTTTCACATAGAGCCATAAGAATATACATAACAGGTTCAATCAACATCATTAATAAATCAGGATTCCATTTACCTTCTCTAAATCCAACATATACTAATTGTGTTGTAACATCAGCAATCGGAATACCTTGACCAATTGCTTTAACAAGCGGTATCATAACATCCTCTTGTAATAGTTCTTCAGCAATATAATTTAAAGCATCTCTAAACTTTGTAAATTCTGGAGGACCCTCCCAAGGATAAGTTTCATCAGGATTATGAGTTAAGCTTTGACCGGGTATTGGTCTATTAGTATTCTGAGCTAAAGCCTCAATACCTTTTGGGTCATATTCTTGCATTATCATATTTAACCGCCTAATCTTTTATTAAATGCATTCATGTAAGATGTATATGCATCTATTTGTGGATTTAAAATATCACTAACGTATTGACTATTAGCAATTGAAGTTCCGTAGAATGGATTACCGCCTTGAGTTGAAGCTAAGAAATCTACTGTATCAAATACAGATGGTTGAGCTTTTGATAATGAATTAATTGTATCCATATTAACTGTATAAAAGTCAGCACCTTCAGGTTGTTCCCATCCTAAAGCTTCTGCTGTTTTTTGTTGTAAAGCCATTTTAGCTCCACCAACAAGACTAGATTCGACAGTTCCTGTAGCTAATTGTTTCCCATATTCATAAACATCAAAGCTTGAAATATCTTCTTTTATTCTTCCGGGAATATCTGTAATTCTTTCAAGCAATCCTTTTGGTTTTACATCTACAATATCTAAACTTGATTCTACAGATTGTCTTAAACTTTCTTTTAAACCGTCTTGAGTTGTAACATCAACAACTTTAGAAGCATCTACTAAAGAACTTTCTCCTACTTTTAAAGATTCATCAACACCTGTAATTAAATCAGCATTAGGTTTAATTCCTAATACTTCTTTAGTTTTATCAATAGCTCCTCCAATAGTTTCAGAAATATTTGTATAAACTTTACCTATTTGAGTACCTGCTGTATGAATCATTTTTGCTGCTGCTCTAAGCGGAGTTGATAAGAATCCGGTAGAGCCTTGAGCAAACTGTCCAAGTGCGTTCCACGCTTGTCCCGCAAAACTACTCAAAGCTCCAAAAGCATAAGGCATTAAAAACATCATACCAAGCTGTCCAACTATTCCAAGTTTACCTACAGCTTTTCCTATTTTTTGAAATACTTTCTTAACTCCACGAGCTACTTTTTTAACATGTTTTTTTATACCTTTCCAAACTTTAGATAATCCTAATCCCATTTTTATATTCTCCTACTATGTACCAAATAGTTTATCTAGTGTGCTAGATACATTATTAAAATTTGTTGACCAATTTTTAGCTGCTTCTCCTTCAGTACTTGCAGCAGCAATCATAGCATTAACTTTTCTATCTGCAGAAGAGACTGCCCATTTAAAATCATAATCAGCTTGGTCTCTTAGTTCCTGCCAAAGAAATGCTTGAGCCTGTGAAGATATACTAAAAGAATTTTGAACATTTAATCTATTAGCTTCATTTTGAGCTACAGTATTTGCTAAGTTAGCTTTACGTCTCCATTCAATATTTGATTGTTCAATAGCCTGAGTATTTTGAGCATTAAACATTACTCTATTAAATTCAATCTGTTCATTAAATTGTCTAGTTTGATTTACAATAGCTGCATTAGCTTTATTAATTTCTAATTGATTTGCAACTCGTCTAGCTTCAGCAGAATTTTGTTGTTGAATATTAAATTGATTTGCTGCATTTGCTTGTTGTGCATTAAATTGTTCTATTTGAGATGAAAGACTCGTCATGAACTGTTGTGTTTGATTTTCACTAGCAGCATTAAATTGTCTTGCAGCATTTTGTGCTGATTGATTAGATAATAATATTTGCTGCTGTTGTTGAGCTTTTAATAGATTAGCCTGTTGCTGATTGTTTAAATTTTGAACATCCATTTGTAAAAAAGATTGAGCATTTTGTATCTGAGCTTTTTGATAAAAATCTGCTTCAGCTAAATTAGCCTGTGACATAAGAACAGCGTTTTGCATAATAGATTGCTGTTCCATACTTGCTTCTGTCAAACCAACAGTCTGTAAAAATTTACTATTAGATAAAGCTATCTGTTGGTCAGAACTAAACTGAGCCATATTTAATTGGAAAACTTTATCAGCATTACTAAGTGCTGTTTGTTGTCTAAACTGAGCATTAGTTAATTCAACTTGAGCTTCAATACTTCTTTGTTGTGAAACACTTTGTTGAATTGCTTGAGCATTGGATTGTGCTAAAGGAATAGCTGATTGAATAATAGCATTAAATAAAGCATCTCTACCAACTGTAGAAGCTGATAATCCTCTTTGAGCTAACATAGCCTCTACGGATGCAACAGCAGGAGCAGCCCATGTAGGTATTTCACCATTTTCAATACCAGCTAATAAACTATCAAGCTGATTAGATACTAAAGCTTCTTGTGGTAATCCAGCAATAATTCCTCTTTGAGCTTCACTAAAGTCTGCTAGTCTAGCTTCAAGAGCTTCAGGGTCATTACCAAGCTCTGCAATATCTTCATCACTAACACCAGCATTAGATAATTGTTTTTTAGCTCTTGTAATTCTTGATAAAGTTGTACCTGCTACTTGAGCAGCTTGTGCTTTTGCTTCAGGACTTAATGTACCAACAACTCTTTCTGTTAAAGCACCGGGAATTATTTCAACCTTTGCAGCTTCAATAGGTGCAACTCTTTCAACTTTAGCAGCTTCAGCTAAAGCTTCTGGACTTACAGCAGCTCTTGCAGCAACAACTTCTGGAGCTTCTGTAATTTGTGCTGCTTCCATTTGAGCAGTTGTTAAAGGTATTGGAGCTGCTGCTTTAGCAACATCTTCCATTTGTCTAACAGTTTCTAATCCAACTTGTTTTACATATTCAGGAGTAACTCCTTTTCTTTGAGCTAATTGAATTGCTTCAGATTCATATTCAGGTCCTGTTGGAACAGATACGATTTCTTGAGTAGGTATCATTCCTTCAGGTATTTCACCCCTTGCAATAGCTTCTGCTTGTCTCCCTGTCTCAATCATTCTTTGTCTTCTTTCTTCTTCAAATGTTTGCTGTGTAAGTTGAGGAGTTGTTCCGGTATCCTGTCTAAGAACCCATTGTCTTGTTTGTGGGTCAATAACAAATTGACCAGTTTGTAAAGCTTCAGCTTGGCTTCCATAACCGTACTGTGTCCACCAACCTTCTCTATCAGTTT
>Ga0208795_1001421_pt1 | contig 10773 bp, 26 predicted proteins | sample CB_VirMetaG_6_FD_184541 | JGI IMG/M metagenome (GOLD analysis project Ga0208795, IMG submission 184541) | Freshwater to marine saline gradient viral communities from Chesapeake Bay - CB_1508_2 Viral MetaG (SPAdes) (version 4) | ecosystem: Environmental > Aquatic > Marine > Coastal | place: USA... | reverse complement strand
CGCTTTCTAGCCTCTCGCCCCACCGCCACGCCATGCACTCGGAGGCTATGCAGAAGGTCACAGGGTTGTCTCCGTCATCGCGATTGCCGAACGGGCACCACTTGGCCTTGGCTTGTTCCTCGGTGTTCATGCTGCCGCCTCCCGAATGACAAGTTGGTATTCGTAATAACCCCTAGATGGTTCTCCACGGTGTCGCTTGTTGACCGTGTGACCGCCAAAACGATCTTTGCGAAGGTGCCTAAGCTGAGCAGACACCGACGCTGCCGGGTCGCCAGTCCTACCCGCTATTTCGTCAAGGGTGCGCCAGCGTGAGTCAGCCATTACGTTGTAAACCCGCAGGATTTGCCCGCGTAGTCTCACGTCATCACGCTCCGGCACATAGTCGGAGCCGTTAAACCTTGCTTCCAGTAAATCTGTCATGGTTTCTCCTTTTTGAGTTCGTCATCGGGTGTGCTTAGCGCCGTCCGTAGGTCACTCATGGTCTGTGTCCTCCAACTGTGTGAGTAGGGCTGCGTAGAAGTCGGTGAACCTGCGATGCTCGTCGTCAACGATGAACAGGTATTGGACCTCCTTCATTACCGCTACGGCTGCGGCGCGGGCATTCAGCGGCTTTGTTGCCGTCAGGGCGTTCAACTGGTTCGCATGGTTCTCGACCGCAATTTGCCGCTCCCTATCGAACACTACCCACTCGTTGCCGTGACTCTGCACGATGAAACGAAACTGTGCCTTCGCCACTTTCTCGATCAGTGCATCAGTGGTCATGCGCTGGGCTCCTTCTGTAGGAACATGCTGCACTCAGCGGGGTAAACCTTGCTTTCTTGGTCTGTGGGAATCAGCGCTTCAAGAAAGGCTTTCGTGCGCTTGTTACCGTCGCCCTCGCCAATTTGGTCATAGTTCCAAATCAAGTGCAGGTCGATGATTGGGCAGCAGTGTCCGTTGCCGTTGTCTCGCCAGTTCACGCACCTCTCGCAGTGGTGTTCTATGAAGATTTCGCCGCTAGTGCCGTTTGGGAAATATGCCATCACTCGGGCTCCTTCTGCTGTAGGGCAGCCTTCACTTCATCCAACGTCTTTGTGCCGTTTTCGAGGGCGTCAGTGTATGCCTCCAGCACTTCCACCCGTTCCCGTTCCTCCCGTAACGCGGTGATGAGTGTGCGGACGTTGCGAGCCTGTCTGTTCGCAGCGGTCTTTAGGCGCTGCCCGCGTCCGCACGATGCATGGTAGCGCCGGCTGATTTCCCACTTGGCGTCCCGCTCCATCTCCGCAATGCGCTCGTCGGTTAGGTCGGTCATCTGTCCCTCTCGTCTATCTGAGTACAGCCACCAGAGACGATTACTTTTCTCGTCTCAGAAGCCTTGTATAAGGCCCATACAGCCTCACAGGACTCTTGGTTGAAGTATTGGCTGGTATGGGTAGCCAAAGCCCCTGAATGCAGCGTAATGACCACTACAAGGATCCAGATCATGATGTCTCCCTAAACGGTGATGCTTCGAGCATGGCGCGGTATTGATCCTCAAAGTCCGACCTAAAGTCGATTTCCATGTATCTCTGAGCCTGCCACATTTCCTTGGTTGGCTCTTTAGGCACTATCGCTAGGCCCGCAGCGTCTAGGGCTTTGAACAGTTGACCCGTTGAAAGATCGTCATCTAGCCACTTGTCGATGTGGTCAGCCAGTTCGTCCCGGTTCTTAGGTGTCATCATCAGTCCTGACCTTCGAGAACTTCAAACTTCTTTTGGATGCGGTACAGGTAGGCCATTAAACTATGCTTGGCGTTGTTGACCGCATGGACATTCGCCCCTGTTTTTAGGCGCTCGAACTTCATTTCTATGGAGTGCCTGTGTGTCTTCAACTGCCCAACCACCCACCGTATTTCGTCAATCAGAGAATTAACGTCTTCCCCCTGCTGCGCTTCCGCCAAGGCTGCGTGGTATGCCTCACAAGCCTCGCGCAAAGCCCGCCAATGAACATGGCCCTGCTCGCCTTCGTAAACTTCGCCAGCAGTCTGTAGCGCCCTTTCCTCTAGCGCCTTCTGTTCATCTTGGGTCATGGCTTCTCTCCGTGACAGGGGCACATTCCGCACCCCGAAACTTGGCGAGGGGTCTGTCATTCCTCACGCACCTTGCTCTGATGCGCCCGAGCCATCGCCAGCAGAGGCTTCTTCCACTGGCCCCAGAACCGCCGCGCGGAGCAGCCGTCCATCCGTGCTATCCGCTCGTTGTCAAAAGCGGCCCACTCATCGGTCGTGTGGACCTCGCAACCGATCATAATGTGGCAATCCGTGACCATGACAGGCCAGCAAAGACCTTCGACGAATAGCGGCGGGATGCTCGCCTTCTGGCCTTGGCTCAGGTCCGCACCGCGCAGGTTCGCACCGCGCAGGTTCGCAAAGCGCAGGTTCGCATCAAGCAGGTTCGCACCGCGCAGGTTCGCACCGAGCAGGTCCGCACAGCGCATGTTGGCATCGAGCAGGTTCGCACCGAGCAGGATCGCACCGTTCAGGTCCGCATCACGCAGGTTCGCAAAGCTCAAGTCCGCACCGCTCAGGTCCACACCGATCAGGTTCGCACCGCGCAGGTTCGCAAAGCGCAGGTTAGCACCGCTCAGGTTCGCACCGATCAGGTCAGCACCGCGCAGGTTCGCACCGCTCAGGTACGCACTGCTCAGGATCGCACCGTTCAGGTCCGAACCGCGCAGGTTCGCAAGGCGCTTCACGGCAACCTCAAGCGCAGCCCTCAACCAAAACATGCCCTCGGTGTCGTCGCTGATTTCGACCTCTAAGGCCGCTTTTCCTGTCCACGACAGAAACGGGATTTCTACTTTCATTCCTTCCCTCCTAGCCGGATGCCCCATTCGGTAGCGGCCCATGCTGAACCGCTTCTTTTACTCATTCCTCGTTCTTCTGCTGCTGGCCTGATTGCTGAACTCCTGCAACAGCCATGTGGTAAGCCCTGCACATCGCTTCGTCAGCGGCTTCTATAGCCTGCTGTGACTTACCAAGCTTAAACCTCAATTCAAATGCTTCGTCCCACGCCTTTCTTGCGACTGCCATAGCTTGCTCGTGGCTGGGCGAAGTCTTGAGCATTTTTGTTTCGCTTTTTCCTGTCCTCTGCATCTAGCTCATTCCGTACCTGAATTGCAGTCAGGTTCGACCTTTCTCTAGCTAACCCATACTCAAGAATCTCAATCCTGCGATCAGCCTCCTCCTGAGTCAGCTTGCCAGCTTGCACGAATTTCGGGTAGCCGCGCTTCCTAACGTCAAGCTCCCTTTCGTACTCGCCGACAAGCTCCTCAAGAGTTACGGGCGGGGTGTTGCTTTTCATGCCGTCTGGCTCGCTCTCTCAATATGCTTTTCAGTGCCACTGACTCGCTCTGCGATCTTGCTTTTCGACAAGACTGACTCGCTCCTGAGGATTGCTTTTTAACCACCGTGGCTCGCTCTATTGTGTTGCTTTTCTGTGGTTATGACTCGCTCGATTTCTATGCTGGTTCCACATCCTGACTCGCTCTTAGTCGGTGCTGATCTATATGACTGACTCGCTCATATGTAGTGCTGTTCTGTGCGGATGACTCGCTCTGGGGTAATGCTTTTCAGACTACCTGACTCGCTCTCGTGGTATGCTTTTCGGTGCCCATGACTCGCTCTGGCGCCTTGCTTTTCAGTGTAGATGACTCGCTCGCTTCGCTTGCTTTTCGCACAAGATGACTCGCTCCGGATCATTGCTTTTTAACCATCGTGGCTCGCTCAGAGAACTTGCTTTTCTGATGTTTCGACTCGCTCTGCGCTACTGCTTTTCCAATTTCTTGACTCGCTCGGCATCAGTGCTTTTCGGGAATCTTGGCTCGCTCATAGTCCGTGCTGATCTACACTTGAGACTAATGCATTAGATAACACTGACATTCGTGTAGTCAAGTGTAATCTTTGTGTGAGACAAGCACCGTGCTTATGACCGCGTCTATCTCCCTGCGCCAGAAGTCCAGAAACCTTGAGAGTTCGGGAAGTCCCGGCATCAAGTCTTCCTTCTGGATCAGGAAGGTCTGCACCAAATGAGGAAAGTCCGGGAGATAGTAGACAATCTCTGCCGTAACGATCACAGGCTGGCGCAAAATAATCATGCATCATTTTACCATGCACGGAACTCTGCCTCTATATCTCGCTCAGGCGCGGCTATTTCATCCCTCGCCGCAAAGTAAAAAGCAAGCTCACCAACCTCATCGATTTCTCTCTTTATATCCTCAGGATGGATTTCGTCCGTACCCTTATCAATTACGTCCTCAACTCGATTAAGCGCGTTCATCACGGTTGTATGGTCTCTGTCACCCAAAGCACGGCCAATCTTGATGGTCGAGTACCCAAGCATTTCGTGCATTAGCCAACACGCGACAAAACGCGGCCAAACAATCTTTCTGCGCCTGCTGTCACCTCTCAACTGCTCTATGCCAACGTCGTAATGGTTAGCAACAGCAAGAAGGATATGACGCGCCCTGAGATGCACGACGCGCATTTCATTTCTGCCATGCATTAGTCTTCCTCCAGACATTTATCGAAAGGGGAAACTTTCTCCATCACCGTGCCCGATCCATCGCAGACATGACACGGAACAGAATTTGCCCTCGTATCAGAGACTCTGAAATACAGCGTCCCCCGGCCTTCACACTCATTGCACTCGACTGTCTCATACTTCGCCATCGTGCTTCTCCCTTATGATTCCAAGCATTCGAGTCAAGCGTGACTTGACACCGCCATCTTTCATGTCATCAAGCATCAACTGAGCCGAATCAATCTGCTCTTGCGTCCAGCTTACCGGGGGCGGCAGAACCGGCCTCTCGACCACAGGCTCGCGACGAACAACCTTCCGCTCGAACTCCTTCCACTCGCCAATCGTCGGAAACCACTTCCTACCGGGATCGGTCAGTATCCTGTCTGCAACCCTCTGGAACTCCTCAACAGTGAGGTTGCTAGTGAGTCGCAGATAGTCCTCAAAGAAGATTTTGGCCTCTGCCTCAACCATGTCCCTCATCGCAAGATGGACTCGCAGCCGGGCAAGAACCTGCTTCTTCTGATCCCTAGACATCGCGCAAGACTCTTAAAACAGACATGGTCTTGCTCTCTGGGTTCTTCTTTGCCCGCTCCTCTGCGCTGCGCTTGATCCAGTTCTTGAACGCGGCAAAGTGATCTTTCTTCGCCCCATTTGGACTGGACTGTGACCAGTTGCAGTAGCTATCAAACTCAGAGTGGTAGTCTACGTCTGGGTAGTTTTCCCTGCACCAGTCAACCCATCCCTGCGGAATGACGGAATACTCAGTCATCCTTGTGTTCCTCGACAGGCTCTTGCCTTTCGGCCTTCCGCTCACCGAAAGCGATCTGATCTTTACATTGGGCGGGGAAGCTAGCCGGTTGAGCGCAGCAACAAATGCCACTGCGCCCTCCCGATCCATTGAGAAGAATATAGGCGAGGTTCCCTCGACTACAACGAACCCCTCGACTTCCATTCCTGCCGCGCCCGCACCTTGATGAATCTGCGGTTCGTTTCCAAAGAGTTGGGGTTTGTTACGGTGATCCACGGGTTTTGTCCTTTCTTCCACGCGCTCAATTTGTTGAGCATAACCTCCAAGGGTGCCCGGTCAGACCTGACGGCCTTCACCAGCGGCCTACTGACGCTATTACGCTCCTCCTTGGATGTATAGTTCTTTCCGTTAGATTTTTTTCCCTTACCCACCACGCTTCTCCTTGACTTTGAAAAGGTACTCGCAGACACCCTCACCAACACGGCGTTGTGCTAGGAAAATTTTTCCCTCCTTATGCTCACGCCATTTCTCATCTGCGACCTGACCCGCAGTCTTGGCTTCTTCGGTTGGCTTTTCTTTGCCTTTCGGTCCAGCAACTTTCTGGCGGTCGTGCATGAGATTGCCAACCCAATAAACTTCCCAAGTCATTTTAGTCTCCATAAAAAAGGTGAAGTCCGATTCTAGCCATGAACGTCATGTAATAAGACCAATTAGGTTTCACATACGATGCGTGATAGTGGGTCGCCGTTTCGGTATCGGCGACCCTCACACCGTCAAGAGCAAGCTCAGCTACATACAGAGCCTGCCCCCAAGCCAATTCGTCGTTAATCTTTTCTGGTTTGCCGTCGCACCAGTAACTAAAAGCGCAACGGTTTCTGATAGGCATACCACCAACATAATGCCCCTGATGAACCACATCACAGACATTGTCTGGATATTCCGGCCTCTGCACACGCTCCAGAACAACGCCAGCAACAGCAATCTGACCAATGAATGGCTCTGATCGAGCCTCAAAGTAGACTGCCTCTGCTAGGCAGTTTTTCTGGTCTTCAGCGTGTGCGGAAAAGGGGGAGAGCAGGAGGGCCAGAAAGGATAAAAGAACCCCGCCTGCTCTCGGTCCAACCTTGGAGGGTTTGTGGACACGCCCCTTATATGCACCAAGATTCATTACGTCAAGGCCCCGGCAGAGAGGGCCTGACTGTCCCCCTCCATTTCGTCCATCTCGTCCCGGACGATGACCGCAAGATCAAGGTATTCAAGCTCAAGCAGCTTTGGGTCACTGTGAATCAGGCCGGGGAAAACCATTAGAAACCTGTCCAAAGCCTTCTGGGATTTGTCCCCCCACAAATGTGACGGAATGTTTATCGGACAAGCCATTAGATCAACTCCGGTCCCGGCGCTTCGATAACGTGCGCGTGATTCATGTGAGCAATTGCGTAGGGGTCCGCTGGGGGTCTCTTGTGGTGCCATTCGTACCAGCGATAGTGAAGGTGACTCAGGAAGATTTTCACAGCGTAGCGTCTGGCACGGGCGTGAATGTGGGCCGGTGGCAGCTTGCCGACTGAGTAGTACGAATAAGCCACCGTGGTCTTGCCGACCTTCTCTGCCTTCTGAAGCGCAACCTCCTTGAACTCGAAGTTTTCGTTGTCAGCCTGAAGCTGAGCCTTGGTCTCCTTGTAGATTTTGCCGTAGAAAGACTTGTCGCTATTGCTGCGCTTGACGAAAGACTCACCCGCCTTGAAGGCAGCAAGCGTCTTCAGCTTTGCGTTCCAAGGACGAGCCTGACCCTTCTCCCAAGTCTTCTCGGGGTTTAGGCCAGCGAAAGACCAGAAGTGCCCGTATGTCGGAGCTTTCTTAATGTCAAAGTGACAGAGGAACCCAGCCGCAATGACGGGGCCAATCCCATCCTGAGCCAGCAACCAACGACCAACAGGGTTGTTCTCTGCATAGACTTGCAGGCCAACCTTGGCGTTCTTCTCAAGCTGTTCGTAGTTGGCCTTCGTCAACTGCAAGACGTTGACAGGCTCACCGGCTTTCTCCATCGATCTGATTTGGGAAGCCGTCGCAATGCGGTTCTTCTGCACCGTGTAATACTGATCTACCAAGAACCGGGCCTCTTGCTCGCCAAGAGACTGAAATGCCTTGCGCTGATCTTTTGTGAGCCGCTTGATGCTCTCGATAAGGAAATCGGAGTCGATCTCAAGCTCATCGATTTGCTCAGCGGGACGGTCGTAATGACTTCCAATGCTGTTTTCGTCCATAGTAAATCTCCAAGTTGGCATTCGTGTCTTTTGACACAAGACCAACATAATGGGGCTACGGACAGGGTCAACGGCTATTCGCGTCGTTGATCTATTTTTTCTGATGATGTTGCATCAGCGCAACACTCAGTGCTTGGCAGTAAAGGTTCCGTCCTGCGTTTTTTCGAGGGCAACCGTCTTTGCTTCTGCCAGCTTCTGAAGCTCTTCGAGTCTCTTTTCTATCTGCTCTTTGGACATCAGCTTCATGGGGTCGTCGCGCTTCTCGTTGAGAAGCCCCCCCATCTGTGCGCGGAGCTTCTCAGCGGCTACGGCTGCGCCGTACTGACCGTTCTCTATAGCGCCATTCCTGATGTTGAGGAGATCGCGCATACTCCGCTCTGCTGAGATACCGTACTCAGCGGCAATGTCATCCTGAAGCTCTGCGCGATAAGCCCCAATCTTGGGGTCTTTAAGAAGGCGGGTAGCGGCCTGAGCGGGCTGTGCAAATCCAGCGCGTCGTGCCGCCTCGGTCTGAGAGCAGTTGCCGTAAACCAATTCCCTTACAAAAGTCTTCTGACGTTCGTTCAGGGCAAGGTCTTCTGTCATTCGGTTAATCCGGGACTGAAGTGGTTTTCAAGGTAATCGTCAGTCATCTGGGCAATGTAGCGTCTATCGCTCAGTATCAACTGCGACTTTATAGCCGAAATGCTGGCCTGCAACATCTCAACTTGCTGTTCTAGTGGCTCAAGAACCTTCAGGAACTTCTCGTTGACCTCGTCCATGCCAACCTCGCTTCCCCTTGCGGGAATAAGACGCACGGCCTTTTTTGGGCACAACCTTCCGTTGACGGAAAAGCCTGTCAGCAAGAACGTGCGCGTATGGGTTTCTAGTAGTCATAGCAACACATACTCACACACGAGTGCTAATAGGTCAATTAGTTGTTCACCCTGTTATCTAAGAAATGCACCATGGTGGACTGGTCATACTCGTTACAGTTGACGCACTGTAGCCTTCCCTCTCCTGTAACTAGAAATCCGGGGCAGCCGCATGACTCGCAGGAGCGGAGAATTTCGTCAGCGCCGAACTCCTCGCCAGTTTCGTCCTCAATTTCTTTTAGGATTTCCTCAATCACGGGGGGCCTCTTTTTCATTGGCTGCCGCCCTTTCACTGATATTCCATGACAGATACCTCGGCTCTATCAGGGAATTATAGTCCTTAACTTTCCAGTTGTCGTAATAACCCTTCTTCATCAAATCCTCGCTTGCGGCCATCAGCAAAGACAGCCTCTGCACAAATATCATTCCGTAATGGTCGAGATCGGGAACCTCTTCGTATGTCTTATACAGGAACTCGAAATGGTCAGATTCCGGCTGGTCATCAGGATGGAACGACATCAGGTAAATGTCAGACGGGGCCAGAACCTTATTGGCCTCCATGCAAGCCCGGTCCATGTCCTCTGATGAAACAAGCGCCTGCCAGTTTGGAATCGCTATAATGTGGACATCCTTATCGTCCTCAATAATGCTCTTGATGCCGTTGTCGAATATCTCTGGGCATTCGATTAAGCCGCCGTCAACGTCAGCAGGAATGTGAAAGACCTCGATAGACACTTTCTTCTGCTTCCACGCAGCTTTCGCGTAAGGGCACGGAGGAAAGCCATTCAGGAACTCTGATGGCTCCTCCAGAACACCAAGGCTCCACGACCTGATGTCCTTCATAATCTTTGACTTTATGCTCATCGCAAAGACATCTCTGCTCGACGCGAAGACTCCGCTGTGCGGTACATCTCGAACTTCATCTTCATGTAGTCCGCCCGCACCTTCGCAAGGTTAGCTTGCGTTCTCATCTCGTTGGCTTCCTTTCTGATGTCAACGTATCTCTGATCCTGACGAGACTTGTGTTCAGCCTTGTTGACAGGAATGCTCCCCCACTCCGTCATAATCTGACTGAATATAGTCTTGCTACTGTCTTCAAGAAGACGAGCCGCGCCGTCTAGTTCTACCCACTTCTCCGACGCCAGCCTCCACTGTTCCGGCAAGTCGCTTAGCCTCTCTGACGACGAACCATCCCTGCTCATAGTCGAAATTGCTCTCTCGGATAAGGTAGGCGAGTTTGATTGGGTCAATGCCATGTCGATCCCACCATTGTTTCTCGTTGCTCTTATGCTGTGCGTCCGGGCCATCAGTGTGATGGTAGGGACACAAGGGCACTACACGATCATCGTCGGGCTTCAGCCCCATCGCATAGTGCCCAATCCTGACATGGGCAGCCTGAGCATCAGCACCGCAAAGCACACAGCCCAGACTAGCCACATACTGAAGATACTTCTTCGATCTAAAACGGGATTTCGTCATCAAGATCGTCGAAAGAAGGTTCTTTGGCAGAAGGCGCTTCAGAACCGCCAGAGCCTCCAGATGACTTTCCGCCAATGAGTTTAAGCTCACCGCCATACCCCTGAATGACAACTTCGGTCGTGTACTTCTCCTGACCGGACTTGTCAGTCCACTTGCGCGTTTGAAGCTGCCCCTCGACATAGACCTGAGACCCCTTCCTGACGTAGCCGTCAATAAACTTGCAGAGACCGGGGCTGAAGCAAACAACACGGTGCCACTCAGTCTTCTCTTTCCGCTCACCGGATGATTTATCCTTCCAAGACTCAGATGTCGCCACAGAAAAACTGGCGATCTGGTTCCCGTTCTGCGAAACGCGAATTTCAGGGTCTTTCCCCACGTTTCCGATCAACGTAACTTTATTCAAACTAGCCATTTAGCTTTTCCTTCATCGAGTCCTTGAGTTCTACGAGCGCGGCGTAGAGAGAGCTATCTCCCTCAGACACCAGCTTCAGCATATGCGAGGATTCAGACCAGACTTTCTTCAACTGATCCAGTGAATTACAGTTGAGAACCAGAGCCTCAACTTTGGACGCAACCTCGTTTATCTGTTCGATTGTCTGATGCGCGACAGGAGCTTCGTGCCTGACGGAGCCAAGCATAGACTTCAGTCGCGGGAGTTCAGACTTCGAGATCACATAAGAACGTCCACGGGCCTCCAGAGCTACCCAAGGACTATCAAGCGAGTACAGATAACGACCAATGCCCCACAACACGGCAGCCCGCTTGAACGCATCAGATAACGCGCCCTTCGGACCTTCAACATCAGTGTCTCCAGCGCCGTTTGATTTCACCACCCATTCGTCATTGCAACGAACGGCGATCTCACAGACGGTCTTGTCTCCAGCATGGCTGTA
>Ga0208795_1001420_pt1 | contig 10780 bp, 23 predicted proteins | sample CB_VirMetaG_6_FD_184541 | JGI IMG/M metagenome (GOLD analysis project Ga0208795, IMG submission 184541) | Freshwater to marine saline gradient viral communities from Chesapeake Bay - CB_1508_2 Viral MetaG (SPAdes) (version 4) | ecosystem: Environmental > Aquatic > Marine > Coastal | place: USA... | reverse complement strand
ATATTATGAATACTGGGCCTCTTTCTATAAAAATGGCCCTACTGGACCTAATGCTTGTGAACAAACCCCAGTTAATATATTAGCATATGATTTATCTTTAGATATTGAACATTTAGGAAATGAATGGAATAATATGGTAATGGTTAGATATGATGACTTATCTTTTTTGAATGATTCTTATGTTTGGCATTTTACAGGGCCTAAATTAGGAGGTCATGGTAATAAAAAACCCCTAATGGAAGTTGTATTTAACCACATAAAAACAAATTATGAATAAACTTCCAATTTCAATAGGAATATTAGCTTGGAAATCTGGTCAAACTTTAGTTAATACTCTCCACTCATATTATCTTAATGGTTTATTAGAGATAGTAAATGACGTTACTATTTTTTTCCAAGAAATAAGTGATGAAGACAAAACAATAGCCAATCATTTTGGAGTTAACTATATTGAAAGTTCTGATAATATTGGTATTGGTAGAGCATTTATTGAATTATCTAAAAATGCTCAAACAGATAATATCTTATTTTTAGAACATGATTGGAAATTAATTGAAAATAAAAAAACAACCTATAATAGGTTATCCTCAGGATTAGAATTAATTAATAAAGGGTTTCATGTAGTAAAATATAGACATAGACAACAACCTGGTTATCCTTTATATACTCAAAAACCATATCAAGGTAATGAATTAAATCATTATGATAGTAGTATGGATTTAGTTTCTCCTCATTTACTAGATTCTATTCATTGGTTAAACAACCCAGAATTAGACTTTCCAGATAAAATTCAAAAACAGGGTGAATATTTTGTTACTACAAGTAGATGGGGGAATTGGACAAATAATCCTATTTTATTAAATAATAAATTTTGTGTTGAGGTTCTTGAACAGTTTATAAATCCTAAAGATTTACTTTTAGAACCTAGTATTAGTGGTTGGTGGGCAAGACAAGATTATAAGGTGGCTCATGGTGAAGGGTTATTTAAACATGAGGATTTAAAAAAATTCGGTCAATAATATGATTTACGATTGTTTTACATTAAGGGATGAGTTAGATTTATTAGAATTTAGATTAAATCTTTTAGATAAAGTTGTAGACAAGTTTGTTATTTGTGAAGCCAATAAAACATTTACAAATCAACCTAAAAGTTATACTTTCGAAGAAAACTTATCTCGATTTAAAAAATGGGAAGACAAAATTATTTATCTTCCAATTATATTAGATGATTCAGGATTAGATTTTTCCAAAAAAGATACAACTTACACCCCAACCTCGGCTGCCTGGCAATTTGAATACCAACAACGCTCAGCACTCATTTATGGTTTAGATAAAGTCTCAAATGATGATATAATTTTATTAGGAGATTTAGATGAAATACCTAACCCTGATTATATAAAATCTGTTCAAGTTCCTTCAACTTGCGTTATGGATTTCTATTACTATTATGTTAATAATAAAAGTATGGGTCCTAGAGATAAACAATGGTTAGGTACTTCTATTATTAATGGTCAACTACTATCTCAATTAGAAAATCTCCAACAATTAAGAGATATAAGATCAAGTTTACCTTTAGTAAAAACTGGATGGCATTTTTCTTACTTAGGAGGTAAAGAAATTATCAGAACCAAAATCCAATCTATTTCTCACACAGAATATAATAAGGAAGAATTTTATTGTGATGAGAATATTGAACAAAGTTTAAAAACAGGTAAAGATATTTTTAATAGACCTGAGATGAATTTTTCTATTGTACCCTTAGAATCAGAATTTTCTGAGGATTTTATTGATTTGTTAAAAAATTATCCTAACTTTGTATACTAATGAATTTAAAACAACTTATCAATAAGTCTGTTTATGGTACTATAGGTTATATAGCTGATGAGACTGATCTTATTAGGTTAGAACAATATATTAGCTATAACTTAGAAGTACTAAAAGAATTTAAACAAGTTATTGTAGCCACAAATTACTCAGGTGATTTACAAGCCCAAAACACTCAAGTTTGGAAAAAATACCTACCAGAGTGTGTTATATTGGATTCACCTGTAAATCGTGGTCATAATTTTGGTACTGCTGATTTAGATAATAGGGTATTTGATTATTGTAAAGAAAATGATATAGAATGGTTGTGTAAAGGGGCAAATGATATTATTTTAACAAATAAATTATTTGAATGGCCTATTAAAAAAGCTGATTTTTATTATTTAAATGGTTTTTCATTTGAAACAATTTATTTAAATGGGTTTGATTTAGAGCAATTAGATAATAACCATTTCACCCCTCAAACAAATTTTTATTTTATAAATGTATCTAAAACGGATTATTTAACTAATAAAGAATACCTAAGTGAAACTTATAGTATAATTAAAACTATTCCTAATTATAATAATAAACCTTGGGAATATATTAAAGGGTGGTCTTGTGAAGAATTTTTAGCAGAATGTGTTAATAGAAATAAACTATCCAAATACCATTTACTAAATTCAGGACAATTATACCAACAATTGTTTGATTTAGTAAAATTAAACCATATTGGGGACCCTTCACACAAAAACATTATGATTCAGGGAGTATGCCATTTCCAAAACCCAGAACAAAGTATTTTTGAATTAAATTTGGTTTCTTAAATTTCCATTCGTATATTTACCCAAAAGTTTTAAAATAATGAAAAAATATTACTTCTACTCAAAGAATGACAAGACCCAAGAACCCATTATGAGTACTCGTTCTTGGTCTCGATTAGAGGCTGCTCAAAGTTTTGCCCAAGTAAAACAAATGGATTTAAAAACATTCCTTTCAGTATTTTCAGTAAGTAGATAATGGAGCAGAATCAAAACCCAATCTTAAAGCAATTGCAAGAAATTGTAGGTGCTAATGTAGATATGTCTGAATCTACTAAAACTCGTGCTAAAAAAGAACTAGAAATGTTCTGTAAAATCGTAGATTTATGGGATAAAACATGGCAACGAGGTAATAAAATGTTTGACGAATATCAAATAGATATGGGTGAGTATGATTCTCATTTTTATCAGATGATTGAAGGACTTTTTGTTATGGCTTATGGTGAAATGAAAGCCGAAATTATTGCTTGGTGGGTTTATGAGCGTATTTTAGAAGATGGTGAATTAGCTGTAATTGTCACTGAAGATGAAGTTGAACATGAAATAAAAAATTCAAAAGAGTTATTTAAATTTATTAAAAAGTTATAAAAAAAAGGTTATTAATATGTATTCTGTAACAATTGACTCCCCTAGTATGGCAAAGTATTGTAAAGGATGTGGTGAAGAAATCCACCCTATGCGCGTGAAAATTCTTCCAAACACTGTAACTTGTGTAGCTTGTTCCCAAACAGGAATGAAGCGTGGTATCCCTGTTCTGCATGGTAATGTAGAAAAAGATGATACATGGGTTGATATGGTGTTTCTAGAACAAGATGAATTTGAGGCCTATGAACAATCAACAGGCCGAATGAAAAAAACAAACAAATCATCTACTAAAGCTGAAATGCAAAATTATGATGATGATGACCGAAATCTTCAAGGTCCATTTATTATTATAGAGGATAATTAATATGCCTTTAGCAAAACCACTTTCTAAGGAACAAATTTTAGCAGCAATGTCCCAAACTTTAAGTAATAGGGCCGCTGCTAGATGGCTAAATGTATCTTATATTCATTATAAAAAATGGGCTAAGATTTATGATGCAACCGAAGAAGGATATGCTAATTTATTTGAACAACATTTAAACCAATCTGGTAAGGGGATCCCAAAGTTTTTAAGTAACTCTGGAAAAGAACCTGCTTTATTAGATATTATAGAAGGTAGAGTAGATATTTCTTCATTTTCCCCCGAAAAAATAAAATACAGACTTGTAAGTGAGGGATATTTATTAGAGGAATGCTCCAATTGTGGTTTCAACGAACGTAGAGTATTAGATTATAAAATACCTCTATTGTTGCATTTTAAAGATAACAATAAAAAAAACTATAGAAAAGAAAATATAGAATTTTACTGTTATAATTGTTACTTCCTCTCTATTGGTGATATATTCAACAATAAACAAATTGAAGGCATTGAAGACCACAAACCAGTAAATCAAGGTCAAGTAGATTGGGATGTTGACGACTACCATTTACAACGCCTTAAGGAACTAGGTTTAGATGATATCGATGATGATGAATTTGATATAGTAGCAAGACGATGAAAAAACCTAGAAGAGCCCCCTTACTAAGAAAGAAAAAGCGCCATGATGCTATAACTAAAGACTTTGATAAAACAAAGGAAAAACATCTTGAAAGACTTGCTACCAAAATGTTGGAAGACCAAGAAAAAATGGATAAATTAAGGGAAAAGAAAATAGATAAAGGATTTTTAGACTTATTTTAACATGGCACACACAATTACAGTACAGACCCAAGAAGACTTTGAAACCCTAATGCAAGAAAACAATTTTGAAATCAGTTCAGCCATTGTTAAAAGTATTTTAAGTAATCTTAAAGGTAGAAAAAAACACGTTCACATTTTAGAAATTAATGTATTAGAAGAACAAACAGTATACGATATCACTATTAGTAGAGAAGATATGCTTGAAAGTTTAGAAAAAAATCTAAAAATTCATGAAGTAAACGAAGCATATGAAACGTGTAGTAAAATCGTAAAAGCTATTGAATATTTAAAATCAAAATAAATAAGTTATGTTTTACAGATTTAACAAAAAGGAGCTTGTATTCGAAAAGTGTCCTAAAACTCTAACCATTGTTATTTTAATTTCTCTAATTTCTAGTTTTGCTTCTTATATAGTAGGACTTAATCGAGGTTTAGTTTGTAACCCAACTCCATTTGAAAAGGAATTAGTTATTTTAAACCCTGAAGAACAATCATTTTCACAGGAAGAATTAGTAGTAATGCTTAAGGAACTTAATGTAAAGTATCCTCATATAGTATTAGCTCAATCAATTCTTGAAACAGGACATTACTCAAGTACTATTTTTAAAACCAATCATAATTTGTTTGGTATGAAAGAAGCTCGGCGTCGGGTAAAAACCGCTAAAGGTACTCAATTAAACCATGCTTATTATGATAACTGGAAAGAAAGCGTTTATGATTATGCCTTTTACCAGTGCCGTTATTTGGGTCGAGTAAACAATGAAAGATGAATATTATCAAGCATTAGATGCCTCATATGCTGAAGCGGGTCAATATTCATATAACTTAAAACAAATTATAGAAAGAGAAAACCTTAAGGACCTATTTTAATATGTATTATTGAGTTTTTTATTCAATGTTTATATATTAATTTTAAAAGTTAAATGGCCGCTAAATTAAAATCACAAACTGCTAGTATCTTTAAGGAAAAACCTAAAAAAAACAACAAAGGTGTCCACGCTGTAACTAAAACCAGCAAAAACAAAAACGCAACTAATTATAAAAAACCTTATAGAGGTCAAGGACGCTAATGGCAAGATCAATAAAAAAACGTTTAGGATCTAATCCTAAATCTAAATCTAGGAAATCTCAGCTAAAATTTATCAAACGTATGTTGGAGAATCGAGAAGTTCTTAGTAAATTATCGTCAAATTAATATTTAACCAAAATTAAATTAAGTTATGAGTAAAAATTCTGCTCGACAGACGTACGATGCCTTTCAAGATTGGTATCAATGGGCTAAAACCAAATATTCTATTCTACGTAAGAAGAAAAAACAACCTGCCCCTGACTGGATGAACAGCAACTATGGGGGTTAAACAAGGTTCAATAGAGTTTTTCCTTAGTATTCCTGATGAATTATTGGTTGAAATAGCAACTTATGATTGGGAATCTTTGGAAAAACTTTGTGTTGCTTTAACTATTGATTTACAACTTATAAAAGAAGGTAATCATGAAGGTATTAATAATTGGCGAGAATTGTGTTGATAAGTTTATATATTGTAAAGTAAACCGCTTATCACCAGAGGCACCGGTTCCTATTTTAAATCCCATTAGAACAACTACAAACCAAGGTATGGCGGGTAATACCTTAGCTAATATTAAAGCATTATCCCCAAATTCTTATACTATGTCTTTGGGTCAACGTGAATCTATTACTAAAACTCGCTATGTAGAAGAAAAATCAAATCATATATTTCTTCGAGTAGACGAGGGTGAAGACAAAATTACCCCATTTAGATGGACTTTAGATTATGACATTATGATAGGTCAATCTGATATTGTAATTGTAAGCGATTATGATAAAGGGTTTTTATCTAACGGTGATTTAAAAGAAATTGGTCGTAAATCTAAATTATCTATTTTAGATAGCAAACGAAAGCTAACTAATGATATAACTAAGCATTTTACCTTTGTAAAATTAAATGAATCAGAACGTTTAAATAATCCTGATTTAACTACTGATAACATTATTACTACATTAGGTAAACGAGGTGCTGAATACCAAAATGTAATATTTGAATCCCCCAAACCACAAGATACAATTGATGTTTCAGGTGCTGGAGATACATTTACAGCAACCTTTATCCTTGAATATTTTAGACATAAAGATATAGAAGAAGCCATATGGTGGGCTAATGAAAAAGCAGCAGAAGTAGTATCTAAACGAGGTGTAGTAGTTCCAGAATGAAACCAATATTAGTATTTGCTCACAATTATATTAACTACAATTGGTTTGAGATTGTAGAAGAACAATTATCTAAATTAGTCAATAGTGGGTTATATTACAGTGCCACTGAGATTTATTATGGGGCTTATGCTCATGACCAATTCCAATTATTTAAATTTATTAATTTAGTAAAATCTTGGGATACTAAAGATAAAATCAGAATAGTGATTCACCCCATGAATGATGGTGAGAAACAAACAATGATTTTACTTCAAGAAATTATTAAAAGTTATCCTGATGCCAATGTTTTATATTACCACACTAAGGGTATTACTTCTATTCAAAGTCATCAATTCCATTTAGAAAACCTTGATTACAAAAACATTGAATCATGGAGACACATAATGGAATATTTTAATATCGAGTTGTGGAAAGAATGTGTTGAAGCTGTATCTCAAGATGATATAGATACAGCAGGTTGTTTATATGTTGATTGGCAAGGAAATCCCTTTAAATATTTTTATGCTGGTAATTTTTGGTGGTCAAAAACCTCTCATTTATCACAACTCCCAGATATGAAAGAACGAGATAATAGAATGGGATGTGAGTTATGGATTGGTTCTATTCCTCATAACTGGGTTAATTTTTACCAAAGTGAAGGGGGAATAATTTATCACGAATACTTTGACCCAAAAAACTACAGAAAAGATTTGGCTTCCTAAAAATCCGTTCGTATATTTACCCTATAAGAAATAAAGGTTATGCTTTGGGAATTTACAAATACAAACAAGTACGGTAATTTAAGAACTCGTATTATTTATCGCCCTGATGGACAACCATTTGGGTTTAACCCAAAAGGTTTAGGAAGTTTTGTTAATGTTAGAGTATTTAAATACACTTACGAACACCCATTACTCCCTCCTAGTTTATTTATTGGTCAAGATGGTCAAAAATATATTGTACCTACTTGGCAGAAAGTAGTACCTGAAACTACTTTAAATGATATTAACTGGATTAAACCTAAAATTAAACCAGTTGAACCCCAGAAAAATGAATGGTTATTTGAATCAAGCAGTGATCCAGGTAGTTTTTATAAAGTACGTCAAGTTGGTGTAAAATATACTTGTAATTGCCCTGGTGTTTGGAGAGCCAAAGATCGTGAGTGTAAACATATTAAAGAAGTAAAAGCAAATGTGTAAGGTAAGTTGGTGTAATAACGAAACTGAGTTCTACAATAAAACCCAAAAATACGTTTATTGCCCTACCCATATTCAGTATAAAAAATATGCTTCAAATGCTCCAGTTCGTCCTTGGTTAATGTATAAGGTTGAGAAAATTACCAAAGATGAATTACAATGTGAAAGTTGTGGTTATGATGCTAGAGTATTTCATCCTAATAGACCAACAAATGAATTAGCAGGGTTATTTGATGTTGACCATATAATCTCGGATATTAAACATACCCCAGAAGGTGAACAACCATCAAATTACCAACTATTATGTAAACAATGTCATATTTTAAAATCATATGATGAAGGAGATTTTATATCAAAAAACAATAGATAATGGCAGAAAATAGAGGACGTCCAACAGAACAACCCGCAGTGGTTCCAGAAAAACGAGTTCAAAAATGTGCTCAATACCCTAGCAAACCAGAATTAGGGTGGCAATCGACTTGGTATTATGATATTAATAAATCAACTGCTGGTCCTTATAGAGTAGACCATACCCCACCTAAAAATGAAAGATCTGAGAAAGTTAAGGTGATTAAAAACCAATCTTATGGAGGTATGCCTGTAGTAATGGTATTTAAAACATCAAATCGTTCTAATGCTAAAACCAAAATGAAGATTTGGAATAATACAAATATCGATTACATTATTTCATCAGACAACTTACCTGGAGTACCTTCAACTGCTGAAGTATTAGAATTAGGTGTTGGTGAAGCTTTTATTGAAAAGTGGCAATCTAAATATAATTTATAATATTTATTACATATAATTTAATCATTCAAAAAACATGGCAACAAGAGCATTAGTAGGTTTTATTCAGGGAGATGCTGCTGGAAACCTTATTTTAACTTCAACATACAACCACTATGATGGTTACCCTGATAACCTAGGTAAAGGATTAGATAAATTTTATTCAGAACCAAATGAAGCATTAAAAATCGCTTCTATGGGTTATATTTCATACTTAAATCCTGAAACAGGTGAAATTGAAGCCAAACATAAAGAACCAGCTGAAGAAACTGTATTGCCTGATAATTTTGAAGAAGCAATGTTTAGAGTAGCTGAAAAAGGTGATGAGTATGGTGCTGATTATGTTTACATCTACAATGTTGAAACTTTAGATTGGGTGTATGCTGAAAACACTGGAATCCGTAATACAGCTTATCGCCTTATGAATAAATTAGCAGACTATAAAGGAGGTATTATCCCTGATAATGGAGATGAAATGAATGAAGATTATTCTTCTAAATGGAAAAATTTTTTAAACAATGAAGGAATGGATTTTCCTGGATTTGAAGGTACCTCAGACCAATTAGATAGCTTAAGTTTATATAAGAAAAAACCTACTTTATCTCAAACAATCTCTCAAGCAATGTTTAAGTTACAAGATGAGCCTGGACATATGATTGATGCTTATAAAAAATCATTAGCTAATGATATTCGTTTAAATGGTCCTTCATCTTATGCTGACTACTCGGTAGAAGATTTTATTGAGGATTACGAAAACTACATTGGCGATAAAATGGATATTTAATGGCTCTACCTGTAAGTTTTGAACAATTTATAAAACACCCTATAGCAGCTGTTACTTTCTGTATGTTGCTTGCTGTGGGGTTTTTGTTTTATGAATTACGAGATTCTTATAATAATCAACTTGAAGACCAAAATCGCCGTATTGAAAAACTAGAACAAAAAATAGAACAATACGAGAGTAAATTGGAACAAATGAACCAAAAGTTTTTAGAATGTATCACAGCAAATCAGGATTCTTAATAGCATTATTTTTATTTGTCACTAGTTGTGTTGATAATTCAACCCCTCCTACTACTACTGAATTTGAGGATGAAGCTATTGTTGAGGAATCGGCAATTATTGAGGAATCAGTTTTATCTATAACTGATAGTTTACTTCAAGCATCAGATACTACACTTTCTATTATAAAAGAGAAAAGAAGAACTACTATCAAAAAGATGGATAGTTTATTAAATTCTACTTTACGTAATGAACTTCGAGTATCTAGATTAAATGTTGAGGTTGAAAATGATATTGCTAAAATCATTGAGCTAGAAAATCAGGTAGATAGTTTACTTACCGAAGTAAAAAATTATAAACACAAGATTAAATTCCTCCAGTTAAATCAATCTATTTCAGATAGTCTTTTAGAGTCCCACGGGAATGAAGTAAGGGATTTATCAAATTTGAATTTTGATTTAAAATTAGAAATCAAAAAACAACAAGAATATATTAAAGTACTTTCTGATAGTTTAGAAGCAATAAATAATCGGAAATGGAAATTGTTTGGTAACGGTATGTAAATAACTAGCATTCTTATAAAATAAATTTGGAGCCCCGAAAGGGGCTTCGTACATTTACATATAAATGATAAGAGATAAACAACAACCCAAAGAAATTGTGATTGACCTTACAGGTCCACAAGGAAATGCGTTTTTTCTTTTAGGAACCGCAAAAGATCTAGCCCACCAATTGAATTTAGATTGGACTTCAATTCATGAGGAAATGACTTCAAGTGATTATGAGAATCTAATTCAAGTATTTGATAAGTATTTTGGAGATTTTGTAATTTTAGAACGATAATATGGAATATACAAATAGATACGGAGACGTTTACACATTCACTAAACAAGAGAATGGAGACATTTTATGGGAAGGTACATTTGAGCACTGCCGTTTTGCTTGGCCTAATGTTTATAAAGAAGCCTACCAGCAATATCGTAAAGATTGTTCTGATCTTCAAATAAGTTATATGCATATTGATGAATTCAAAGAAGCAGTTCATGAATATGATAATGAAAAATCTGAGTATACTCCATTAGCTAAACAATACGGGCCATTAGTCTATTCAGATACTAAAAGCATTTGTATGGTTGATCCATCAGGTGGCCCTTACATTACTGAAGGTATGGATATGAAATACATCAGTGAGGAATTT
>Ga0208795_1001417_pt1 | contig 10791 bp, 14 predicted proteins | sample CB_VirMetaG_6_FD_184541 | JGI IMG/M metagenome (GOLD analysis project Ga0208795, IMG submission 184541) | Freshwater to marine saline gradient viral communities from Chesapeake Bay - CB_1508_2 Viral MetaG (SPAdes) (version 4) | ecosystem: Environmental > Aquatic > Marine > Coastal | place: USA... | reverse complement strand
AAATGTAGAATATTTTGTCAAAGTGGGCGAAGATGGCAAAACAATAGAAAGCATGCAAACTGCTTACGAAAAAGACAAGGCATCTATTGATGTATTGCTTGCTCAGGGCTATAGAAGGCAATCCAAGGCTCCTGATACAATATTTACAGGACCAGGTGCTAAAGACGAAATCGAAAAAAAAATCATGACGGGTGTTATTGATGCAAACAATCAAAGGCTTGAAAAATCAAAACTTGCTTTGGCTAATGATCAAAACCTTGATAAATTTGCATATTTGCAGTCATTTATTCCCGAGGGCGGTCTAGGTAAAGGTGCGGTCTTAACTGGAAATTTAAAAGAATATTTAATTGATTTGCCAGTTGTTGGCGATTTAATAGATGAAAAAGGCATTGGTGCAAGGCAGGCTATAAAAAATGTTCAAATAAACTTTACCCTAGATATTGTTGGACCATACAAAGGTGCTATATCTAATAAGGAACTTGATATATTCCAAGCATCCGTTGCATCGTTGGCAAACGAAAGAATGGCTAACGATTTTATTATTATTACCTCTAAAAGAGCCAATCAGATCGCTAGAGATTATGCTACGGCAATGGACAAAGAGCAGCTCAGATTAAACACAATGTGGAATAATGGCGAAATAAGTGCGGCTGAAGTACAAAGTGGTATGCGGGAATTTGAAGATGAATATGCAAACTCAGAGAATGCAAAAATATTTAACCAAGAAACCATGGATCAATTGGCAGCTGCTGGTTTTACAAAAGACGATATCGTTGATGTTCCAGCTGGAGCAACGCAAACAACCAAAGATAAAATAGCAAAAAAAAGATACATAGAAAATTTAATGAAAGGCGGTTATTCCGAAGAAGAAGCAGCATTAGAAGCCGACAAAGTTTTTGGTGGAATTTCAGAATTTAGAAATTACAGAAAAGAATATATTGACGAATATAATAAAGAACTAGCCGAACAAAACGAAGGCTTTGTTGATCTTGGATAAAAATGGCAAAGTATTTTGTTGAAAGAGATCCAACCACAGGTGAGCTAAGAGCTATTGCAAGCCCTTCAGATTCAAAATTTGGAAAAGCAAACACTTTTAGAATAGAAGCAGAAAACTCTCTGCAAGCATTAGATCGTGCAAAAGAAAAAATTTATGAAATGGAAGAATCCGAAAAGAGTGGTATAGGCACCGCTTTTATTTCGGGTTTAACTAATAATGAAGAATATAAAATAAGATGGTTGGCTGAAAATAGATTTCCCGAAGATGTAGAAAAAGGCATAGATCCTTCTTTACGATATTTTCTTGATGAAGATGGCGATATAGCTTACAGAGATCCTAGGTCAGGAGTCATTAAAAAAGAGTTTGAAGAATCTATTATTCCGTGGGCAGATGTTGATGATACTTGGGGAAATATTGCTCCTTTGGTACAGTTTACTTCTGAGGTTATTGGGGGAACAGCGGGATTAACAGCTGGTGCTTTAGCTGGTGGAATACCTGGTGCAGTGGCAGGCGGAGCAAGAGGTACCGCTTCAGGTGGAGGAGCTACTTACGCAGCTAGAGCTGGTTTATCTGCAATGTTGGGTGGTCCACCATTAGATGTGGGCACAGCAGCTAAAGATCTAACTATTTCCTCAGCATTTGGTGCTATTCCTATTGGTGCTCCTACTAAAAGTTTTGAACAATTTGCTGGCGGTATATTAACCAAACTTCCTACTGGTGCAGACGGCAGAATTATGTTACGAGATATTTTGGAAGAAGGCGGTCAAACCGTTGATGACAAAGTTAACTTTATGCGTGATAAATACGGCATCACAATTACTAGGGCTGAAGCAGAACCTTTGGTCACAAACGCAGCACAATTACAATATTTTTTAGCAAAGCAACCAAACGCACGGGATCTTTGGAATTTTTATCACGATAGAGCAGCTCAGGTTGATTACCATGCACAAAACTTTTTTGATGAACTATTTTCAGGAAAGTATGTAAAGGGCGATACTGCAAATAAACTTAGTGGCAAGCCGTCATTAGATGCCCCATTGGATGTAGCATTAGCAGCTAAAAATTATCTTAAAAAACAAAAAGAAGAATTAGCCGAACAAGTCAAACCTCTTTACAAAGATGCTTACGGTTTAGATGTAAAGATTGATGTATCAGATATTTTAGAAGAGGTTGATGCTGTAATAAAAAACCCGAATGTGTCATCTGAAAAGAAAGCAGTTTATAAAAAAATTAAAGAAGGCTTGGTAGATGCAAGCACAGGGCAGGCTAGAAATACAACAGAATTGTTGCACGAAGGTCTTAAAGATCAGTTTAAGAGACAATTTGCAAAACTTACAAAAGAAGCAGACCTACCCTTGAAAAGAGAAATATCTCTAATAAGAGATAAAGTTTCAAACAGAATGAAGTCTGCTAATCCGTTATATAAACAAGTAACGGACATTTACGATGATGCTATTGGCACCAGCCAAACTTTAGAAAGAAGCATTGTGGGAATGTTAGCTAACGCAGCCGAAAAGGGCGGAGCAGAAGCAGCTCGTTTAACACAAAGATTGTTTAGCGGTACTGGCGTTCTCCCCAAAGACATAACCAAGTTAAAAAATATTTTACAAGAAACTCCCGAAGGTGCTCAGGCTTGGCAGAATGTCAAAGGAACTTGGTTAATGCAAAATTTTGATGATGCTCTTTCGACTACTGCAAATCCCTTGGGTGTTGCAAATAAGTTTTTATCAAAACTTGGTATAAGAGGAGAACCTCAAAAAATATTTCCCCAAAGAGGAACACGAAGATTTTTTAGCGAACAACCAACTTTAAATACACAAGGATTAAGGCCTGGCGAAGCAAAATTTGCTGAATCTGCTCAACAAGGTCTTGTGAGGGGCAAGAAAGCAAAAATACTAGAAGCAATGTTTGAACCCGATGAGCTGGATAACTTTGTTGATTTGGTAGAACTTATGCAGGCAACATCTTATATATCTACAAGGTCTGCATCTCCCACACAAACCTTTCAAGCTATTGAAAGAATTTTAGAAAATGAAGGTATGACAGCGTTGACTCGTGGTAAACAAATTACAGCTGGCTTATTAAATTTACCTTCAAGACTTTTAGCTAGAGGGTTTGATGATTGGGTTGAAAATACTGTTTTAAAACAAAAAGAGTCTTATCAGGATCTTTTAATTGATGCTTTGATTGATCCTAAGAAAGCAACTGAATTACGAACATACCTGGATGCTGTAAATCCAAGAGCATATCAATGGACTCAGATTGCAACAAAAGGCGGTATTGAGGCTTTAAATCAGTTTTCAGAAGAAACCTCTCCCGAGGCTAGAACACAAAGATTGCGAGAAGAAAGTTTAAGACAAAAAAAAGAACAAGAACAACAGTTTGAAGATTTGCAAACAAGTCTAATGCAACCACAATCACCCATGCTTGATGTAGACATGTTTGAACCATTGCCAAGCCTTGGTGATGATAGTCAGTTTGCTATGTCACCCACTGTGGTTCCTAGCGAATCAGATAGAGAAATTGCCATGAGGCAAATGCAAAAAAGAGGATTAGGTAGTCTCGTCTAATACCGTGTTGTCCTGTTCAGGACTGGCTTCGATCATTGCACCGTTTACTTTAAAATCCATTTCATAACCAAAGACATCTACATCTTCAAATTTAAAAACCAGGTTCCTGGAAATTAATCTTAATAATGCTGCTTGGTGATGCAGGGTAAGTCTACTGAATAGATCTAAAACTTCTTGTGGTTGAAGTTTATCTTGATAAGTGGAAGGTAATTGTTTTTCTTTTTTAAACAGATTTTTTAACATTGTTTAGTTGCTCTCTCTCAATAATTTTTCGTGCCTGGTTCAAAGATATATTAGACTTATCTGCTAAATGTTCAAGTCTTTGCCTTGGGTAAAAACCTTTTTCCCAGGCCTCAATTACAACTAATTTCTTTTCGGCTTCAGACTTAGCGTTCCAGGGCTTTATACCTTTGGCATCATTACCATAAATATCATCCGTGGATCTACCACATCCCTGGCAAACTTTATCTGAAAAATAAGTAAGAGAGCAAACACCAATACATGGGTTTTGATGTAGCGAAGAACTCTCATTGAAAACAACGAGGGCCTTATCTTTTATGCTCATTATTATGAAACAGCTGTCAGCTGATTCTCCTCTTGGTTTATTTTTGAATGCTCTCTCTCAATCAAAAGTTTTAATTGATCTATCTTGGTTCTTCTTTCTGAATTGCAAATAGCCTGGAGCATCTCATAAGTGTCCACGTCAATAGCTAAAGACTTTCTGCCCTTCGGATATTTTTTACTGTTGTTCTCCATATTGTTGTCTATTTTATACATGTTTATATCTCTTTGCAAATATATATTCAACATTATAAATTTCAATAAATATGTGTATAAAGATGTATACTTTTTTGCACATTTATGTATAATAAGTATGTGGGTAATGTAATTAAAAAAGGAGGAAACATAATGGAATATGTAATTTATAAGTGTAAAGGCTACGAGCCTTTAGGTGGTGAGTGGTATGACTTTTCAGAATTGCCGCAGGAACATAACTACATAAAATTTGGAGTTATGAATGGTGGCACTAAAAGAAAAGCAATCAACAAAGCAAAAAAAATCATTGGTGACAAAAAAGCCAAAATTATAGTTAAGGAGGTAGCGTAATGGAAAATAAAACTTATACATTTTACGAAGATCCTGGACATGGCTGGTTAGCTGTGCCTTTGGGAAATTTGGTTAAGCTAGGAATTGCTGACAAGATTACTGGCTACAGCTATTTGGCGGGCAACATGGCTTACTTAGAAGAAGATTGTGATATGGGCGTTTTTCTTTTGGCTTACAGAGAAAAATTTGGCAAGTTTCCAAATTTCAAACAAAAATATCAAGAGAATTGTCACATAAGATATTATCCAAACTATGACTACAAGGAGGTGGCGTAATGGCCTATAAAGAATACACAAAAGAGCAACTTATCAAAAAGTTTGGTAAGGGTAACAAACAAATTCAAGTCTACAAAAAGTATGACTATTGCAATCATAAATACATTTACGAGGTAAGGGGTGTCAAGAACAAACCACATGAAAACCACCAAACAGTTTGGGAGGTTTTGACTGACGGTGTTTGTTGGACCAAGGATGAGTATAACGATTATGTTCTTGTTCAAAAATATAACAATGCTTTTGATAGGGGATGGTTTAAAAATGTTTAATGAGGAGGAAAAATGAAAGAAAAAACTTTAATCAACAAAATTAACAAGGCGATACCCGAGGCAAGGGCAGTTCCTGCTGAGGAGTTTTACGGTTATAAAACCGAGGGCATTTGGTTCAAGGGAACTGAAAGCGGCTATCACGATAACAAACCTATCTTTTATTTTTGGGCGGGTGAAGAACAAGTCCATGAAAAGTTAGAAAAAATAATTGATGATGCTGGCTGGCACTGGGAACCTTATGATCCTGGTACCTTAATGGCGTTTCCAGGATAAGGAGGTAATATGAAAACTAAAAAAATATATGCTGTGACTTTGGATGGTAAGGACTTTTATTTTAATACTTGTGCAGAAGAGGCTACAAAGTTTTACGAGCATGCGGTAAAGTGGTATGGTATGTCAAGAGTTCGAATTAAGATTGAAGAAGCAGCATGAAATTAAAGTGGATCCTGGTTATTAGTTACGGCAGAGAATTGATAGCCAGTAAATCCGCTTATGGCATTTTTAATTCTTATGAAGATGCTGAAAATTTTGCAATGCAATTTTTTAGTGAGGGCCAATACTCAGCAGATATCATTCCCTTAAATACTGAAATGCCCGAATCCGCAACTGAGGATGACATTGACCGTGTCGATGAAAAGGTTGTAAGCATTAATAAAAATACAACGATAGAGATTGAATTCGAGCCTAGTATTGACATGGATCCTAGCGATTAACTTTTCTAAGTGATAAACTCTACCTGTGGAGTCTTACAGGGTTAAAAACTATTTGCTAACCATGCAATCAAATTGGATGATTAATTCGTCCTTGCATAAATCCGTCATTGATTCTTACAATGAATTAGCTTCCTTTGGTACATCTAAGGGTGTAGATAAGCTGCCTAAAACCAAACTGCATAAACACATTAAGAAGATCCATCCCGAGATCTATCGAGTACCTTTGTTTCGCAGACAGTTTTGCAAAATGCTTTTGGATGAAATAGAAAGCATGAAAGATCACATTGGGTTTACACCCAATCCCGATGAAGATGAATTGAGACAGATCCCCGAAATTGTATTAAAAGAACATGTGCCCGAGATTTATCGCAACATGTGGTTCATTGTCCATACAGTTCTTAATCCAATATTCCTGGCCATTTGGCAAAGACAAGTTTCTCATGCGGCCAGCATACAAATAGCTAATTACAATTTAAAAGACAAACAACAAGGTAATTGGCATCATGACGAGTCAGCTGATATATCTGTGGTGGTTCCTTTAAACACGGGTGATTACAAAGGAGGAGGAACCGAGTTTCATAACTACGGCACAGTGGATCCATTACCTAGTGGCCATGCATTGATATTCCCTTCATTCACACACATGCACAGAGGCCTTCCTGTTGAGTCAGGCGATAGATATTTGTTAGTCTTTTGGTTGTACTCCAGGAGCCGAGTCCAGGATCTTTACCTGGACGGTCCGACTATCTTAAATCCTCAAGGTTAATAACCTGGTTTTCGTGTAGATCAAAAGGTTTAAATTCATCCCTTTCAACACATTCAATCATTTTCTTTAAGGCCTGTTCGTTTTTAGCTAGGCCATACTCTAATGCTTCAGGTGACATTTCATAAATAGCATATGGGTAAGGATGTTGTTTTTCCTGGGCCAAGAATATAAATGATCGACACGGTAATCCCAATGATTGAGCAGCATGCACATATAAAGCTGCTTGCATGTGATAATAAAAAGTATTGATCGCAGATTTAAAACCCCTGGGTGAAGCATCACGACATGTTTTTAAATCCCAAACAGATTCATTGTCATACCAATCAAAACGTGATTGAAAATTATAACCATGAAATTTATAACAAACAGTGAGTTCAACTTTGTGTTCAGGTTTGGGTATGTAATCTTTAAGAACCTCTCGCCTTTCCATGCAAGTGTCATACATGTCCTGGGTGATGGGTGTGCGGCCTTCGACCTCTTCTAAGAAAATGGCATACTCTTCTTTGCCTGCTTTGGTTCTTTTATCTATCTTTGGTTCGATAATAAATTCTTTATCAAAGTTGTGATGTTCTAAAAAAACCGTGTGTTGTACTCGACCTTCCAGGAGTGCTGGTGATTGAGTTAAACCTTTTGAATGCTTCCATGAATACGGACAGCGAATGAATGATGATAGATCGTGAGACCTGTAAGCACCTATATTAGCATATTCCTCGTAAGGAATATTCTCGTAGTAACCTTCTTTGAATTCCATAATTTTTTTTCTTGTTATAATGAAGTCGGGGCAACGGACTAGGAAATAACCCCCTAACTGACTTCTCCTTGATCTCTCTCAAGTTGCCCCACCTTCTCGGTTTTAATTAATCTTTTAAGGTAAAATTCTGATTTCTCTAAATCAGTTACCAACCCCTTTTTCTTATACCTCCAAACGTACTTAATGATGTTTCCTTTAAGATAGCCACAAAACTCTTCGTGAGTCATGCTGGCCTCAATGGCATCCAGGCATTCAATAGAACCTTGATAATGTTCAGGGTGATTGACTGGATCTGTCATAGGATCTGCGGGAACCCATACAAACGAAAAATCGTTTTATACATACTAAAAGGAGGGCGAGCTCCCGCAGAAAGATTGTGTAGAGTTTTGTTCACTATCAGAATTGGGGGAGATAATAAACACTGCAAACTACTCTACACAAATTGGCTAAAAGGGAATGTCATCCTCTGAGACTTCCTTTTTAAATTCATCTAAACCACCAGCTGGTTTTGCAGCGGGTGTATTACCACCTTTCTTCTTGCCCGCTAGGACTTCGAAAGATTCGTCTATCATGTTTTGCATCCACTCGGGGAATGAAGCATGGATATCACACATGGCTTTAGTCTCATCATCCATGGCATAGAATTCTCTAGCATAGATGTCAATATCAAAAGCCTCTTTGGCATTGTGAGTGTCTTGATCTTTAACTCCACCATCGGGTTTAAAGACTGAGTCAACTCTAGCTTTACCTTCATCGCTGTGTACGACTTCAAGTTGTGCTGTTTTACCTAAGATGTTTAAAAGATCAAAGCCTTTGAGTTCTTCAGCAGTGAATGCTTTGCCTCTCCAGGTTTTTAGATCTTTATATAAAGTACCATTCTCATTCAAAGTCAAAGTGTATTTCTTTGAAATGGTGAAAGGTCTGTCATCGGCCATCTTGACCTCAGGCAATTCCCAATAGATAAACACTGAGTGTCTTTTCTTGGGTGGGTTATCTTTGTATTGCTCTTCCCTGGTACCTACATCAACCAATCTATAACAGACTGCTTGGTGTTGGCCAGCTGGAACAACTTCGTAATCAGACTCTCCTGAACTTACTGTTAAACTCATAATATCCTCCTAACTGTTGATTAATATTAATTATGATTTGCACAATTATATACAATTGTGTAATATTATCAACAATTAAATTTAGTCAGTTTTTAGAGGGCATACATGGGATTAAAAGTATCAAGACCAACCAAGAATTTTGATCGACCATTCTACGCTGATTACCAAACAGAGTTTAATAAATTTCTTACCGACCACGGTTTAGAACCTGATCCTAAAAAGGGATTGGTAACCGATGGTTCTATTGGCCGTGCTTACATGAGTGATGGTGGTAAGAGAAAACTTTGTGGCTGGTATCAAGTGTGGCTGGATCAAAGCGTACCGTTTGGTAGGCTGGGTGATTATCGAATCAGTCAGGACCAACCAACCGCAATATGGAAACCTGAGAATCGTAAACGTCATACGATTACTCAGGCAGAAAAAGATGAGATCAAGAAACTGCAAGAGCAGGCTGAGATCAAAAAGCAAGAGACACACACCAAGGCTGCAAAGCGAGCACAAAGTTTGTGGGATGCAGCTGAACCTTGTGAGAAACATCCTTACCTGGAGAAGAAGAATGTCCTCTCTTACAATTTAAAACAAACCGATGATGGACTACTTATTATTCCGCTGCTCTCGAAGGATCTCGAAATTGTCGGACTTCAATATATCTCTGTCGATGGCACCAAGCGTTTCCTCACTGGTTCTCGAAAAAGCGGCAGCTTTTTCATTCTCGGCCAGGAGATCCTCAAAACGGCAGATACCATTAACTATTGTGAAGGCTATGCGACAGCTGCTTCTTATTACAGAGATTATTCACAACCCGTTATTGTGGCATTTGATGCTTACAACTTGTCGACTGTCGCAGAGAACATATTCGATTTTTTTCAAGACAGACGACATGTGTTCATTGCGGACAATGATGACAGCAAGACAGGAGAGAAGGAAGCGGTCAAAGCGTGTCAGCTAATTCACAATCGACACGGTAGGGCCGAGGTGCTGATACCGCCAAGCAAAGGTGATTATAACGATCATGCCAGTGCTGGTGGAGAGGTGCTACCTGCACTCAACAAAGTGGAACTTCCTGTGGACTATGAATTTGTGCGATCAGCTACAGGCAGATTTCTCAATACCAAAGACAACATCAATGGTGTCTTGCAAACTCATGGTGTCAGCTGTCGCTACAACGTGATTAAAAAGCGAATGGAAATAGAGATTCCCAACATGACTTTTATTACAGACATGAAGGAAGAAGCCAGCTTGATTGAGATAGAAGATAGATGCATCAACATGGGTATACCTCATACCAAGGTGAGAGATTATTTAAAGATCTTGGCCCGTGAATACAATCCTGTGGTTGAGTGGATTGACTCAGTGCCTTGGGATGGAACTTCCAGGTTGCAGACTTTCCTAGATTCCATTGTCTCAACCCATGAAGAACTCAAAGACATGCTCATGAAGAAATGGCTTATCAGTTGTGTCGCTGCAGCATACGAGAAGAACGGAGTGGAACTCGAGGGAATCCTGGTGCTCCAAGGTGCACAGGGTCTTGGTAAGACACTTTGGTTTAAGCGACTGTGCGACTACGACAAGGGGTGGCTGTTAGAAGGTGCGACTTTAAACCCAAGCGATAAGGACTCGGTGAAGCGAGCCGTATCACATTGGATTGTGGAGCTTGGCGAGATAGAGTCTACCTTTAAAAAATCCGACATAGACCAATTGAAAGCCTTTGTGACAGCACGAACAGACGAACTCAGACTACCTTATGATCGGGCCTTTACCACTTACCAAAGACGAACAGCTTTTTATGCCTCGGTGAATGCTAAAGAGTTCTTAACTGATACCAGTGGGAACAGAAGATTTTGGACGATCAGTGTTAAAGACATTAATGTAAACCATGGTGTTGATATGCAACAACTGTGGGCAGAGGTCAAAGAAACTTTGTACACACCTGGACAAAAGAATTGGTACTTATCACCTGATGAAAGAAACATGTTGCAGGATTCAAATGAGATGTACCGAACCCAATCCAGTGTTGAGGATCTGTTGTTGCAACATGTTCAGTTTGATGCGATAGATCCAAGACCTGTACAAATGACTGAACTCTTGCGAGACATGGGTATTGCTAACCCTCGTATGCCCGACTTCAAGGAAGCTGCTCGAGTCTTGCAGGAGAACGGTTGTGAGCCTAGACGATCAAATGGTAAGAAAGTCTACGACATCAACTATAACAAACCTGGTAGTGAAACCACCTT
>Ga0208795_1001413_pt1 | contig 10802 bp, 3 predicted proteins | sample CB_VirMetaG_6_FD_184541 | JGI IMG/M metagenome (GOLD analysis project Ga0208795, IMG submission 184541) | Freshwater to marine saline gradient viral communities from Chesapeake Bay - CB_1508_2 Viral MetaG (SPAdes) (version 4) | ecosystem: Environmental > Aquatic > Marine > Coastal | place: USA... | reverse complement strand
TGTTCAATTAGCCCTGGAAGCTTGTCGATACGAAGGTCTGTGCGGTACAGGGTGCGGATCTCGCCACGGCCCCGGGAACCAATCTCGCCCTTCTCGATGCGGTCGATCACATCCTCAAAGGACTGGAAGCCTGCCCCGTTCAGGAAGTTCTTCAGGCGGATCATGAAGTCAGTGATGCGCTCCATGACCTTGCGGGGTTTGCCAGAGACAAGGCGCCGATCCTTCCTGGCATCCCGGGTCAGCTCGGCAATGGCCTCCTCGATCTGGACAGCCTCGCCCATGTCGCCATAGTCCTTCTTGGCGCGCTCAAGGTAGGTCTCCCCATCCTTGTTGCGCTTGGTGCGCGCCAACTGGGTAAGGACGCTCCATTCCTTCTGGGTGAAGAGGTCGAGATTCCGCATGGCATGGAGCTGCTCATGATTGAGAATGCCGAGGAGGAACTCTTCTTGCTGCTCTCGGGTAGCATTAGCAGGCATCCGGTCGGTCGCCAAGGCAATGCGGTTCAGCGCGCCAGAGTAAAAACCCCCTACGCGCTCATCAACATCTGCGCGAACAAACCGACCTTCGGTGCCGAACTCTCTAGCAGTGGCCGGGTCATCAGGCCTACGGGCGCGAACCCCAAATACCAGCTCGCCATCTGCATTACGCAATACGTTCTGCAGGGCGTAATCTAAATGAACCGCTACATCCCTAAGGCCAACCCGGTCCATGGCTTTCTGCAGGATATCCCGGAGCGCAGTCATGCGCTGATCGGGCGCAGGCAAGGCAAGGATCGGCCCTTCCTCGGCTACCTTCTCAACCTCTTGCGCTTGCTCCATAGCACCCTGGGAGCGCAGGTCTCCGAGCAGGTCATTGACCTTGCGCTGCCCCTCTGGGGTAGCGGTGTCGATGCCGACAGAGCGCCCGATAGCCTCGGGGTCAACAACCCCGCTCCTAACTAGATTGTTTGCAATCTGAAACTGATTGCGGGTGTAGCTCTTGAGCTTGAAGCTGGGCAGCTTGGTGGGCACGTTGAAGCGCGGCAGGGATCGCAGCTTCTGGTACAGCACCTTGATCTCGCCCGGGCGCAGATCGGAGATGCGCCGGTTGCCGATCTTGACCCCAGTCAGCAGCTCAGCAAGCTGCTTGAACTCGGGATCGTTCATGGTGTTGTCGATGTTCTTCGTGCTGAGCAGGCGCTTGATGCTGTTCAGCGAGCCTTCGGGGAAGAAGTTGATCTGATTGATGCCCCGGTTCTCATTGAGCCGGGCAGCATAGGCCTGGGCTTCTTCCTTGGTGGCAAAGGGGATCTTCTTCGGGGGGCGGCGCCGTGCTTTAAGGGATTGATCACGCTCTCGCAGGGTGGGCGGACGGCCATCCAGCACCTCCCCTGCCGAGGAGACCACAACGAACTTGCCATCATCAGTGCGGAAGGGGCTGTAGGTCTCGGTCTCAATCTCCCCGGTGATGCTGGGGTCAGCAAGGTTCCCAAAGTTTTCCCCGAGGACGCTGAGAGCCTCTTCGACGGTGAAGGTGTTCACCTCGGGCAGGCCTTTCTCAAGGCGCTTGGCATTGATGCGCTGGGATGCGGTGAGCTGGGACGGCTTAACCCCCTGCTGGAGCAGGGTGCTTGCCGAGGCAAGCTGATCAAACCCTTCTGCCTGGGTGGTGCCAGCAGCGAGATCGATCACCGCAGAGGTGTAGGTGTTCTGATCCGGGTGCAGCGCACGGAAGCCATACAGGCGCAGAATGTTTGCCTGCTCCGGGGTGTAGCTCTGAGTCGCGGTATCAAGGATCTGATCGATCCCGTTCATCACCTCGGTGTTGATGATCTGCTCGTTGAGTGCGCCAGCAAAGATCGCTGCATCCTCAAGCGTATCCAACTGGATACCGTACTGGCGCCCTCGGGAATCAACGACGGAGAACTTGGGCACCCCGTTGACCAGTTCACCAAAGCCCCCCTGGTCGTTCTGCTTGACCTCAAACTTGGTGCCGACAGGGAATCGTGCCCCAAGAACCCGGGCAACGTGCTGCGCGTACCGCTGCATGGGGTTAGCGCGCTGGGTCCGCTGGATGCTTTCGGGGGCTTCAACGCTCTCGATAACCTCAATGTCGGGGGCGGCGTTGCCATCAACGGAAAGAATCCATTCCTTGAAGGTGCCGTCAGGCTGCGGCTCTTGAGCAGTGCGGAAGGTGCGGCCATTGAGCGTGCGGGTGCGCTCTTCAGCCTGGAAGGTCTTGAAAGTGCGGTCCCCGGTCTCGGGGTCCACCTCGGGAACGCGAACAGTGACGTACCGCCCGGGGGTGGTGATGCGGGGCGTGACTTGCCGAGAGGCCGGGGGCGCAATCTGTGCCGGGTCAACCTCAGAATCACGCTCACGCTCCTGCTGCTCTAGTTTTGCCAGCATTTGAGCCGCACCAGGGGGCAGACGATTAGCAGCGTCCTGGGCTTGAGCGCGGGAAACAGCAGCCTCTTGCTCTGCAATGGCTTGCAGCGCCTGATCTCTTAAGGACTGCTCGTATTCGCGCTGCGCTTGGGTGGTCTGCGTGCGGATGCGGCCTGCTGCCGAGTTGAGCGCAAGGTCTGCAAGGGCGCCGATAGATCCACCGACAGTGAAGTCTTCCCAGAGAGACTCGTTCTCAGGCAGGTTCTCGTTGTAAATCCCGCGCTCGATGGCATCTTGTGCAACAGCAGCAATGACTTCCTGGCCGCCTTCTATGCCGCCAGACACCAGCGCGCTCTTCAGCCGGTCCACAATGCCTTGCTTGAAGAACTCATCTGCGTCTTTGGGTATGCGCTTGAGCAGCCTGTCTACCGGGAAAAGCTCTGATAACCCAACAACGCCACCACCAAAAATAGCTTTGTCTTCATCTTCCTGGCTGACCTCAATCCCGGCATCTCGGGCCGCTTGAATGCGCTGGGCTTGATCCCCGGCTCCGGTGCCAACAGCCAGCGTGCCAGCTAGGCCTCTCCTGGCTAATGTCTCAGCCCTAGTGAGCTGCGCTGCCCGGGCAAGGTTGCCCATCTCGGTAGCCTTGGCAGCTTTGCCTGCAAGCCCCAGGGCCTTCAGCGCAACGGTAGGAGTGAAGAACGATGCGAAGGAGCCGACGCCCTCGCCGAATTTGGTGAACCATTCATCCCGGTAGGCCTCATCAGCGCCCAGGTATTCTTGCACAAGGCGGCGACCTTCGCGGGAGGCAGCGACCAGAGCGTTCTGATCGCCGCTATCGATGGCATCTTCAAAGCCAACGGCATTGGTGGCGGCATCTGCCAGCTCAGCCACACCTTCCCCGGCAGACAGGAAGGAGTTGGCAAAGCCACGGGGGACGGCTTTGAGGGTCTCGCCTACCTGCCCGAAGAAGGTGGTCTCTGGTTCCTCTAGAGGCGCGAGATCGTCAGCATCTTGTGCGGCGCCTATCGGCTGAAGAGGTATTCCTATGACGCTATCGACAACGTCCTTACTGCTATAACCGCCTTTAAGCGCAGCCTGAACATCCAGGCCGAAGTCTGCCTTAAGGACTTCAAGGATGTCTTCGTCAGAAACGCCAGCGTTCCGCGCCGCGTCGATGTTAAGCTTCATAATTATCCACCGGGACGGAGACCTAATAATTTACGGGCATTGTCCAAGTTCGCTCGCTCGCCTGCCGGGCCGTCCTCTATGGGCTTAAGATCAATCTTCCGCCCAAACACCGCTTCAAGGTCCGGGATGTATTGCCTTATTACTCGGCGGCGATAGTTCGCCTGCTCTTCTGGGCTTTTCATTTGCAATCCAGCAGGCAGATCTCCTTTGACAACCTCCTCAAGGAAGTCGGCAATCGCACGAGAGGACAGCTCCGCTTGCTTCCGATCCTCTTGGTCATACTGTCGAAGCTGCGCCATGAGGCTCTCAGCCTTCGCACGGGTGCTGACAAGGAACTGCTCTGCTGCCCGGCGATCTGCGCCCAGACGTTCTGCTGCGGAGGCAAGCACCTTGTCTGCCTCAAGATCCCGGTTAATCTTGGCAACTTCTGCCTCGTAAGTTGCCTCGATCTGACGGCCCATGAGGCCAAGCTCCTGCATCTCTGCAGCGGACCTTGCCGCCCTGGCAGCGCGCTCTTCTGCTCGCGCCTCCAGGGTGCCGTAGCGACGTTCCTGCCGAGCTGCGGTTTCAAACTCCTTGCGAGCTGCGGTCGCTGCCTGACCAGCGCGGGACAAGCCTCCAGCCAGATCGCCACCGGCAATGCCTGCGCCAAGCGCGATCAAAGCATCCGATAGTGCTGCGCTGCGGCCCTCTTCCTTGAGCCGCTGCTGCTCTGCCTCAGACTCAGCGCGGAGTGCTGCCGCTGCCGCCGTGCCTTCCGAGTAATCCCGCTGCCTGCTTTCCTTGACCATATTGATCAGTTCTTCATAGCTGCGACCGGGCTGTTCGACGCCTCGGATCTTCCTGGCAAGCTCGACATCAAAAGGCGCGACATCTTCCCCGAGGCCAATTATGTTGCCTTCTTCATCTCGCTCGGGCGTGGCCTTCTGAATATTTTCAAGCAGCTTCTTAGCCTCACCGACAGACCCGATGCCGGTCACATCACCAAGGGCATAGCGGCTTGCCCCGGTGGGATCGTAGCCCGGGGAGCCACCAAAAAGATCGCGCTTAATTTTCTTCCGGGGATCAGTGTCCGCAGCCCCCACCTTAAAGAGATCCTCATCGAGGGTGGTTTGGCCTGGGACAGGGGAGCCTGCGTTAATGTTAATCCGGGAGGCGTCTGTCTGAACTGCGGACGACTGCTTGGGATCGGATACCGGCCCAGCGCCATCCAGCCCACGGAGCTGCTGCGACAAAGCGTCAAGCTCTAGCATCTGATCGGCTGCAGACCCTTGTGGCCGACCGTCAGCAATCTCTGTCGGCAAATCAAATTCCGACTCCCGAGTAGGCGTCGTTAGGTATCGAATGAAGCTGCCGACATCCCGAGGCCCTGACTCAAAAGCAAACTCGCCAACCCGGCGCGCTACATCGCCGGTCAGGTTTGCAGGCATTGATAGGAATTGAAGGGTGCGGTCCTCTAGCTTTCCGCCAAACTCATCTAGCCGCTCAAGCGGAGAGCGGCCCACCCGAGCCTGATACTCCTGCCGAGCAGCCTCTTCAGAAATCCGCCGGTCTTTTGCAGCCTGCATCAGGTCTTCTGTTGCCATCAAGCCGATCTCTCGGCCAGTTAGCGGAACCCCGGGCGGTTGGACAAGGCCCATGTTCACCAAGAAAGGGTCTCGGTCTAAATCATAGATGCTCGGGACACGCTGACCATCAGCCATGCGTACAGGCGCCTGTGCTGCCATCTGAGCGGCTTGCGGCCCAGGGATGCCCTGGGGCGGCATTACCTGCGGCGGCGGTCCTTGAGGCGGTCGAGGCCCAGCCATCGCTGCAATCCCCTGGGGTGGACCTTGGGGGGGCATCATCCCCGGTGGTTGCCCCATGGGTGCCTGCATTTGCGGGGCCGGTCCTTCTTGGACGCCCCCTTGTAGTATTTGCTGGGCAATCGTTCCCCGATCTTGCCCTTGCTGCTGGGCTTGGAACCGCTTTCGCATATCTCCACGGCGCTGGATCTCCGAGACAACAAGATACTGCGGCATACGGCCAGAGGGCTGCTGCGCTTCCTGCATCAATGCCTGATCGGGCAGGCCTTTGATGAGGTCTTCGATCTCAAGGATGTTCATCTATTAGCCCCCAAGCGCTCGATATAAGCCTACGCCACCAATGCCTGCTCCGAGTGCCTGCTGTGCCAAGCCGGGCTGCTGACCAAAGGTCGCAGTGGTCTGCCCGGGCGCAATGGGCAGGCCTCGGAGGATGTTGCTGAAGTATGCAAGCTGCTCACGCGGGAAGGCTTGCTGGCGCAGGAAGTCCTGATATCCGATATCAAGGCCGCGCTGACCAAGCTCTCGCTGGATCTGACCTGCAGTCTGCTGGTTGATGAGCCGCTCGATTTCCATCTGCTGCTGTTGACCACCCAGGCCACCCAGGATGCGAGATGCCTCAAGCTGCTGCGCCCGGCCCTGCTGATCGAGACCAAGCCCCTCAAGACCGAGGCGTGCCCGGGTCTCTTGAGCGGCAATGTTGGCCTGCTGGGCCTGCATGCGGAACTGGTTCTCTGCCTGACGGGCCGCGTCTTCTTGCTGTTGAGCGGTGAGGCCAAGGCGTGCAGCTTCCTGCCGGGCTTGCTCCCGGATCTGGAAGGCCTGCTGGTTGAAGGATTCCTGCTGCTGGCGCGCCTGCTCAGTGGCTTGGAACGCAGACTGGCGGAACTGCTCCGCTGCCTGACGAGCTGCTTGCTCCTGCTGTTGCTCACTGAGGTTAAGCTGTGCAGCCTGTTGACGAGCCTGCTCTCCGAACTGGAATGCAGTCTGCTCAAGCTGCTCTTGCTGAACCCGACGCTGGATGTTCTGCGCTTCGGCAGATTGACGGAACTGCTCCTCCGCCTGAAGGGCAGCATTGTTCTGCTGGGCGGCAGACAAGCCAAGCTCTGCGGCTCGTTGCCGGGCCTGCTCTCGGGCTTGGAATGCCTGGGCATCAAGCTCCTGGGCAGCACGGCGATTCGCCTCATTGATTTCAAAGGCGCTCTGCTGGAACTGCTGTTGGGCTTGCCGGGCTTGCTCTTCCTGCTGCTGAGCATTCAGGCCAAGCTCTGCTGCACGCTGACGGGCCTGCTCGCCAAACTGGAACGCACCCTGAGCAAACTGCTCCTGCAGGGACTGCCCTTCCAGATTGGTCTGGAATGCCTGCTGGCGGAATTGTTCTTGCGCCTGCCGAGCGGCATCCTCTTGCTGCTGCGCGCTGAGACCCAGATCTGCTGCGCGTTGACGCGCCTGCTCACCAGCTTCAAAGGACTGGATTGCCATCTGCTGCTGGGCTTGGCGGGACTGTTCGGTCGTTTGGAATGCAGACTGGCGAAGACGCTCTGCTTCTTGCCGGGCCTGATCCTGAGCCTGACCTGCGGTGAGGCCAAACTGCGCCTCTTGAAGCCGGGCAGCACGATCTGCCTCAAAGGCTTGCAGCGCCTGCTCGTAGGCAGCTTGACCGCCGCGAGCCTGGATGTCCTGAAGCTGCTGGCCGAGGTTGCGCTCACGCTCCGCCTGCATGATTGCTTCCCGGTAGCCGCCTAAACCACCAGCCTGGGCTGCCTGCTGGGAGATGCCTGCCGCCTGAATGTCCGATGCGCGCTGCGCTTCGCGCTTCTCAATGTCCGTGACCAACTGCTGGTACGGGTTCATGTACTGCTCAAGGGTTGCCGCATCCGCAAGGGTGCCTGCCTCAAACCCAGGGCCGGTTTCTAACTGGCCTGCGTACTGGCTCTCAAGGTCGCGTGCCGTGTAATCCTGACCAAGCTCCCGGGCAACATAGCCAGGGTCGAAGGAACCTGCTTGATATCCCGCCTCAAGCTGTCCGGGCTGGAACTGAGATGCACGAGCCTGCGCCTGATATCCGGGGTCGAAAGTGCCTGCTTGATAATCAACACCCATCTGGCCCGGACGGTAACCTTGGCCGAGAAAGCCAGCCTGATACCCTGGCTGCGCCATCTGCACGCGGTACTGCTCGGTCATGTCGCGGCCAAGAGAATCAACGCGTTGCGTGGGGGCAGCGGTGTAGCCTGATTTAAAGTCAACAAAGCTGGGAAGTCTGGAGCTGATACCGCTTGCCCGATAGCCAGAGCCATAACCACCGGCTTGGTAGCCAGGGTCAAAGTCTCCCGCTCGATAGCCAGTAGTCACCGGGAGGGGAGCGAAGCCTCGGGCCACATCAAAGCCAGAAGGGCCTCCACCCATGCCAACCCGAGTGGCGATATCAGTAGCGGTGCCGATCTGCCCAGGCTGCTGCATGGTCCCAAGGCCCTGCATGGCCTGACGCTCAAACGCAGTGAAGTCCGCCAGCCGCTGCCCAGGATAGGCTTCATAGGGCCGCGTCGTTTCGTACATCGTGCGGCCAAGCATTTCCTCAAAGTACGGGCGAGCGTACTCAGGAAGGTTGCTGGTTGTTTGGACTACCTCTTGAGTGCCGCCACCGGCACCACCGCCGCCGCCTTTAGACATCGTCAAACCTCTTCTCGTAGACGACATAGGAGCGCTCAAAGCCATCTTGCTTGAGCCATTCCCAGAATCCCATTCTGGCAGTGGCCTCTATGCCTTTGCACTCATTGTCTTTTGCCCAGTCTTGGAACCGATCCAGCATGTCCCATACCCAATCATTGAACTTGTCGCCGCCCAGGAAGGTCACAGACAACATGCGCTTGCCCGGGTACACCATGATTTCCGTGGTGCCTACACCGTTGATTTTCTTGTCTTTATCGAACGCAACCCAGATGTGCTGCTGCCCATTCGCGATAGAGGTGAACAGCATCTCCATGGTCCAGCGACCTTTGGAACGGGCTACCGCCTTAGCAAGCTGATCCTGAACATCAGGCCAGAGGGTCTGGATGTAGTTAGGAGGGACTAGCGCGATAGTGTGCGTAGGCTCTCCGCGCTCTGATCGCGGTCGAACACGAGGCTCCCTCTTGATGTCCCTCAAAGGATGCACATTCAAGAGGTCAGCGGCTCGTATCATGCTGGCATCACCTTATCTTTTTGGAGGGGCTGCGGCTGCATGCGGCGCCCCGTGCGCGCTTGGCGAACTCGGTCAAGCATACCATCAAGCTCGCTTGCACCTGCATCCGTATCGCCATCCCCAAGCCCAGAGACAACGTCTGCCGGGACGATGTATTCACCCGGGCTGACCGCTACTGGCTGCTGGGTGCCGATCATCCCAGGGATCATGTCGTCCATCCCGCCGCCCTGGCCTTCGATGCGACCCTCGGTCTGCGCCCCAGGCACGATGTCCTGAAGCACGCGCTCGCGGAGCATCTCAAATGCTTCAGGGCCGTACTCATCGATGAAGCGGTTGATGATGGCCTCCGCCTGATCCTCGGGCATATTCCCGGCGATTGCCGCAGCGGTCTGCTCGATGAGCCTGGAGCCGTTGGCTTCCATCGTATCTTCCATCTCGTCGCCGCCCATCTCGATTTCGATCTCGACCTCGCCGCCTTCTTGGAAGCGCTGTGCCATGCGCCCATCAGTCATGCCTCGACCGCGAGACCGGAGCATTTCCAGCTTGTCGTCCATGGTCCGCGCTGGAGCGGCTGCAGGCGCAGGCGCCATTGCGCGTGGCGCAACAGACCGCATTGCCCCAATGCCCTCGGCGTCAATGCCCGGCAACTGGGTCATATCGAGATTGAAGCCCATTCCCGGGTTGAAGATCGGGCTGGTGGTCGTGGCGGGAGATCCGCCTGCAAAAACCGGCTGACTCGGCGCCGCTGGCGGAGGTGCTACAGGGGCTGGCGGCGTCACGGGAGTCGGTCCAACAGCCCCGCCGCTAAAACCTCTGCCGCTAAGCATAGGCGAAGGCTGCTGCGTAGCCGTCATCCCAACCCCGGGGGTCTGCGGCGCGCTCACAGGAGCTGCCATGGCGCCAATTCCAACAGGGGTGGTCGTGAGATCAGGGATGCCGCTTACTTGCGGCGCCATTCCGCCAAGGCGGATCTGACCACCGCGAGCAGGCGTCATGCGCTGCTGAGCAGGGAGGCCTCTCGCCTCTACATCTGCTTCAAACGTCGGCATCCGAGAAGAGATGGCGCCCTGAACAGCGCTGGATGTTGCCGCTTGGAATGGAGTCTGAGTAGGAGTGGTTCCCTCTACATCCCCAAAGGCATTGCCAACAACATCCGAGTAGGCCTCTGAACCACCTGCTCGGTATGCGGGATCAATATCAAGTGCGTTGTCCAGCTTCATGAGTTCTGGGTACTGGGCGCGCATCGTCATGAACTGCGACAGGTACTTATCACGATTGGCGATGTTCTTACCGCTGAGATCGCTTTGCCGGTGGAAGTTACCCTGGGTTGTAGCAAGGCGGGTGTATTGATCAATCAGGCTCTGATTAACTCCACCCATTTCCTGAACGGGAAGTCCTCGTGCTTCAGGCGACGGGCCGCCGGTCGCAGGAGCAGCCCCGCCCGGTGCCGTGCCGCCCGGAGCCGTGCCGCCAGTGCTAGGCGGGGGCCGAGGAGCATCTTGGAAATACACAAACTCGGGATCAAAACCCGGGCGATATTCTTCAGGAGGAGCAACAACGCTCGGAGGGCGGATCGATGCTTGCCGTGCGCCTGCGCCAGTAGAGCCTGCAGTACTGCCGCCGAGATACCCCCCCGAATACATCTGCACAGGCATCCCTGCAAGGCGCTGCAGTCCTTCCATGTTCTGGCGGTAGTTCTCAGGATTGATGCTGGTAATGCCGCCAGCCGCATAGCGGCGGAAGGGACCATAGTCCTGCTCGCGTTGAGCAAGGGCTTCTTGGAAGTTGTACAGGGCGCGAGCCTTTTCTTCCTCGGTTTCACCCATCAGTTCGCGGCGCTGATCCTGTAGACGTTCTTGCATTTGATACTGGCCGCGAGTGCCTTCTCCGATTGCAATGGGAAGGATTGCCTCAGGTCTTGCTGCCGATTTTAGGAACGCGCCCGGCTCTCGGAACGGTGCCGTTAGAGTTTGCATGGGTGTAATAGCTGACCGGGCAGCATCAATTTTCCCGGAAAGAATATCCCGGGCGCCTAAAAGCTGCGCTTCCTTGGCGGATGCGGCGCTTGCATCAGCAATAGCCTTTGCTGCGGAATCTGCCGTCATTGCCGTGCCAAACGGATTAGTTGCGCTCCCAACCTCCCCAAGTGCCGAGGTCATTGCCGCACTTGCTTGTGCTGCGTCGGACCCCGCCTTTGCAAGTCCTTCAGTTGTCTTGGCAAGGGCTTCAGTGTTTTCTGCAATCGATGGGTCCAAGGCA
>Ga0208795_1001411_pt1 | contig 10810 bp, 12 predicted proteins | sample CB_VirMetaG_6_FD_184541 | JGI IMG/M metagenome (GOLD analysis project Ga0208795, IMG submission 184541) | Freshwater to marine saline gradient viral communities from Chesapeake Bay - CB_1508_2 Viral MetaG (SPAdes) (version 4) | ecosystem: Environmental > Aquatic > Marine > Coastal | place: USA... | reverse complement strand
TTCTCTTCGTCTATATAAAGTTCAATTGTTTTCATACTATGTTAACTAATTAGTTTCCTTTTTGTTTTAATTACCCTAAACTTGCAGAGCCTATAATGTTTCTATCCATCTCTTGAGCAGTAGATACATCTTTAGACACTACATAAGCTTTTACTGGCTGTTGGAATTGACCTTTAACAGCAGCGGCTAATTGATTACTTGGTGATTGCCCTACTATATTGAAGTCTGGTGGTTGAATTCCTCCGCCAGAACCTAAAGCAGATCCATTTCCTCCAGCACCAGCAGAATTAGCACTCCCTACAAATTGCTGTCTTGCTATAGTCGCTACGTTTAATAGACCAGATGCTATTACAGCAGCCATAGCTAAGCCTTTTGATATAGCTCCACCAGGTTGCTGTGCAAGAACAGAGTTTGCCGCAAGAAAAGTATCTATTGTTGCTTTAGCTATATTGGCAGCTTTTTGCATAATAAATCTTTTCTTTTCTATCTTTTCTTGCTTAACTCTTAAAGCTTCATCGTTTGCCGCTATCTGATTTTGAATATTCTTCCTCTCATCCTTAGATAAATTCTCATCATCTAATCTTTTTCTAAGTTCGTTGTTTAAAGCATTAGTTTTATTTTGCTCTATATCAAGTTGCCTTTGGAATTCAGAGTCTACAAAGTCAGTTATGTTACTTAGATTCTCTAATGCAAATTTTGCTATCTCAGCTTCTCTACTAAGTTTTAACTGTCTATATTCTTCCTCAAGTTGAGCTACTTTAAATAGATGATCTGCTTGTAATTTTGAACCATCATCAGCTATGGAAGCAAGTTTTTTCTGCAAGTCAAGTTCAACTTGAATATCGTCAAGACTTCTTTGTCTTTTAATTAAAGTTATCTGTCTTTCTATTTCAATAACCGCTTCAGCCTCTCCTCTTGCTATTTCAGCTCTCTTCCTTGCTAATAACTTGTAATCAGCTTCTACTTTAGCGTTTAAAGCTATTTTAACAGATGCAACTTGTTCTTCAGCTCTGATTACCTCTTCATTGAATTTTCTTTGAGCATCTAATTTTGATTTATCTGTTGCATTAGATTGTAAAAACTCCTCAAGCTTGAGCCTTCTTTTTTCTATATAGGTATTGTAAGTTATCTCAAGCTCTTTTATTGCATTTTGCTTAGCCCTTTCAATTCTCTCTTCTTCTGTAATTAAATCTGCCTTTAAAGATTCTTGCCTATATTTCTCTTCAAGCTTAGCTAAATCTAAAAATATTTGTTTAAATACTCTTTCTCTTGTTTTGGCACCAGATTTCTTATCCTTAAATAACTCGTCAACTAAATTTTCAGTTTTAAGCATTTCTGTTAACTTCTTAACAGTATCTTCTGATGTTTTTATAACGTTTTTTTGCTCATCTAAACCATAAACTTCTTTAAGGCCTTTAATTGTTTTAGAAGCTGATGCTATACCAACTACAGTTGCTTTTATTGTGTCCCAAGTTCCAAGAAATTCATCTGCATCTTTAGCAGAAGCTTCTGCTTGAGTAGCATATTCCTTCTCTATAAGCATAAGAATCGCTCTTGCCTTAGCCTCTCTGGCCATAGCCTCAATCTTAGCATCAATAGCTCTTGTAGAAGCTTCAGTAAGCTTTCCATTTTCATCAAGTACCAAATTTAAATCTTCGTACTCGCTGTTAGCTTTTTTAAGTGCTCTTTGTTTTTCATCAAGAGAAAGATTGTTGTCGTCAATAACATCTCTTAAAACTCTTAAGTTAGAGGCGGCTTTAGCTGAAGCTTTCTCTGCATCATACATAGCTTTTGTAGCTTCCCTCTGTGCTTTATCATAACCCTCCCATAAAGCTAATAATGTTTGGATTATAATTATAATACCTAAAGGCCCCATTAAAGCTGCTCCTAAAGCCTTAACTCCATTTATAACTCCTCCAGTAGTACTTATCAATGTAGCCATTAATGTACTCAACTGAGACAAGTTGTTTGCCATACCTTGTATTCCATAATTGGAATCAGATATAGTCCTACCAAGTTCAGTAACCGTAGCTCCTGCTAAACCAGTTTTATTTATATTCTTATCTAAACCAGTATTTAGTTTGTTTGTGGTATTTATTAAAGCTTTGGCGGCTGTTTCAGCCTTTACAAAACCTTTAGTTAAACCATCAATAGCAACCTTGCCACTTTCTGCGTCTATTTGAATCTTATAAGTTACTATATTATCCGCCATTTCCCTTGTATGTATTACGTTTTACGCTTGTTATTAGTTGCTTGAGGCTCTTAGGAGCCTCATATTTCCCTTTTGCTATGTCTATGTCCTCATCTCCAACATACCAGTCAGAAGTATTAAGCAAGTCTATTATATTCTTAATCATAGGTCTTCTATTAATTCTATTTCACTATTACCATTCATTAAGTTTGATGTCAATGAATTTATTTTAAAGCTCTTACCGTTTATAATAAACCTGTCGTTTAGTTTGTATTTAGATAAAACTTTAATTGGCAATAAAGCATTAACTTTAGTTATTCTGTTATATTGATTAAATACAGACTCTATATATGTCTTATAATAATTCTTAAATAACGACTCTTCATTGTACAATAAATTAAATTCGTCATTCTCTGTGTCAAAATTCAATGTTTGAGATTGATCTGAAGTAACATTGCTTGGCCTATTATAAGTAGCTAAACTTGAATTTGTAATTCCATCAGCACTCCTAAAATACATATTTTCATCAGGCACATCTTCGTTTACATTGAAAAATAAAAGGGTATTTCCCTTTATTTTTTCTTCATTATCACTAACAAAATAACCATAACAAGCTGGTGTTTGAGAGTCGTCAAAAGAATCAGTTAGTCTTTCATATATTACTTTTTCAAATGGTAGTTTTATTTTATAATTACTTCCGTCAATATATTCTCCATTTATAATAACATTGAATTCTTCGTAGCCAAACCTCTGTCCGTTTCTTTCCTCAAACTCAGCAGCAAGAAAAGTAACTGGATCAGCAAAATCAAATTCTATGTTTCCATAAAGAGGAACTCTTTCAACGGTAGATTCATCTACTTTAACATATTTAGATATATCGTGTTTAACAGCTGAATCAAATGTTCCATAATAATTATCCAAAGTGTCTACAACTATAGTGCCTGAGTCATTAACATAAGATGTTAGGTTAAACATCTTAAACAATCCTGTCAATAGGTCTATTACTTTTATATCTGGTGTTTGATTCTGAAATACAACATCACCAACCATATTTTGACCTAATGATTGATAAGTTTGTCCGTTAAAACATCTTGCATACTCGTTAGGCTGTATAAATATTGTTCTTATATACCATTCAGCATCATATAATAAGAACCCGCTACTTCCTTCTGTAGATATTTGAACCTGTATTTCGTATTCTCTACTTGGTTCTCCTTCGGCTGGAAGCATACCTATGCCTTGCTCAGATACTCCAGAAACATTTGTGACTTCTTTTAGTACGGTGTCAGAAACTAAATCTATTATCTTATAACTATACTCCGCACTTAAGTTTGCTGGAGTTATAGTTAAGTCAGCAATAATATGTATGCTATCATCAATGTTAGAGTTTGTAGTAGTGCAAGAGAAATAGTTGTCAGAAAATGTAATTCTATTCTCAAACACATCACACTCTGTGGTTGTATTGGTTAAAGACCAATTAGAAACATTCATTGTAGATAAACCTTCAGAGTAGCTTATTTGACCCGCTCCTCTGTGCATCCACATATATAAATCGTTAAATACTGAGCTTCCAAAGAAATCCCTTGAGAAAGTTAGTGGATAACTACTTTCTATTGCTTCTATAATTCTAATTAATCTTATTGCTGGCTTAAGATCTTGAGGTAGTATTCCTCCATTAACACCTGCACCTCCTATGTTTGCGTAATTATCTATAGGTGAATACAAAGGGTCTGAGTCAAATATAAATCTTCTTTGTGGGCTAATAAGCGGGTATATTACAGCAGCAGAATCTCCATTAAACTCTAATCCCGTCTGTAATCCTTGCAACACATTTTCATACGTCCACTCGTGACTATAATCTGATAAATCTAAGTTCATTATTTTATCATCTCCTAATATCCTTGAAAGAGACACTATAGAGCCAAAGAAAGTCAACTCATAAGAGTATGCTTTGTTATTCTTCATTTTAACCCTATTGAGTCTAATAGTTCCCTTTCTAAAAGGAGAGTGATTTATTTCAATGATTGCTTCGCTTCTAAACCTTGCGTCATAACCATTCTGTATAGCATTATTGTAGTAATGCTTAAATATCTTGTTATTAGTCTTTGATGCAGGTACGTTAAATGTTTGTGAGTAGTCTGTAAATATTTTAGAAATATCTCTGACTTCTTGTATAGATGAGGTTAACTGAATACTCTCATCATCAAACATCTCCACTCTCTGCCCACCTATATAGAGTTGTATAGTCTGCATCTATCTTATGTTGTTTATAGTTTCAAAAGCATAATCAAATTCAACCGTGAAGTTTATAAGCTTTTCATCTGTTGTTGTTTTGTATTTGAAAGACGTTGTTTTAGGAACTATAGGTGTAACCAATCCATTTTCGTGAATCCAAGCGGACTCTGTAAGCATTAGCTGTTGTATAACCTCGTTATAATCTTCAGTAACAAAACCAGTATTCATTATAAGATTTTTATTACCTATAACGTTATGAGGAAACATTGATGCTGTGTTGGTAGAATAAGTAACTCCAGCAGCACTTATGTTCAGTATATTCCTCTTATAAGAATCTTTGCTTACATCTAAGTTATCTATTCTTTTCTTATCAAACCAAATGTCTTGCACTACTCCAAACTTGTTAACAAACGAAACCTTATAAGGTTCATATTTAGAACAATCTATACATTTAACATATAGAGTCTTGTAAGATCCATCTGATAATAATATTCTTATTGTTCTCGTTCCAAATGGAACTTCTACATCTGTAGTAATCTCACTTGAAGATTCTTTAACGTATGTCATATCAGCCGTTAAGAAATCTCCATCAGCTTTATAGTCTATGTTATCTACAGTTAAAGGAGTGAAACTATCTCCACCTACGGTTTCTGTTCTTATAATAGAGCCTGCTGCATCTAAGTATGTTACCTCTGTAGCTCCTTCTTCTCCTGTCAGTAATGGTATATATAAGCCAAACTCTTCTGTTTCTGCTGAAGAAGTGGAAACATTGTCTGCGGTTATAAAAGTATTATCTGCTCTATAAAGCGTGCTATCAGCGGTTACTGCAATAGAAGATATTGATTTAGGACAATTATGAAATATGTTAGTATTGCTTATAAGTACATCATTACTTAATTGAGGATTTACTCCATCCTCAAAATAACCATAACCATTAAAAGCTATTGCAGAACCTACTAATGTTTCATCTGTAGTTGTATCATCATAAGCTCTAATCATTTTCCATTCAACCCAAGCAGATTGTTGAATATCAGTATAACTTCCTGTAAATAATACCTCTGTATAATCCCTTACAAGCTCACCTATCTCAAAGAATATTATATCTTCAGACGACTTCTTTTCCTTATATATAATATAATCAGGTTTTGTTTCATCTCTGTTTCCAAAGTCCCCTGTATATATCCAAAGATTTAATGTTGCGTTTACTATATTTGCCATTTTATTTTTTTATGATATTAAGTCGGATAAATCTAATGGACAACAAGCTGTGTAATCAAAAGATAATGTAAAGCTTACACCTGAAGGAGAAAGTCCATAATCCATATCGGCAACAACGCAAGGTGAGCTTAATTCATCTCCATCTACTAAGTAATTTCTGACGCTTATTGTTCCTTTATTTCCTGCTCCATTGTTTTGAGCATTTCTCATCTCTAAAATGTTAGTGCCATAAACAAGGAATGAAGGGTCAAATCTATATGTGTCCATCAATCCTAATGGACAAGCAAAATCTCCTGATATTACATTTGCGTTTACATTTGTTGTAGCTATAAATATTCCTCCAACCTGTGCATTTTGATTTAAGTCCAAATAACCTATATAGTTATTGTTTAAGTATATGTCAAAGTTATCATCTTTATATGAGTTCTCATTACAGACTTGGAATACTAAAGCTCTATCAGGACAAGTAGGTGCAGCAGAAGGAGATTCATCAGGGCAAGTAAATGTTAGGTTTAAAGTATCATTTACAAGTGGACTTTGAACAGTTATTGTTGCTGTTAATGGGTCTGTAGTTGATTTTGGCAATGTTAAGCTACCTGATTTTGTTGATGTTGAGCCTGTGTTTATATCTGAAGGGTCAATACCCGCTTCAATTAATTTATCATCGTAAGCATCTAAACCTACATAACCTGTACTTACTAAAGCACCATCATAAGCTAATGTTATTTTAACGGGTATATTACCACCCGAGTAGTCTATTACAATATCACCTGTATCACCTGTCATTACGAAAACATATACTCTCTTACCTATAAATGCGTCAGAAATTTTTATATCACCACATTCAGCACCAATGTACTCTATTGGTAAAACAGGGGATGGTACTGGAGCATCAGATGATGTTATGTAGTAGGGGCTTCTTGAATGTATTCTTTTAATTGCCATTATTCTGTTTTTATACCTTTATCTAATTCTTTTTTAAGATCTTGCTCATATGCTTTAAGTATTGTTAATACCCCAGGGCCTCCATACTGTTCAGCTACTATGTTTAAATAATTAGTCCCTTTATATCCAAATCTCTTTATTGTTCCTCTTTCTCCTATGAACTTAGCAATTGAACTTGCAGCTTCTTTATAATCCTTAGCCTTTGTTCCTCTATTGGGCTTTATGCCCTTTGCCTTCATCCATTCTATTATAGGTCTAACACCTGGGTTTCTCTTCCCAGGCTTCCTACCTTCGTCTATAATCTTAGCATACTTAGCTGCTAATATCTCAAGACCAAGTATGTTGGTGTCAAAGCCAGTCATTTTATATCTAAAACTGTCTTTTAACTTACCAGTAGCAACAGTCTCATCAGCTTCTAAACGCTCCTTGTATTTTGATACAAGTAACTTCCCAAGCCTCAACATAGCTTTTTTGGTTAATTCATAATTCATTAGCAGATGCTTATTCCATTAGGCATACTAATATTAATATTAACTCCCCAACCAGCCAATTCATTCTCAAATCTATCCTTAAATGGCGTGGCTGAAGGTGCATCAAGCAACTGAAGCCTTTCACTAAACATATCACCCCTTCTAAGCTGCTCAATTACATCATTAACAACTTGCAACTGACTATTATAAACGTCTTGTAAGTTATCATTGCCATTTATTACATCCTTAGTAGGAGCATCTTTATTATAATCTACTAAATCAATAGCAAGTAATTGAATAGTAAAATTCATTACTGGGCCATCAAATGTAACATTTGTGATATTTAAGTGGCTTAATGGAAATATAGTGGTCTTGTTTAGGTCTACTTCAGTAATATCCCCATAACTAACAGTAAACACATTAGGATTCGTCCTAAGACGATCCTTCAACTTGTCTACTATGTCATATACTTGTGTCATTATGTATTTTTATTATAAGATTGTTTTATCATCTTCGCTTCTATATCATTTTTCTCTTTCTCAAAACTAAGCCACATTAAGCAGGTGTGTAATGAAATCTTGGTGACTGACTCAAGTTTGTGGACATCGCCTCCAGCAAGTCCATATATTGATTGATACCACCCCCATTTTCTCCCAAAGCCTCCCGAAAGGCTGTAGTCCCCTTCTTCTGCTCCTCCTCCAGTAAAGAGTTCATCGTATATCTTGACAATTTGCTCCCTAAACGATAAAAAAAAACCAAAGCTCCTAAAGCAGCATTAACAGGAGCATCCTTCATCACATCTGCCCATCTCTCTGAGCCTTCATAAGGCTCTATCTCGTATAGGTGTTTTTTGCCTCCTATTATAGGTCTATACATAACAGCCATAGCCTTATGCATATTATCCCAATCAGTAATATAAGACTCTAAGTCAATGTACTCACCAAAGGACATCTTATCAAGGTTCGGTATAAAACCGAACTCTACAGTCACACCATCAGAACCAGTCATCTTAAACCTCTGGACTAAGTCTGTCTTTTCCTCAAAGCAAGCACTAAGCTGTTTAAGAACAGATTCAAAAGCGTTAACGGGTAAATTGTAACTATCCTTTAGTGACAAACCACAGAATATCTCAAGTGCCTTAAGATTCAAGAACTCATTGTTCTTGTCTCCTTCATCTACTCCTTTAGCAACAGATAAATACTTCTGATACTGATGCAACTTAATTGCACTTAAGTCTTGTGGTATGCTTACTTCTAATTCTACTACTGCCATATAATTTACATATAGTATGATAACTGATTTGTATGCTTTTTGTTTTTATCTATAATTTTTGTATATTGCAGTATGAAAACTTGTACGAAATGCAATATAGCGAAGCCATATAGTGGTTTTTACAAAACCAAGAGATCTAATGATGGTTGTCACGCAAGATGTAAGGAATGTCAAAAGCAATATAAAGCAGAAAACAAGCACAAGTGGATAGAATACAGGGATAAAAACAAACAAAAAAGCATAGAATATAGAAAAAACAGAAGGGATATAAAGAAAGAGTATGATAGTAAATATAGGCAAGAGAATAGGGAAAGATTAAATAAAACAAAAAGAGAGTATAGAAGAAAGAAAAGGGTAGAAAATCCATTATTCAGACTAAAGGGAAGAATTAGATCAAGGTTGCTTTGTGCTATTAAAAATAAAAACTATGATAAGAAACACTCTACAATAGATTATTTAGGGTGTTCATATGAATCGTATAAAGACTATCTACAAAATAAATTCAAAGAAGGTATGTCCTGGGACAATCACGGAGAATGGCATATAGATCACATAATTCCTTTAGCATCTGCTAATACAGAAGAAGAGCTAATAAAGCTCTTCCATTACAAAAACACTCAGCCGCTATGGGCTTCAGAGAATCAAAGCAAGGGAAGTAAGATGCTATAAAGAAAACTTATAGTAAACATCTAAACCATAAGAAAATAATATAGTAAATAACCCAAAATAGCAAAACAGTTTAGGTACTTTTTAGTTATCTTAGTATAACAGTTGAAGATCTGTATAAGCTTCTACACTTTAGGCACACCACCTATTGGATCGTGTACCCTAAGTCTGCTTAAGAATTGCATTACTGACTCTTTCATAACCTTTGTAGCACCCCAGTAATATTCAACTTAACCAGCATATCATTTATTTATTCTAAGGTTATAGGGGGTGCATATCTCCATCATATATATGTTAAGGCAAGCCTTTAGGGCTTGCTACTGTCTGCAAGTACAAACCCAATTTCTATAAAATTTCCTAACCCACCTAACCGATTTAAAGTGAAAAGATATTTCAAAAGGTGTTGAATTCATTTAATTGGGGTAATAGGAGGCGGCAGTATTCAAAACACGTTAATAACACCTAACCACAATATTAGTCTCACGATATTGAGACTATATTTTTGCATAGTTTCTGAGCTGGCAAATAGGTGTTAGGTCTATAGATATTTGACTAATAAGCTGATTAAAAAGAGAGTGCTGTACCTGTAAAATCTACTACCTTTATTTTTCAAGCAGTTACCAAAAAAGATAATTAAATATAGGGTACAAAAAAAGCCCCAATAAGGGGCTGTATTAAGGTATTTTTAAGCTGTTTAACTATTATATAAGTCATCGTTAATATAATCCTTTACAAAGGTTTTATACTGATTATGGGTTAGGTCTACCTGGCGCTCATTTAATGTAAAGTTCATTAATATAATTGCGAGGCTTTTTTGCTCGTATTCACTTATAAAAGGAATGTTTTCTAATATTGTTTCATATGGTGTTTTCATAACTATTAATTTAAGGTTTCTAAGTGTTTATATACTGCTATTGCTTTTTCTATTATTTGCTCCTTTGTTTGGCCCTGTGTTACTGCGATATATCTATAATGTGGATATTTAATAATGGTTGCATTGTATTCTTTTGTTAATGTACTATTTAAGATGTATCCTATTTGTATACTATTGTTAATTCTGGAGCTGGCTTTTTCTGTTTCTATTATTTGCATAATTAATTTATTTTGCTTTAACTATTAATCCTATTTGTTCAAATATATCAACTGATGTTTGTTCGCTTGTCATAACTTTATCTAATGTCCTGTATGCTTCAACGTCATCAGCACAGTTAAAACCATTAATAATATCATTTATGTGCCATAGATTATCAACATAATATCCTGCGTCTCTTAATATATCTTTTGCATTTTCTATTTTTGATTGCATAACTAATTTATTTTTATAGGTTAATTAAAATGGTAGGTCTGTATTAATAACAAAGCCGCTTTTATCTTTGCGCGCTTTACCTTTGGCTTTTAATCCTAATATAACATTTTTGTTATATATCATTACCAGGTCGCTTTTATCCCCGTCAACAACTACAGCACCTTTATATTTTTGTGGTAAATCATTACTAAAGACGGCCGCAACATTAATACCTAATTTAATAGCTTCATTCGTTTCAGCTTCATTACTTTCACTGCGGCTGAAAGTTACTGTATAGTTAGTATGGTTTAAATACTTTATACATTTTCCTAAGATCTTACTATAGTCGTAGAAAATTGCAAAATCCTGTAAGGTACTAATATCTAAATTTGCGTATTTTTGTAGCAAATAAACAAAATCAATATCGGTGGTGCCATTAAGCCTGAAGGCTATTTTGTAGCCTCCTTTTTTGGCTTTGCTGTATTCTTTCATTATTTGATTTGAGAGGTTTAATACAAAGCCTTTTTT
>Ga0208795_1001410_pt1 | contig 10812 bp, 21 predicted proteins | sample CB_VirMetaG_6_FD_184541 | JGI IMG/M metagenome (GOLD analysis project Ga0208795, IMG submission 184541) | Freshwater to marine saline gradient viral communities from Chesapeake Bay - CB_1508_2 Viral MetaG (SPAdes) (version 4) | ecosystem: Environmental > Aquatic > Marine > Coastal | place: USA... | reverse complement strand
CTTATATTCCAAACGCACATCTTTAGCCGCCATGGGTCCGGGGGCCGCCATGGTCTTTTTTACTGGGGCCTTTCTTCGGGCCGGTGCTTTCTTTTTTACGGGCATCTTTTTCTATTTTGTTTAATTAAAGGTCCGAAATACTGTTGTACACTTCATTCCACTTGACCGTATTAACATAGGCAAGTAATATATAATGAGTCCAAGGGTGGCCATCATCAATACTGTCAAGAAGATAATCGTACGACAAGTTCATTAAATCCGAACCATCTTTCGGACTATACGGAAACGAATCAACAATATCCCATCGTTTGGCCAACCATTCTACCGCTAACCATGTCGCGTAGTTGCTATATCCCCGGTATTCACCTTGATACTTTGACGGACCATGCATATTCACACTGGCATCCGCACGGTTGCCTCGGTATTCGTAATACACATTGCCATTTTTGCTAATCCGTTTTCCGGGGCGCATAGCAAAACGGCCTTTATCGGCTTTACTGGGCGTATGGCTATTTTCAAACTTCCGTATGCGATAATTATTTTCAAAGGTTTCCGGCGTATTTAAAACTCCAGTAGGCATACTTGTTACGGACCTTACCCGGCGGCCATCTTTACCATACACATACTCCCCTACCTTTTTTTGAGGTACGGGTTTTAGTTTGGCTTTTCTTCCGGCCATACCCGTTCCCCGTTTCTTCCGGGCCTCGGCCAACATAATAGATTGAACCAAATTTTCTTTGGTCCGCTTCGTATAATCACTAACGCCCAGTGCCTTTGCTTTTTTACGCAATGCCGGAATGGTTTGTTTCATCAACTTGGCCTTGGGGCCTTCGGGTGTGGTCTTTTTAATAGGCATACATCAAATGTAATTATATTTTCCGTTTAGGTATTCCAACTTTTTCATGCGGTTGAATGTATACTTCCCTTGACCGGGGAACGAAACATACGACACATGAAGGTGTGAAGGTGTTCCACTGAATGCCTTGGCGTTTTCCCATATCAGTTGGTCATACTGTTTACTGGTAATGGCATCCCAAAGCTTTTTGTAGTTATCCTTCGTGGCCGGAATGGGCTGAATATCGGCGGCCATACCATAAAGGTGTTGCGACTGGGGTACACCCCCGGCGGCTACATTTTTAGCCATGGAACGCAATCCACTGGTAACACGAATAGGTATGCCCGTTTTGTCCCGTGCCGGTTGCAAAACATGGTCCACCAAATCCTTTAGGGCTTGTAGTTGGTCAAAAGTTACACCGGCGGCCAACTGGTCCGCACTTACAAACTCTTGCAATCTAAAATCTTTACTTAAACGCATAGTGTCTTTCGTTTCTCGTTTAGTGGCACGAAATAATAGCAAGGCACCCGCGATCCATAGCCACGCATTTTTCATTACATGAACTTAATGTACCAATAGGCGGTCCCTTGGTCGTATTTATTGGGGTCCATGTAGCCACCATACACGGGACCAAATGGCTTGGCCTCGGTAATGTACCACTTCCCATCCGGGGTTTTCCATTTCATTTGGGTGGTGCCAACTGGAATGGGTACGCCCGTGTCAAACTTGTCGGCGGCCGTGTAGTCAATCAACCGCTTAAAAGGTCCTTCACCTCCAGTAGGTACTATTGACGGTTTTCCACCCGCCACCGTGAACTTGACACTAATTTGACCACGCACAAAATGGGGGTCAATAAATTTGGTTTCATTGGTGGGAACAAACGCCGCTTTTACCGGGCGGCTGATATACCCACTATTGTCGGGTCTATCTTGTCCGGGAATCAAACTGGCTTCCCATGGCCACCGAAAACCTACTTTGTCTTTATTGAACCAAAGCCATAGCACATAGGCAAGGCCACCTACCACAATTACATCGGTGGGGCGTATATCTATTCCTTTTTCAGCCATCAGTCAAAAATTAGTTCTTTAATCGTTGTGGAATAATTTACGGGAACTGGCACGAATACCCCTTTAAGGGTTTCGGCCTTCATGGTCCCTTCAATACGGACCGGAACATTCACACCCACGGCCATCATGTTTTTAACAACTGCGAGTAAATTACCCAGTGAAGAACGGAACCGTATTTTAATGTTACTGGTGCCATAGGGGGCGAAGGTAAAGACATCGTTACTCAATGCCCGGCCTATGTTTTTGTTTTGCAAATACACATCAAAGTCAATTCCAGTAACCGTTGCGTTTATATTACTGGCGTTTGTTAGGTCAATGCTCAATTCCAGTTCCATGAACTGTTTGCCTACTGAAATAATACGCAATCCTTTCAATGCCCAGTCCCACTGGTCCAACAGTTTACTTTGTCCCTTAAAATAGGTCCACGCTTGGTAAAGGAGGTAGGCCACGCCTAACGCTCTAAAAAAGTTCGGTTTGGTTGCCATCACCATAAAATTTTGTCGGCATAGAATCCCGCAGTTCCCACTTGCCACCGGTCGGCGGCATGGCGAACCTTATACAGTTCTCGGCGAGTTTTCGCCGTTCCTTTAGGGACAATACCTTTTTGTTCTTCTTGTACATATTCCCAGTAATCTTTGTACCTCAAATCCCCGATACTGGCCACCTTAAATCCATTTTTAAATACATCCAGTTTTTTGTTTTTGGAGGTACTGGGGCGAATGACTACCCCAAGGCGTTTGGCGGCCTCTCGTTGACCCGTTTTAATGCGGTACATTTTCTTTTCTTACTTCCGGTCTTAACATCGTCACGGCTTGTTTTAGCCCTTGTCGGAATGCCAAATGGGTAATGATGCCCAACTTTTTGTCCAGTTTGTAATGATGCGCTAAAACGGTCAACATTTGCTCGGCCGTTTGACAACTGGCCAATTCATCGGCCACATAATTGTCAAAATGGTTAAAGTCCGTAATCTTCATAAATACTTGACTCATTAGATTGATACTGTCCGTTTGGTTGTTGTTTAGGCATTGAGGATCCATTGCGTTGCCCCATGGCGTTAATCTTGCGCTCTTGCAATTCAAAGAATTTATCAATAATGCCGGGTAGGAGGGTAGCCACTTGACCCAGTGCGGTGGTATTCGCATCAGCCATTTGGGTACTCTTTTCTTCGGCCACTTCCGTTTCCAGTTCTTCAATGGTCGCTTCTAAATCCGCAATTTCACGGGTCAATTCCCGGACCTTGCTTTCCAGTTCCGAAATACGGGCCTTGTCCTTTAGGGCCTCTTCAAAGCTTCTAACATCGTTCATGGGTACTTCATGTTTTGGTTCAAAGGTAGGAACGGGGTCCGCCATGATGGGTTCACCATCCGGGGGTAGGTCCATGGTCTTCCACTTGCTATTTAAGGCCCGTTTTGTGTGCAACTTGTAAAACTTGGAATACTGGGCAACATAGTCCGGCAACTGGTCCAGTGCGGTGTCTATATTCACTTGGGTCTTTATCCCTTGGCTATTGGGGTGAAACTGGCGTATACAGTTTGACAATTTGGGGTGGTCCGCAAAATCGCAGTCCTGAAGGGCTACATACTTTACCCCGGCTCTTTTTTCGGCCTCTAAATAATTGGCCAACTGGTCTTTGTTCATGGCTTATCCTTGTTTATTGGGAATGGTCTTATTATACAATGCATAATGACAATTTACATAATACTGTGCCGCCGCAATGTTCAGCGTAGCCCCACTTATTGCCGCTAAAACCACATCTACCGGCACAAGTCCATTGGTTGTATCAGGCGTAGCATACGCTTGACCATCGGCATTTGCGGGTAAAAGTCCGAAACCAAAATCTTGATAATCTTTTGGACTTGGTTGCATAAACTGTAATGGAGTGCCACCCGGACCATAATTGGTTTGAGTTTGGGTTGAAATACCTGAACCACCATAGGTTAATCCCACTGGCGTTCTACTTGTTACGGGAATGTTATTCGCTGAAATTCTTGTAGCCACTCTTATCAATCCATGCGTAATAGAAACATCTTGCGAACTAACAATATATACTTGCCTTGAAATGGTTTGTACTTGAACCGAATCTACCTTTTTGTACTTTGTTACATTCACATTGGCCGGGTCGGTGGCCGCATCCCATTCATACGGGACCAATTCTTGTTTTAATTCCACATGATGAATAAACGGGTAAAAATCCGACCCCGTAAAAAAGGACAACTGTTGCGTTCCAAAGGGATAAATATTATTATTGGGTAGCATTAAAGAGCCGGGCATATTATAGTCACCGGCATTTGCGACACCCGAACCGGCCGGGCTAAAATCATAGCCAAAGATGACCACATAGGAGTTTGCCGGTACGGGCAAAATGGACTGGCCGCCGTTACCGGTTTGGAAGGTGCGGTAAGTGGCTTTACCGGCGATAATATCTTGCTCTATTTGAGTTGGAATTTGCCAAGACATAGTTTTTCTTTTTTAAAGTAAAAAGGCCGGACCATGAGGCCCGGCCCTTTACCAAATTTAAGGCATTTGGGATCTAATTACAATTCGTTGCGGTACCACACCGTTACATTCAAAATTTGAGATGCACCGGAAGAATTAGTAACACGAATAATGATAGTGTCTTGCCCGGTCAATGCACGGGGAATAGGGATAAAGTAAGGCCATCCACCGGTGAAACCACCAGTAGAGGTTGCATACATATCCGCTACATCATCATCAATGACCACATCATTGTTAATGGTCAAGGTAATACGCAACTGTAAAGGGTCCACATGGGTACCGGGGGCCGCACTGGTGGTGCTTGACAACAAAATACCTTCAAAGCTCTTGGCGAGGCCACTCAAAGACAATGTTTGTTGCGCACCAGTAGTGGGGACCGTTACTTGGAAACCTTTACTGCGAATACCTTGTCGGTAGGAAATTTGGTTCATGGTATATCAGTTTTTAGAATGATGCACCGGCACTGAAAATCTTACCGTATCCGGCCAAAGAACATACACAAACACCATCACCAAAAGAGGTATTAGGCCCTCCTTTAACAATGACACTAAATGCTACTTGTGGAGGAATGACGATGTCCGTTAAAAGGCGAATTTCAGTAGGTAAAGGAGTTTGAATTAGTCGTGAGGTAGTTCCTTCACCTTCACCATAAAAGGCAACACCACTATTCGCATGAAGGCGGTCAAATGGGTCCCCCGTTGCTGAATTAAAATTCAAAGGAAGGTCCTTAATTACTTTTTGATTACCGACAATAAAATCCAAGGTCAATCCAGATTGAGTAGACGTTCCAAAGCCGCTTGTACCCAATGCTTGGCCTGAAGCCGGTAAAGTGGATACATATTGAGCCAACCAAATTGTCTTTACAACCATAGATTCGGAAGAATCCAATTTATTGCTCGTTAAATTGGTTTGGCCGTTTGTCAATCCTTGGAACTGCGTAAAAAATTCAATTTGACGCTGTGTACCGGGGTTTTCAACAGTGTGAAACAAAATTCGTGTAGTTTGTTGCCCACTGGTAGGCGCACCAAGTTTGCCGTCTACATAATTTAATTTTGATACTTGTGTAGCCATTAGATAGTAGTGTTAAAGTTCAAGTTGACCTTTGTACCGAAAAGATATGCGGCCCGACGGTTACCTCCAGAGGTTAAAGTAATAGCATCACCGGTAACAATATTAAACACCTTATACTGAATGTAAAACTCCACTTGAGGAGGAATCAAAATACCAGCACCTTCCAAATAAATTTGGTGTCGGGGGACTAATCCCGCAGCATAAGGGGGAGGGCCACTTGCATAAGTAGAAACGGCATAATTTGAAAAACATTGAGGTCCACCCACTGCGAACACGGGTGTGTCTTTTATGACCACCTTGTTACCAATTACCAAGTCAAAAACAATGACCTCATTTTGACCAAAAAGGCCAATATAGTTTGATGTTACTTGAAAAGGTGAGGTACTGGCACTATGCCCATAAAAGCCAATCGTTTCTACCAAAAGAGCTTCATTCACCTCAAACTTGTTATCCGACAAATTTGTAGTGCCTGGAAAGTTATGTTGAGAGGCATTACTAAAAATAACGCCATTACCTTCGGCATCACAATCATAAATAGCACCGGTAGAACCTTGCATATCTTTCAATGTAGACAACCCCAATTTGTTGGCTACATACATAATTTTGTCTTGGGCTGAAATTGCCATATCGTACAAATTAAACAGTTAGACAATTACAAGCCGGGGACTTCGTAACCGGCCAAGGAATAGTTGGAGGCATAGATATTCTCACCGGCCATTCCGGGCGTATCGTATCCTTGAAGATACATGGAGTTGTCGGTATCGTATCCGGCCATCAGCGCACCAACACCGGGCAATGACTGGGCCACCTTAACACCGGAATAAGCGGCCATACCGGCGGCTACTTCGGGTTGCTTAAACCAAATGGAGGTTGCCAAAGAACCGATAAGACCGGTCCACGGTCCCAACTGTCCGGGAAGATAACGACCGGCAGTATTGGTCAACAAAGCGGCGGCGGCACCACCAATAGCACCTTTAATAGCCACATTCGTTGCGGCCTTAACACTGGCGGTGGTAACTTTTGCACCCATCGTGCGGCGGCGGCGGCGCACTGGGGCTTTACGGGTAACTTTACGGCGGTATGCCATCTTTTTTGAGTTTTTAGTTAAACAGTACGAATATAGAAAATTATTTAGGCATTCGTGATCCTAAAAAAAAAATTAGGGTTGCCGTTGTTGCGGGGCAGGCGTTAAAGTCGTAATGGCCGCACCGGACGAACCCGGGACATAGGTCATACATCCTACTTTCAAGGCATCGTATTCCTTTTTAATGTTTGTTTTAATGTTGCCTATTTCGTCCATCAGGTCATCCCGGCGGCGTTCGTTGTTTATCGGCGTTTGGTTGTATTCCTGAACTTTCAAATTAAGATAGGAATACAGTCCGTTTATTTTGGTTTTGTACTGGTACTTCTTTGGCCACTGGCATATAGCGGCCGGACCAAAAAATTCCACAAATACCCCATTGACCATTCCGTATGTGCCTCCACTTTTCCACAAATCATTGAACTGGGGTTGACTGTGTAACACTTCAGGCCATGGGCGAATGACCGTACCCCTTGCCGTGCGTTGTGGTCCAGTGGGTTCAGTTGGTCCAGTGGGCGTTGTTGTGGTCGTTTCTTGGGGTTTGATACGGGTCAATAAAAATAGACCCACCAAAGGCAATAAAAGGTCGTTCATCATTTGCGCTTAAAAAGTAAATACGCACCCACGGCCAAGGCCACGGGTAGAATGGGAATACCCAGTACGCTTGACTTTTGCTCAAACGCCCGTTGGTAAATCAATCGGAACTGGCTCAAAGCGGCGGCTTCCGTGCGGCTACCCGTTTGGAACGCATCTTCCAAGTCCCGGTCTATATTGCGAATCTCACCGGCAATTTGAATGCCGTTTAGTGCATTCAAGTTTTGAACATTGTACCGGTTGGCATTGTACATGGCCTGAATGCGTTGGTTAATCACAATGGCATTCAATGACTGCAATAGCATCGGACCGTATTGCAAAATGGCTTGACCCGCTTGAATCAACAATGCCCACGGAATACCCTTCATGTACTTACTGGAGTCAAAAGAGCTTTTGTTCGTTTGTTCGGCCGGGTCTTTCTTGGCACCCGTCTGGAAACTGCGGTACAATGCCACCACCTCTTGAATGGCACGGAAAAAATCTTCCTTACTACCCAAAAACAAATCTTTGGGCAAATCAAATTGACCATTGGCACCCAACTGGGGGTAAGCCGGGGTCATGGGACTGCGGTTCATGAAATAGGGTTTGGGTCCGGGGTACAATGGGTTTTCCACGGTGTTCAATGGTTCCGGTCCATCATGTAGTTGTAGATACATATTCCTTTATTTAGGCATTCAAGATCTAAAAGTAAACATTTTAATAGTTCACCTTAATTATTTTCTTATTTCGGTACGGCTTGGTTTCCCCATAAAAGGCATTGACCAAATCAAATGGCACCCACCTACCGTTATCCTTCATTTCACAATACACATGACTGGGGCCTTGTGAATCATTGCCGACAATGCAAATGCGTACCGGGATATGGTTGGCCACGGCACACGCCACGGCGGTAATGGTAAAACAATCGCAATCCCCGGCACCGGGAATACCCCAGTAGTTGTCATCCATCAAACTGGGCATACTTTGTAACAGTTCCACGCCGGGTGGGTCGTTTTTGTAGGTCGTGTGTTGCTTTAAAATCCAAAACATATCTTTCGGACTGTCGGTAACGGGCATCCAGTTACGGGCATACGGAACACTGGCGGCAATTTGGCGGCCAAATTCACGCATGGTATGTTTGATACTCTTGTACGGTTCTTTGTAACGCATCCCCAAATCTACCTCTAAAACCCAAAATGCCCCCAAAAAAAATTCGGCGGTCTTGTTATAACCATAATAACATAATATATTATATTATAACAGTAATAACAAAGGGTGAAGAATGCTAAAACAGTATAAATACCCGAATCGGAAGAATACGAAATGTATATATGCGGGTAGTAGGTAAATAAAAAAAAGGCCCGTAAAGGGCCTTTAGGTGAGTTTTAAGAGGGTTTTATGGTTTAGAGGGTGTCATCTATGTTTTTGGAATTTGCGTTCGTTACGGCCATGAAAATGCGAAACTGGTGGTCTTGGTAGTGAGTTAGTTCGGCATCCATGGCCTCTTGCATGGTTTCTTTGTTTTCATCCATCCATGCGGCCAGTTGTTGTATGGCGTTGTTAAATTCCACAAAGTCCCGTAGGTTGACTTTGAATACATTATAATTTCCCAATCGCATATTAAAATATCCCACCGGCATTTGTCCATTGCTCTCACTTCCGGGAATATATTTTTGAATGGAGGCGTATGCCGTAAAAAAACACTCTTCATTTGAATGGTGTTTGTTTTTCCATTTGCACTGGGTGTGCAGTTGTAATGCCTTGGGTATATATTCCGGGTTGTACACCTCATGCCGGGCCTTGGTGTACATCGGTTTACCTTTTTTGCTCATAATTAAATTTGTTTTGGGTTTGTTCAACCAATAGTAAGGCGTTTTTAAAAGTTGGGTCTTGTGTCTTTTTTAACATTTCCCACTGGGCCTCTAAAACATGGGAATGGGAGGCACCAAAAAAGGCCACCTCCCACCAATCCATTACATCTTTTGGGACCATGTTATCCTTGTGGATCATGAATGCCTAAATTAAGAAGGTCAAACACCCAGTCAGTAAAATGGTCAAATGTTGCTTGGTCCACTTTCCCTTTGCATTCAAACATGGCCATTTCACGGCCAAAGCTTTCGGAATACATATATCCATAAATGGGTCGGTCGGGGTCCAAAGTCCATGTACCGCGTTCAACTGGTACATCTACCATAATGTTACTCACCCCTTCGGGCAAATAATCTTTCGGACACCACGCACCGACCCACACATGGTCCGGCTTATTGTAGACCAAATACCATCCACGGGCGCGGAACCTCCCTAAAATGTTGTGCATTTTTCCAGTTGTATTTTCCATAGCATTTGTTTTTTGGTTTGGTCAATAGTACAAAAAAAAAGATACCCGACAAAAAATTGCCGGGTACCAACCAAAAACAAAGCCAGTCGGCGCAACTGGAATGTTACCAAAGGTACTAAAACCTATACCTATCTTAACATTTCTTCCTACTTGGCCTTCATGGCTTCTTTAATAGCGGCAATATCAATAGAGGTTTGGGTGGTCGTTTGGCGAAGGTCATGTATTTCCTTCCTAATGCGGCCCAGTTCACTTACTAAAAAATAACCGGCCACACCCAAACATATCGGGCCAAACGCCACCCAAAATTCCATTGATCCTTAATGCCTTAATTATTGCTTGGGCTTCCACACCAATCCAATGACCCACTTTGCCACTTTACGGGGTACTTTGTTATCCAATAGCCACCCGGCGGCAAATGAAATTGCACCGGCAATGGCCGTTGCCATTTGGTCTTCTAATCCGCTAAACATTATGAAAAACTTATTCGGTTACTAAATTTTGCTAATTGGTTAAATTCCACTGAATCTAACATTCGCACATGGTTGTTTTGATGAAACTTCTTCCACTGGGGAGGGTTCAAATACTCCTTTACATCTTCAAGGCCGTTACCATAAGAGTACCGAACTACACCAACTGGATATGACCATTCGCTTCCTTTATCTAATGAATACACAACCACCATTCGTTCCGGGTTTCCATATATACCGGACTTTTTGCCAAATGTAATAGCAAAAAAGCGGCGGTCTTTCTTACCCATTAAACATTCTTGATACCACGCTTGGACTTCAAATTTTTTACGCTTCTTATATTCCAAACGCACATCTTTAGCCGCCATGGGGCCGGGGGCCGCCATGGTCTTTCTTACTGGGGCCTTTCTTCGGGCCGGTGCTTTTTTCTTTACGGGCATTACGAATAGTATTGAAATTGTTCGGTTAATGGTAGGCCGTCTTTTAACAAATTTACGGCTATTTGCAATTTTTCAATATCATCCCAAAGGGCAACATTGTTTTGGAACTTGATATTTTCTAATGTTAAAAGAATGCGGTCTTCAATAGTATACCCATTGCCGTGCATATCCACACTGGCATCCGCACGGTTGCCACGGTATTCGTAATACACATTGCCATTTTTGCTAATCCGTTTTCCGGGGCGCATAGCAAAACGGCCTTTATCGGCTTTACTGGGCGTATGGCTATTTTGAAACTTCCGTATGCGATAATTATTTTCAAAAGTTTCCGGCGTATTTAACACTCCAGTAGGCATACTTGTTACGGACTTTACCCGGCGGCCATCTTTACCATACACATACTCCCCTACCTTCTTTTGAGGTACGGGTTTTAGTTTGGCTTTT
>Ga0208795_1001394_pt1 | contig 10903 bp, 19 predicted proteins | sample CB_VirMetaG_6_FD_184541 | JGI IMG/M metagenome (GOLD analysis project Ga0208795, IMG submission 184541) | Freshwater to marine saline gradient viral communities from Chesapeake Bay - CB_1508_2 Viral MetaG (SPAdes) (version 4) | ecosystem: Environmental > Aquatic > Marine > Coastal | place: USA... | reverse complement strand
TCCTGCCTCTGTTTTATTACCTCGTCAATCGAGCCGACCTCTGCAATAATATCTTCGGCGGAGGGAGTAGGCTGTAATATACTAACTAAAATATTATAATGCTTTTTAAAATCCTCGTCAAATTTGTAATGTACATTAAATTTTTTAAGCGAGTGTATTACTGTAGCGTGATTGTGTTTCGTTGACGCTCCTATCTCAGTAAGTGACTTTTTAGTTAACTCTTTAGCAAAGTGATAATATAGGCACCTAGCCATAACATACTCCCTCGCTCGTGTATCCTTGTTTATACTTAGCCTTGTTACTCTTTGTACTGCGTCTCTAATTGTTTTTAACATAGTTCCTCTTTAAATTGTTTAAACTCCTCTAGGCTGCGGATAACTACGTATGTAAATCCTTGAGACTCTAATAGTTCCTGCCATAGTATTTGCTCTTTGCTTTGCTTTCCTTTAGCGTTTTTTAACTCAATCATATAGGCAGAGCTTTGATAATAGTAAACCATATCCGAGCGCCCTTTAATTAATCCGAGCGCTTTGTTTCTATTGCCGTCTATTTTATTAGCCGAGTTGTTTAGGTTATAGCAGAGCAAACCTCGCTCGTCAGGGTAGCTATTCCAATGCCATTGAAAAATCTGCGTTTGTATTTTAACCTCGCTAAGCATCTGGCTCAAATATAAAGTAAAAATCGTCTAGGTTAACCCCTAGAAATTTTTGCATTGTTGCCATAGTTAAAAACGTAACGTCGTAAACATTATCGGTTGCCTCTAGGTCTTTAATAATTCGATGCGCTGTAAACGGATACTCCTCGTTTAATAAAGATAGCTTATCCTTTAAATCTGGTTGCAATTTTTGTAGTAAGTTTTTCATTTTGTAAAATTTTGTTTTAGTTTAAAAAAGGGGAGTAGTTAGCTCCCCTGTTGGTTATTATTGGTCTATTCTGTAGATTAAACCTTCGTCAGCCGTTACAATTTCTTTTTTTATTAGAGATGCTATAGCGCCTCTTAATACTTTAGCGTCTATCCAAAGACCTGTTTGTTCGTTGATTTCATCTTCTAACATTTCGATGTCGCACTCTGTAAAGGCTTCTTGAAAAGTATCTAGTCCGTTTAATATTGTTTGCTCTAGTTTAGTAAAATTCATAATAAAATAGTTTAGTTAATTAATTTTGTTTTTGTAAATATACAGCCTTTTACTAGTTATAAACAATAGTATTAACAAATTTTAACAAAACTTTAACATTTGAGTGTTTAACTAAAAACTTTAAATCTTTTTTTATTTACATACTCAAAAGACTTTTTATATCCTACCGCCTCAAGAAAATCTCTAGCGTCTAGCCTGCAAGTTTTACGATGCAATACCCACGCCGCCGTTATGTATTTGTCATGTACCGCCTGCGCAAGCTCTGAGTTTGACATCTCGCTATAGTTTTTAATTACCTTGTTTTTTATTAGCTCAAGCCTAGCAATCTCTGCCTCCTTTTTATTTATGAATTTATGCTCGCAATAAGGGCAGACTTTTGTAGAGGCTAATAGTATAGCTTTACATTTAGGGCAATCTTTTACGGGCGCAGGCTGTTCTCTAGTAAGTTTCTTTTTTAGACTCCAGTCTCTAGGATTTTCCCAATGCCCTAGCCGTTTGATATTATTGCCAAAGTCTAGGATATTAAACGAGTTTAGGTTTGCTGTAGTCCTCGAGCCTCGTCCGCACATTTGCAGGAATAAAGGGAGCGAGGTTGTAGCTCTGTATAGTATTATAGTCTCGATGTCTGGCTGGTCAAATCCTGCGTTTAATATACCGCAGTTACAGATTATAGCTTTCGGGTTTTTATCGTACCATTCTAGTATAGCCTCTCGCTCATTTCTAGGGGTGTTTCCGTCGATATGTTTTGCCTCGTAACCTCTAGCGTTAAATTGAGCGCAAACGACTTTAGAGCTGTTTACATTCGATGCAAATAATAAGGTCTTTGTATTCTCTGTTAACCGTACCCAGTTATCTACTACTCCGATATATGTTTTATTATCCTCGTAATAGCTTGCGGTATCAAAATCCGCTCCTGTGCGCTTTAGTCCTTTAGTATCTATTGGCACGCCGTAGCTATTTGCAGAGCATAGGAAACCCATTTTAATAAGTTCGGGTGTATCTATTCGTTGCACTATGGCGGTGTAAAACTCGTCAAGAGATACGGCAGCTTTACCCTTTCGCTCTGGTGTAGCCGCCGCTCCTATTACGTAGGCAAGCGGATTAATATACTCTAGTAGTTTAGTAAATATATTCAAGTGTGCCTCGTCGATTACTACAAGGCTCTTAGACGCTAGGAAACTGCTATAGGTTTCTTTGCGTCTGTCTATAGTTTCGACCATTCCAACGTGGAGCTTTGCCTCTAGGTCTGGCTTTGAGCCGCTCGTTATATATTCGGGGGTTAGTCCGAATTTCTCGAATGAGCTACCTGCTTGTTTTAGTAGCTCGCTCCTATGAGTTAATACTAGGACGTTACCTCCACGTTTTAAATGCTCACTAATTAGGTAGGTAAACATTATCGTTTTACCTGCGCCTGTCGGAGCGCAGAGTATAGTCCTGCGGTTTCTCTTAAAAGAGTTGCGCAAGGATTGAATAATCTCGTTTTGGTATGGTCTTAATTTAATCATTCTAGTATATGCTTATTATTAATAACCCCTTTCGATAATTGTTTTAAATTGTTTGCTGCGGTTGTCTTGCCACGCAATAAGACCTCCAAGTCTTGAGATTTCTTTTTTAACGCTTGCAATTCTCTGCTGCTCGTTTGAGCTTTCTCGTATTGCTTTATAACCTTTCTCAATTCTTTTTTGTACTGCCTCAAGCTCTGCTCTAATTGCGTCGTTTCGTTTTTGAGTTTCTCGTATTGCGTTGCGAGTTCTCTCGATTTCAATAGTCGGCTGTTGTAGCTCGTCGATAGCTCTTTCTGTAGCTGCAAACTTTGCCGTAATATCTCCGCTATCATTCATTGAGTGTATAGGTTATATTACACTTGCAGTAATTAGGCTCTACAGATTGCAGCTTTTGGATATACAAAGCCGCGTCCATTAACTCCTCTTTTAAGTGTTGTAAAAAATTGTCTTTGTTGTTATCCTCCAGAGTAGTATTATATTTCTTTATCCCTGCCTCCGAGCGTGCGTCAAACTCTGCTTTTAAGTCCTCTAGTATTTTGTCTTTCATGTTAAAACATTGTTAGTTGTTGTTGATGTTGTTTTAGTCTTTTCATTGCGGCGTTGTAATACTCTGTATCTAACTCGCAAGCTGTTAAATCAAAATTAAGATTGTGGCAAGCTAAAGCAATAGAGCCAGAGCCTAAATGTGTATCGAGTATTTTGTCTCCCTCTTTTGCGTAATTCATTAAAAGCCATTCGTATAATTGGATAGGCTTTTCTGTTGGGTGTATTCGTGGTGTTCCGTTGTTAGCGTTTGCGCCTACCCAACTAATTTTATATGCTCTTAAAGCTCTATTAAATGAAGTGTAAGCAAGCTCTCCATCGCTAAAATCATTTTTACCAGTACCCTTATCCCAATAAACCCAGCCCATACTTGGAGGTAAGTTTTCTGTCATATAATTAGCACCCCATACAATTTGATTTGCACTTACCCGTCTTAATTCTTTAAAATATTTTTTTGTAGGTGTTGCGCTATCCCAATGACTTGCACCTCTATTTATTTTTTTCTTTCCGTTTCCAAGTGTCATTTTAGTTACATCAATCCCATAAGGAGGGTCCACAATAGCCAACTCGAAATGATTATCTGGATACCTTGCCATTAACTCCATGTTATCCTCGTTTGTTATTTTCATATCTATAAAAAATAAAGGGGAGCGCTAACTCCCCAAATTATTAAAACGGCAAATCGTCTGCCTCCTCTTGAGCTACCTCTGGAGCTGTCTCCCCTGCCTCTGCCTTAAATATCTTCCAAGACTGCAAGCTAGTATAATACTTTCCTTTATACTCGTTTGTTTGTACGTTAAAGCTAACGTCTACCTCTTGCCCGACTTTATTGTATTTCAAAAACTGCTCTACTTTCTCGTCTCCGAATACGTCAAAACAATAGAGGTTATTATAGTCCTCTGTAGTCTCTAAAATAAACGAGAGCTTTTGCCACTCTTTACCTGCTGCGGACGTTCCTTTTTGTGTGTCTAACACCTTTGTAATCTTTCCTGTTACTTTCATAGTTATTATATTTGGTTATCGATTTTTTCTATTAAATGGCGTAAGTCTGAGCGTTCAAACTCGCCGAGTTTTATCTTATTAATTGTTAAATAGTAGTGGTCTTTTTTACTTGCTGTTATTTCTATATCCATTTATTTGGCTTAAAGTTAATATTTATTTTTATGTATTGCAAATTTTAATCCTTGTATTTTTCTAGATTCATTTTAACGAGTATCGGAGTCTCGCCGCCGTTCAATACTACAGCGCACCCTATAGCGTTCTTTTTACCTCCTGCGGCGTAAGCAAAAGCATATTGAGAGTCGTCTATTCCACACCCTACAGCCATCGCAAATATAGCTCTAGTCTTTCCAAACATATAATCTATATAGAAATCTGTATGAAAATGCCCTGTAACTGTGGAGACCATATCCCTACGCGCTGCCGTTCTAGCTTTAGAGCTTTTATGCCCATGCACATACCTAACGCCGTCGATATAAGTATCCGTTACCCATTGCCAGTTGGGCGTTTTTAAAACGTCGTTAAACTCTTTAATCCAAATTTTAGGAACGCCACTATCAAAAGCCTTTCGCATTATTATAGCGTCGTGGTTACCTATGCAAACCTCAGCCTCTGGGAATGCTTTATACCAATCTTTTACCTGCTCTATTACCATTTCTAGCTCTGCGCCTCCTCCTAGTCCGTCGGGGTCTGTAGTGTGAAAGCTTGACCAGTGGGAATCTATTATATCTCCAATAAAAACGACTCTATTACATTGATACTCTTTGTATGTATCCTTGCAAAATTGTAGGTAGTCTTTACGTTCAAATGGCAAATGTATATCTCCTATTACTAAGACTCTACTTTTTTCGGCTTTAGCTCTCATTTCTAAAAGATTAGCCTCTTCCTTTGCTGTTAATCTGTAGCGGTTGGTTTGGTTTTTCATAGCTTATTTATTTGGGTTAATACTTCTTGATAATATTCTATAGTTTGATTGTTAGACGGCTTTAGTATCTCGCTCTCTAGTATCAAAGTAATATGTAGTTTTGCGCATAGTTTCGCCTCTTTGCTTGTCGTAGTTATAACGTAAAACCATTTTACTAAACTTGTAGCTTTCTCTTTTGGCGTCTGCATAAATAACCATTCTTTTTTTATCATTTCTCCTTGTTAAATTTTGTTATATATCTCTGCGTTGTTCGTATAGATTTGCCTAGCATATCCGCAATATCTTTTTGAGATACGTCGGGGTTTTTTGTGTAGATACTTTTAAAATTGGTATAAGCATCTTTTTTATTATCAAAGCTAGATTTTATTTTAGTGCGCTCTGCGCTCTCTATTTTTATTTTATTAGCCATATCTATAAAGTAATGCGCTAACTTCTCCGCTTTTAAAACGCTAGATTTCTCTACCTCGTCCTTATGTATATCTGTATTTTTTTGAGACTCTAGGGTATTAATAAGTAATGCAAATCGAGCGACGTAGGCTTTCATTTTTGGGAGCATAGATTTATTAGCCTCTGCTATATCCTCCGACTTTTGCATATTGGTTATTTCTTTGTGGATTCGCTTGTATTCTATTTTAGCCTCTGGAGTAAACTCTGCGGTTACTGCCTCTACTACGTTGCCCTCGCCTAGTCTTAGGTTTCTTTTAGTAGACTCGTAGAATTTAATAATAAATGTATCGTACCATTCTAGTAAATCCTGCGTAATCTCCTCGTCTACGAAATCCTCTACCTCTAACTCTGGGTAACTAAATAGCATTCGGTCAATAAATCCGTTGCTTTTATTCTCCTCTGTTTGGAATCCGTCTAATATACTCGGCTGTATTCCCCCCATGATAGGTAAAAACGCACGCTCTACAAAGCTACTCTTTGCTGTCTTTCTGTTTAGGTTAATCTCGCCACCACTCCAAGACGAAAGCCAATGCTCCATATCTCCTCCCTCGCGGTACTTATTCATATCTTTAAAGAAACCTGCAAGCTCGTCTTTTAAAACCCCTATCCCGTTTGTATTTTCGTTGTGTAATTCTACAAGCGCCTCAAGGGTTACGTCGTTAACTAAAAATTGCGTTTTCTTTGGCTTATAAACTGGCTCTGTTAAAGCTTTCTCTTTAGCGTCCATATTGTTAAACTCGTCAAATTTTGCCTCTGCTACTATATAGCGTTTTATCTCTGTGCTATTTGCCTTATCTAAAGGGAATGTAATTCCCTTAATCGATGGCGTCTTTCCTACCCCTGCCTTTCCAACTAGAGAAAGCCAAATACTAGGGGTTTCATTCCAACCGTTTTTTATTTTTATCTGTTGTGAGTTACCTACTATTATAGAGGTTAAAAATAACAAGCTACACCCCATGTAATCAATAGATTGCTTGAGCGTTCTATGTCTCTCTAGTATGTAGTGCTGTAATTCTAAAGGGAATATTTCCAAAGGAAACTCAGTATTTACGCAAACCTCTTTATCCTCTAGGGTAACGTCTAAAGGCGAATCTATTTCTTTGCGTTCGCCAAATCCTTGCTTGTATAAATCTACAGCCGCAGCGCTCCCGTCGTCATTGTGGATATAATGCGCGTAAACCATAAAGGGATTATATCCTTTCTCTGCCTCAAAAGACGTTCCAGAGGTAAAGAGATACATTAAACCGTTATCCTTATAGATATATCCGCTATGTGCGGAATCTGCGCCTTTGCGTCTTATTATATATTTGTCTTTTAGGTTTCTTACTACGTCAAAGTCTGCGCCTATTAAATCGAGGATACTCGTTTTATTGTTGTAATCCTCCCAAGCGCTCAAACCTGTAGATATTGGCTTATCTTTTTTAGGTTTCTCGATTACTTCTATAGCCTCCTCTTTGTGGTCGTATGTTTTAGATATAGAAAATAATACCTCCCTATCCTCCTCGCTAATATAGTCGATGTCTGTATACTCTTTACCGTTTAATATATCGGAATACGCTACGATATAACCGCCGTTACCTCTGGTCTCTAGTATTTGCTGTTTATGACCTTTGAGTTTAGCTACCTTTAGATTACCCTCTACTCTTTTAGACTTATATAGTATGTGAAAGCCGTCGTTTATAGTTTTAGCTATTACAAACTTATCTTTAAAATTAAAAATGTTATCCTCTAAAAAGCTAAGATACTCAGCCCACCACTCGGATTTTTCTTTTGCTGTAGAGAATACTTTTAAATCTACGTCTAGACATTCCAAATCGTTAAATCCTGTAACAATACCGACGGCTTTAGCTTTAGGGTTTAAATAGTTTACTCTAAAACTCTCTATATCTGTAGCTTTTTGTTGTGCTTGTTTCCAACTTCCGACGGGTACTTTGTCGGCGGTTGCCGTAATAAGAGAAAAACCCCTATCGATTAAGTTATTACATTTTTGTATATCTAGTTTTATCATTTTTGGGTATAAAAAAACTCCTAATAAATAAGCTCAAGGTAGGAGTAGCTTAGATATTAAGAGTTTTATAATGTGATAGTATAACCTCCTACGATTATATCAGCGATTAACTTGAATGGTTATCTCCTACAAATATAAAGTCTTTGTTTTAAATCAAAGCCTATTTTTATTAACAATGCAAACACGACAAAACACGACAAACACGACAAAATAAAAACGCTATGTCGTGTCCTCCGCCTAGTGTGGTATTGACTTTGTTGCCAAAACACGACAAAAAAGTGTCGTGTCGTCTTTTTTAAAAATTGTAAGCTTTTATTTTTTCAGTTTCAAAATACTAAACACGACACGCCAAATGGCGTCTTTCTGTGTAATCCTTTGCTATCACTAGGCTAAGGCACACGACACGCGAAAAATTTATGTCGTGTTTGTCGCCTCAAAACACAAAAAAAGCCTATAAATCAAATTACAGGCTTTTTGAAATTAATATTTTAAATTGTTAATAAGTCTCGTGTACTTTATCCAGAGACGCGGTAATCATTTTTAAGATGTTAGCCGTACCGTTACAGTTTGCGCACATACGTTTTGTATCGTATCTCAAGGCAAACACCCACTCGTAAGTATTAAATACTAGTTTAGACTCTTCGGCGTTCCATTTGTCAACCTCTCTAGTCTTATAAAACTTATCGTAAGCCTCAAACATTTCTTTAGTCATGCAGCGCTTTGGTCTTTGCGATGCGTTAAACGTTGGCGAGTTGTTTAAGAGTCTTTTGCGCTCTTTACAGCCGCAATCTTCGCCCTCTGGAGTGAATGTCTCTACTAGCTTAGATATACCCGTAGCTTTAAATACTTTCTCTAGTGTTGTGCCTATACCTACGTCGTCCACGTTTTTAGTTTCTATTGTTTTATCGTAGGCAAGTTTTAAATCTCTGTATTCTTTGCTACGTTTATCTCCTTTAAAATTCTTTAGGTCTTTTTTAGTTACTTTCATTTTTACGCTTTTTTAAGTATTTCAGATTACTATTTTTATACTCTTTGTAATCCTCTTTTAAAATCTTTTTTAATCCTTTATGTATTTGACGATGTACATAACAATAATTTATGTTAAACTCTCGCCCTATTTCTCTTGTTGATTTGTCGAAACTTTCCTGTATTAATTCTTTTTGCACCATTGGCAGGTCGTCAAATCTGTTTAAATATTCTATTTGCTTATCGCTAGGCTCAAAAGTATTCTCGCCATAGGGTAAAGAGTGAAAGCTATCAATGCCGACCTCTCGATTTTTCTTTTTTAGTAGGTCAAGCCAAAGGTTTTTTATTGTAATTGCTACCATTGCGTCGTTAACTCTTTTATAGTCTGCGAGCTTTAGGTACATTTGCTGTACTAAGTCTTGAGCGTGGTCGTAGTTTCCGCATATCCTGTAGGCTAGATTTCTCCACTCCTCATTCCTTTTTGATAATCTTTCTAACATTATTATTTTAATCTGTTAGTAGTATAATATATAGATTTTGTTACTAATAATTTAATTTTTTTATTAACATATTTTTTTAATCAAAAAAAAGTTGTAATATTGTAAAACAAAACAAAAAACTATGAGAACAAAAAAACAGATTATCCAAAAATTACAGCAACTAGCAGACAGCTTGCCAAAATGTGAGAAACGCAAGGCAATCAAAAAAAGAATATTAAGATTAAAATTAAATAAATAATGAAAACATTAAAAGATAGTATGCAAGAGCTTGCCGCTCCGATTATAGAATGGGAAAGCGACCACGATAACGAGGTATTACAGCAGGATTTTGTAGAGGCGCAACTTGGCGAGTATGGTATAGAGTTTAGTATCTACGCAAGCCGAGATATATCGATTTCACATGGCACTCACTTTGAAACGCAAGACGTAACGGTAGGCGATGCTCATTTTGATATTGAGATACTAGCGGTATTCGACCAAGACTACGACGATATAGATATAACAGACGAGGAGAACGAAATGATTATAAACGTAATAGCTCACTATTATGAATAGCAGAAAGATGTGTAAAAGAGAGAAAATAATACGACTTAATAGTATGCTACAAATATTATCTGTAAGATATGACTACATAATAGATAAAGACAATCCTTATTATCGTATCTTTGGCACTGAATCGGAGCGTTTACTCGACGCAAATTTTAACATTAGAGTACAAAATAGATTAAGAAAATATAAAACAAACTTATTATGCAAGTAAACAATTTAAAGCTATGGAATAGCGTAGAAAAAACAAATCCTAAGTATACTAAAAAAGCTAAAATAGGCGGAATGTCTATAACTGCAATAGCGCCACAATATCAAATTATGATGGTAACGGAGCAATTCGGAGTATACGGGCAAACTTGGGGATTTAAAAATATTGAGCTAGATTACTCGCTTGTTAAATATGATATGGTAGTTTTTAAAGGTACTTTTTTCTTTCCAAAGGGAGAGTTTGAAATCATAAACTCCTGCAAGTTGTACATAAATAACGCTAAGACTATGCTAGACGACAACTTTGCTAAGAAAATCGAGACGGATACACTTACAAAGGCTATATCTAAACTAGGATTTAACGCGGATATTTTTATGGGCAAGTTTGACGATGTGAGATACCTTGCAGAGATAACGAAAGAGTTTGCGCCTAAGCCAATTAAACAGCCTCTAAGCGACGAACGTTTTACAAAGGCGTTATCTGCCCTAAAAGACGGTAAAATCACTAAGGAGTCTTTAAATGCCTACGCATTGACCTCTGAGCAAGTTAAAACCCTAGCGAAATAATGAAGGGCAGTAAAGAGTATTTTTTAAGAGTTAAAGAGGCAGAGTATTTCGACCTGCCTCAAGCTCTTCGAGAGCGCTCTGTAGTTTATTATAACGACTACGAGCTATATAAAGACGACCCTAGTTTTAAGGCTTTAAACAAAGCCTATCGAGATGCTAAAAAAGCGCTTGAAAATTGGAAGTACGACCAGAGGCACAAATAGGATACACCCTTGCAGAAATGCAGGGGTTTACTTTTTTATATCCTTTGTGATTTTCTCCGCTCCTCTTATTACGAAATAACCACCGACCGCAGTCATAAGTAAACCCTTGAGTAATCCTATCCACTCTGGAGCTATTTTAAAGCCGTCTAACGCACTATCTAACATAATGAATACAAACATACAAAAAAGCAAGAAAGCGAGCGTAAAAGGGCGTATATTCTTACTAGCGTAGTTATCCGAGTTTGCGTCTGCCTCCCACCTCTTAGTTATCTCTTGCTCTATTGCTATATCTTTGTTTAATTCTGCTAGTAGCAAGTCCTTATCCTGTGGGGTTAGCGCTTTGTCGCC
>Ga0208795_1001383_pt1 | contig 10941 bp, 15 predicted proteins | sample CB_VirMetaG_6_FD_184541 | JGI IMG/M metagenome (GOLD analysis project Ga0208795, IMG submission 184541) | Freshwater to marine saline gradient viral communities from Chesapeake Bay - CB_1508_2 Viral MetaG (SPAdes) (version 4) | ecosystem: Environmental > Aquatic > Marine > Coastal | place: USA... | reverse complement strand
CAACTACAGGTGAAGTAGTCCATAGCAGCCTTCTGGCACTGCACATAGTTCATGCGTCTGATTCCTTCAGTTTATCTAAGCATTCCTTCAGGTGTCCAGCTTTGGCCAGTATTATTTCCACCTGATTTAGTGCATCATCTATCTCGCCTAGCTTAACGTCATAGCGTACGAATTGAATGCTAGTGTCGAGCATGTTGCACCATGACAAGGCACTCTCAACCCAAAAGGCTTTATCAGACATAAGACTTTTCCTTCTCTTCCCGATAGTCACACAAGAACGCTTCCGCGACGGCACGATCAACGCTTATGCCATCTATAACGTCAATCGCCTTGTCGATGTCCGTATCCATGAGAGCTTCCACCTTGTCGAGCTTCTCACGCATACGGGCAATAGCAGCCCTAGCTTCCATTGCGTTTGTCAATGTCAATTCTCCTTGTGATTTAGACAACACAAATCACCACCAAAGGTTTAGCAATGGTGGTGTTTTCTACTGTCTAGTGTCAGTGATTATGCCTGCGGCATGTCCTGCGACTTTGTAGCTGCGAGAATCATTGCAGCGAGTTCAGCCGGAATATTGTCACCCTTAACAGGGTTTTCGTTGTGCTTGTTGATTTGCTTTGCGAGTGCGTTCAGTTTGGCAACAAGGTCGAGCGGTTTAGGATCAGCCTCGGGCTTAAGGAACTCATGCCACGGCATGTTCTGCATCTCGACGGTCGAAACCTTACCATCATTGTTCACCTTGAACTGCCCCTGTTTGGCAGCATCGGTCTTATTTTCAGTGTCGAAAGTAACACCGGCAAACGTCTCGAGGTACGGGATGATATCGTTTGCACGAATAACCTTGGCTTCTCTTGCCAGATAGTAGGCGCGAGTCAACAAGGAACAATCGCCACCCTTGCCGTTCTGCATAGTAGCTACACGGTGCTCAGTAGCTGAAACAAGCATGATATGCATGGCGTTCTTGACTTTGGTTACACCGCCAAGAAAAGACTTTTCAGCCTTGTTGAAAGTATCACGATGCGACATTGTTTTTCCTTTCGGTTTAGCATTGCACTATTGCAACACAATTATCCCCACGGTTGCTAGTCGTGGGGATTGTTCTATTGCAATTTGTTGTGTTAGCTTGCCAATCCCATTGTTCCAGTGAGACATAGCAGGATTGAACGGGCGGTATCGGCTTATATTTACCTATCAGGATTTACGGAAGCGATACACGTATTGCACATTATGGGCTGGCGAGACCTGCTAGTTTTGCGTACTCAAACGCGCCTTGTGCACCCTTAATTCGTGCTTGCTACGTCAAACGTCCGAATTGATTAGAGTCTGTTAGACAATCGTCAATTCATGGGGACAAGCTATTTTTATTATTTGGATATAACAGGACGCCCACATATAGTGCGCTTGCACCCTGTTACCTGCCACTTGTTGTCCAGCTAACGACACTATACCTACGTCCCAACAAAAGACGTGTCCCGTCAACCGCACGGATTTCCACCGCTCGCGCATGTACATTACCAGTACATTTCACCTACTTATTCCACTAGGCTTTCGGGCGGTACGCTTGCGCGCAACCTATTGTCCGGTTCCATACTTACCTAGTAGCCCGTAGGCTACACCCTGATTCGCCGTGACCCGCGAGGGTTGAATGGCTTGCCCTAGGCGCTGGGCTATGACCAACACTAAACAACCATTCGCCTATCGAGTAAATATCTTTTATCGCATAGCTGATATGCAAATTGTGCATGGCTTACACATACGCGCGTTCTTTATATATATGGGAAACAATAGGACAGCACTACTGACCTAACCTTTGGTTGAGCCAGGATTAAGAGAATACAACTAAATGGTGTAGCTTTGACTATCTTGGAAGGTGCGGACAAAACGTGAACAATGAATAAATGTTTCCTGACAGGGTATGCACTAGGCGCATAACTCACGCTATCTGGGATTGAATACGTAACGTAAACATACAATCAAATGGTGTACTTATTCACATATTTGAATATACCGATATAAACGCTAGGTGGGTTGGGAAGCTCACACAGTGGCCAAATATTTCTAGGTGGAATGATACCGGGCATTTGTTCCGCTTGTGTGTGGCCATTTATAGGGCTTTGAGAGCCATATGAATATAGTCTATTCGTAGGTATAGTGTCCTGATATAAAGATTCCTTTATGTGTTTCCTAATGGACAAGGAAAGCACAATACATTCAAACTTTTAGATATAAACATATCTTTATATGCTTAAATGGGAATGTGTCTAGGCGTGATACACAATGTTATAACATTACATCATATTGAATGCTCATTCAGAATAAACTACCTACAGTATTTATTCCTAGCGTAGGACTAGGGGTGCACCTAGGGGTACAAGGGGGTGCGGGGGGGTGCACCGGGGGATGTACCACACCAAGAAAATTACTAAGAGAAATGTGCCACATAGTATAATTAACGTTAGGTAAGAAGCGCCTATAGTAATTACCTATTGCTCATATACTAAAATCGCCTTAGCATACCATTTTAGGGATTGACAGGGTTTGCGCCTATTGGTATAATAAACTATAGGAACAAGAGAGATACGTAAGAACCCTATATATTACTTAAGTAACTACTCTAGAGTAACGATAGCATAGTAGTTATACATACTTCAGTATTTATAATCATACTATAGTATAATTATTCCTAAACAATAAGTACCTAAACAGTATTACTTAAGTAAATACTTTAGTAATATAGGGTATTCATATAATTCTTTTTCTTGTTATCATATTTTCTTGTTATCACAGCATAGGATTTGTTTAGGGTATGAATAAGTTTAAGGCGACTAATGGAGTTCATCTACTAAAGCCACTATTCTATGAACAGGCTTACGATGATCCCTCTAGGGCTTTGTACACACTAACGTATGAAGATCACCCCAAAGGCTATCTTTCTTTGTATAGGCTCTATCTGGAGATGGAGGATGTTACAGAGTTTGAGTTTGCCAATACTTACTTTGATGGTATGCCTCACTGGCGTAAACTATGTAAGTGTGGGTGGTTTAAACCTCTACTAGAGGAAATGCGTAATGACTTACAGTTGAAGCTACAGTCACGAGCCATTCGTGGCATTGCCATAGAAGCCTCAACAGATGATTCCCGTAATAAGTTTTCTGCACTAAAGTATCTGGCTGACAAGGGTTACGTACAGAAGGCAGACAGTAAACGTGGTAGGCCATCGAAGGAAGAGGTAGAGTCCACTAAGAAGCAGATTATCTCAGAAGACAATGAGCTTAATGAAATCCTACAAAGGTTAAACTAAGATGGCACCAGAGAAGTCCAAGGACGAGAAATTAGATGAGCTTCTTCACAACTATGAGGTACTCCTTGAAGTTGCGGAGAAGGAACGTACTTGGACTGGCATTAAGAAGTGGCTAAAGGAAACAGTCATACTTATTGCCACAACCATCATTGTTATTTTTGGTGCAATCAAGGCTTATGTGGAGTATTTCAAGAATGGCTAAAGACCCTCGCCTAGAACGTGCTGGTGTGTCTGGGTATAACAAACCTAAACGTACTCCCTCTCATCCTACCAAGTCTCATATTGTTGTTGCCAAGGAAGGTGACAAAGTTAAGACTATTCGCTTTGGACAACAGGGTGTAAAGACTAATCAGACTGCTGGGCAACGAGAAGCATTCAAGTCTCGTCATGCAAAGAACATCTCAAAGGGAAAGATGAGCGCAGCCTACTGGGCAGACAAGGTTAAGTGGTCACCCTCTAAGACTAGTTCTCCTTCCAAGAAATGGGTTAAGGGTTCGTAATGCCTAAGATCACACTAAACAATATTGGCACTCTGGAGGACAACTCAGCACTAGCAAAGCTGAATGAAAACTTCCAGACTATTGTTGATGAATTTGATAACGTACCATCACGAGACGGTACTAGCCCTAGTGCTATGCTTGCTGACTTGGACATGAACTCCAATCAGATTCTTAACCTACCAGACGCCACTACTGACCAAGAACCACTAACTTATGGGCAGTTCAATGTTTACTATGCTGATATTCTTTCCAAGGCTGCACAAGTAACATCAGACAAGGCAGCGGTAGAGTCTCTTTATGACCAATTCGATGATCGCTATTTAGGCTCAAAGGCTTCTGATCCTTCTGTAGACAATGATGGTCAAACATTACTAAGTGGTGCTTTGTACTACAACTCAACGATACAACAACTAAAGTTTTACAATGGGTCTGCTTGGCAACGTATCAATCCCATTATCTCTGTGTCATCTACGGCACCGTCAAACCCAGAAGTAAATGATCTCTGGTTAGAAATCTAGAAAGGAATATACTAAATGGCTGCTGGAACTTTTACACTCTACGATACCGTAGCTGAATTACTTGGGGATGGTACTATTGACCTAGATACCAACACTTTCAAGCTAATGCTAGCTACATCTTCTTACACACCTTCTGCTGCACATGATGAGTATGCAGACGTATCAGGTGCCGAAGTAGCAAATGGCAATGGCTATACTACTGGTGGTGAAACTCTTACTTCTGTTACTTGGTCACAGACATCAGGTGTAGCTACCTTTGACAGTGCTGACGTAGTATGGACTGCTTCTGGTGGTTCTATTACTGCTCGCTATGCAGTGCTCTATGATGACACCTCAACTGGTGATAAGCTAATTGGCTATGTTCTTCTAGACACTACTCCTGCTGATGTTACTGCCACTGATGGTAACACTCTCACTATTGCTCCTTCAGCCAATGGTTGGTTTGATCAAACAGTAAATCCAGCTTAAGGATAGCCTAGATGGCTGTATCACTTAAACATAACTTTGTATCTGCCGTAAGTGACGGTGGGGACAGCAACCTTGTTCAGCCTTCCAACTGGAACGAAGAGCATGTTCTAACTCTAGGTGCTTCAAAGATACTAGGGCGCTATACTGGTACAACTGGTGCAGCACAAGAGATTACGCCATCTACTGGGCTTAACTTAGACTCTGGGACTGGTAACCTTACTGTAACTATCGGAACAGATGTTCAGGCATACGACGCCACGCTGAACTCCATTGCTTCGCTTGGCACCGCCGCTGACAAATTGGCATATACTACCGGCGTAGACACTTGGGCCGAGACAGCCATTACCTCCTTTGGCCGGTCGCTGATTGACGATGCTGACGCTGCGGCTGCACGGACGACGCTGGGGCTTGAGTTGTATGCTGAAAGCCTAAGCAGCCCTATTTCACCATCCGCTACTGGCATAAACACGGTGGCCATTGGAGATGGTGCGATTTCATCTGGTGGTATAGCTATTGGCACAAATGCCTCGACTACAAGTGGCCTTGCACTGGGTTTTAGCGCTACTTCAAGCGCAACTCAAGGGACCGCCATTGGCTATCAGGCGATTGTTCAGTCTGGATCATACGCAACTGCATTAACAAGATCCTACGCTTCCGGCGCGGACTCCTTTGCAGTAGCCATCACCAACGCCTTCGGTTCCTACGGCGCTACCGGAGCAAACTCGGTGGCGATTGGGTATCAGGCGAAGGCAACTGGGGCAGATAGCATAGCAATAGGCGATGCGAATATTTCATCCGCACAGGGTTCTACCACCTTTGGCGGGGCCGGAAATACGGCCTCTGCGAGTTATTCACTCGCAACTGGATATCAATCCCTGTCCAGCATTGTAGGTAAGTCGGCACGCGCCTCTGGTCAATTCTCGGCTCAAGGCGATGCCCAAACCGGTATTTTCGTTTTCCGCTCCGACACCACCGACGCAACGCCCGAAGCACTTACCACCAACAACAGCGCCGCGGGCACCACCAACCAAATCATCCTGCCCAACAACTCTGCCTACGCCTTCCACGGCACTATTGTGGCACGAGAGCAAGCATCGGCAGGCACCGACTGCGCAGCGTGGAAGATCGAGGGCTTGATCCGGCGTGAGGGCAGCGCAGGGACGACAGTGCTGGTGAACAGCGCCACGACTGTCATCGACAACACGCCATCTTGGGGCTTGGCACTGAGCGCAGACACAACAAACGGTGGCCTCAAGATTGAAGTGACTGGGGCAGCAGCAACCAACATTCGGTGGGTCGCTACGATCCATACGTCTGAAGTAACCTACTAAGGAGGCCACGATGGCTATTCAACTCGACCTGACCAACAGCCAGTATGGCACCCCGTTTGCTGGCGCTTACTTCCGCATCGTCACTGCGGCTGTCTCTCGTATGCGCGAGGGTGGCCCCAAGTTCACTGTGATGATTGATGTCTCTGGCTATGCCACGGCTACTCCGGGCGACGATACACGCGAGGTGGACTTCCGGCGCTACCATGCCGATCTGGCCGAGGTGGAGGCCGCCGCTGGCGCTCAGTTCCTCGATAAGTGTTATGCGTGGGTCATGGCGCAGGACGACATGAACGGGAGCGTTGCGGTCTAATGAGCATCGTCATCGACTACACCAAGGGTTTCTTTGAACCGTCACCTGCTAGTGAGACAGTCGGTGACATTGCATCCAGCACGCTTGATCTGGCTTCGGGCAACGTGTTTTCGGATGCACCATCTGCCAACGTGACCTACGTCTTTAGCAACCCGCCTGCATCTGGCACTGCCTACGGCTTCACGCTCAAGGTGACGCCCTCTGCGACGGTGACTGTGACTTGGCCTGCCTCGGTTGACTGGGCTGGTGGGACGGCCCCTGACGCCCCTGCAAGCGGCGAGACAGATGTATATGCGTTCTACACGCAGGATGGCGGCACCACCTATTACGGCTTCCAAGCTGGGGATGCGATGGCATGAGCATTGCGAGGATGATGCAGATGGCGGCCGCTGGCGTGAGTGCTGGTGGAGTTGCGTTCAGCCCTGCCGACATTAACGACCTTCACTTATGGCTTGACGCCAGTGACGCTTCGACACTGTTTCAAGACACATCTAAGACGACCAGTGCGTCAGCAAACAACGACCCGATTGGTTGTTGGGCTGACAAGTCTGGCAATGGATTTGACCACGACCAAAGCACAAACGCTTACAGACCCTATCTCAACACGAGCCAAATGAACCTAAATAGCCTTAGTTTCAATGGGTCTCTAAACTCAAACTATGGGCAATGGCTAGAAAATTCTACCTGCACAGACAATATAACTTGGTTTGCCGCCTTCCACCTTACAAACTCAGGTGTTCTTGTTGGTCAGGGTGCTAGCATCAACGGTTATCTTCTTTTTCATTCGGGAACTAGTGGTCAATCTAATTATATGGGAACAAATGCTGGCTATAGGAACGCCAACAGCAATATAACAATGAGCAGAAATGTGGACACAATTTGCTCTGGTGATATGGTTAATTTCATTCGTCGAAACGGAGTGCAAGCCCCTATGTGCGGCCCGTTTAATACTACCCCCAACCCGTTTGATTACAATGGTGGAGTGAGTGCAGATATTGGAACATATATTGGTCGTCGAGGACTGTCTCCAACTAACCACCAACCGTTTGATGGCTACATAGGTGAGGTTATTACATATGACAGACGACTATCATCAACCGAAATTGGTCAGGTTGAAAGTTACTTATCCAAAAAATGGAGTATCACAATATGATTTATGTAAAAGTAGTTGATGGAGAGGCAAGTGTTTTTCCTTACGATTTGCGCCAGTTACGCGCCGACAACCCGAACACATCTTTTCCGAAAGAAATAAGCACTGAGATGCTAGAGGGCTATGGTGTCTTTCCGGTGGTGGAAAATAGACCTGAGTGCGACCCGTATGTTCAGACGCTGTCTGCTGGCACACCTGTCTTGCGCGATGGTCAATGGCAGGTTGATTACACCGCCGCCAATATACCTGAAGCGGAAGCCGAGGAAGCCATTAGGAATACGCGCCACGAGATGCTCTATGCAACCGATTGGATGGCTTTGTCGGATGTCACTATGTCAGACGAGATGAAATCTTATCGTCAGGCACTTCGTGATATACCAGAACAAGAGGGCTTTCCGTATAGCGTGATCTGGCCCACCAAACCTTGAGGTAAGCCATGCTCGGTTTCTCCTCACTGGCGTCTGCGCCGCTTGCTGATGACGGGCTTGTCGCTGGGTTGGGTGCTGGCGCTATCAAGTACGTTGCCGCGACCTGCCAGCCAACACTACAAATCCGTTTACTCCAGTGTGGCCACAGGAGCCATAACAGGTGGCTATAGCATTTCAAACTAATGCGTTCCAAAAGAATGCGTTTCAAGCTGCTGACGACAAATCTGTAACGATTACAGGTGGGTCTATTGAGCTTGCAGGAAATGCTGTATCTGTAGTCACACCTAATACAAGAAATATTTCTGTTGGTTCAGTAGAGTTAAATGGACAGCAACCTAGCGTACTAACACCTCGTCTAGTTAGTATTTCCAGTGGCTCTGTTGAGTTAGACGGCCAACAAGTATCTGTATCAACCCCTGTCCTTGTAACTACTGTTGCTGGCTCATTAGAACTAGCTGGTAAACAACCAAGCGTTCTTACACCAAGACTGGTTACCTTAACTAACGGTAATATTGAGTTACTAGGACAGACAGTTACTGTTTCTACACCTCGACTTGTTTCTGTAGTAAAAGGTAACATTGAGCTAGCAGGTCAAGCACCAGCCGTCAATCTTTCTGGTAATAAGAGAATAGACTTAAACTTTGGTGCTATTGAACTAAACGGTCAATTACCAAGTGCAGTAGCAACCACAGATGTCTATCTTTACCCAGCTAAAGCAGATATTGAGCTAAAAGGTAAAACGCCTACAGTACAAACTCCTGTAGACATTACAGTACAAAAGGGTTCTGTAGAGTTATCAGGAAATGCAATAACTGTAATTGCGCCTCTAGTTCCTTTAACTGGCTCTATTGAGCTTAAGGGTTATGAACCTTTTGTTGGCAAGGGTGCAACGGCATTTATTGTCTCTGGCTCTATCGAACTGTCTGGTAACCAAGTAAGTGTTATACGTCAGACAAGTATCTACGAATTTGATGGAGCTAGCTGGAATAGAGGTGTTCTCTGGAAGTATAACGGAGTAACATGGGAAAAGGCTGAACTTAAACGATGGAATGGTTCAGCATGGATAGTAGCACAAGGATAACATATGTCTTCCAAGATAGACCAGATCAGAGAAGCAGCAGAAGCAGACTTAATCAACTTCATTAAATTAGTCCACCCACAAAGGGTACTAGGCTCTGTTCATGAAGAAGTAATTAGGTGGTGGACAAGAGAAGATGCTTCTAGTCATCAGCTACTACTGCTTCCTCGTGACCACGGTAAATCAGCTTTAGTTGCATATAGAGTAGCTTGGGAGTTGACAAAGAACCCACATTATCGTATACTATACATAAGTAGTACGGCTAATCTAGCAGAAAAGCAACTAGGTTTTATTAAACAGATTCTTACTTCAAAGATTTATCGTAAAGTCTGGCCAGAGATGGTTAACGAAGAAGAGTCCAAAAGAGAAAAGTGGACTAACAGTGAAATCTCAGTGGACCACCCACAACGTAAGGCAGAGGCTATTCGTGACCCTAGTATCTTTACAGCAGGTCTTACCACAACTATTACTGGCCTTCACTGTGACATCGCTGTACTGGATGACGTTGTAGTTAGAGAGAATGCCTACACAGAAGAAGGAAGAGAACGAGTACGAAGCCAATACTCACTTCTTTCATCTATTGAGGGTAGTGATCCTAGAGAATGGGTCGTTGGAACAAGATACCATCCAAAAGACCTTTACAATGATCTACAGGCAATGCAAGTAGATGACTACAATAAGAACGGTGAGTTAGTTGGTTCTTATTCTTTGTACGAGACATTTGAACGACAAGTAGAAGATCAGGGTGATGGAACCGGGGAGTTTCTTTGGCCCCGTCAACAACGATATGACGGTAAATGGTTTGGGTTTGACGCCTCTATTTTAGCTAAAAAGAGAGCACAGTATTTAGATAAGCTACAGTTTCGTGCTCAGTATTACAACAACCCAAACGATCCAGACAATGCTGCCATCAATCCTGAGTACTTCCAGTACTATGAGCCAAGGCTACTGACTAGGCAGGGTGGTAAGTGGTTCTACGGTAACAAAAAGCTAAACGTATTTGCTGCTGTGGACTTTGCATTCTCACTACGTAAGAAGGCTGACTTTACTGCCATTGTAATCGTAGGTATTGACTCAGACAACAACTACTATGTGTTAGACATAGAGCGTTTTAAGACTGACAAGATCAGTGACTACTTCGACAAGATACTTCGTATGCACCAGAAGTGGGACTTCAGGAAGCTAAGAGCAGAAGTAACCAGTGCACAGAGTGTCATTGTTCGTGATCTAAAAGATAATTACATTCGTAGGCATGGTCTTGCCTTGTCTATTGAGGACTTTAAGCCTAACCGTCATGCAGGATCAAAAGAAGAACGTATTGAAGCCATTCTTCAGCCAAGGTATCACAACAGGCAGATTTATCACTACATGGGTGGTAACTGTCAAATCCTAGAAGAAGAGCTAGTACTTCAGAACCCACCCCATGATGACGTTAAGGATTGTCTGGCTTCTTGCATTGATACGGCAGTAGCCCCAACAGCAATGAAGGCTTCTGTAGCATTCAAGAGTAAACAGCCAGTATCTCGTTTTGGAGGATATGTCTAAGTGGTAGGCAAGGTTTTAGACTTAAAAGACATCATTATTGAGGACCAACTAGGCACTCGTATTGCTGAACACTGGCATACGTGGAATAACTCACGCCAGAACTGGTTAAATGAAAAGAAGGAAGTCCGTGAATATGTGTATGCTACTGATACTCGTCGCACTACTAACGGGGCTTTACCTTGGAAAAATACGACCCACATACCCAAGCTATGTCAAATCCGTGATAATCTTTATGCAAACTACCTTGCCTCAATGTTTCCTAAGCGTAAGTGGATGGTTTGGGAAGGTGAAACAGAAGATGACCAAGACAA
>Ga0208795_1001378_pt1 | contig 10979 bp, 13 predicted proteins | sample CB_VirMetaG_6_FD_184541 | JGI IMG/M metagenome (GOLD analysis project Ga0208795, IMG submission 184541) | Freshwater to marine saline gradient viral communities from Chesapeake Bay - CB_1508_2 Viral MetaG (SPAdes) (version 4) | ecosystem: Environmental > Aquatic > Marine > Coastal | place: USA... | reverse complement strand
TCATTTAGTTTTTTTGATAATAAAAATTGTATATACTTCTGGTATTCAATCATCACTAGCCATTTTGATCGGATCTATTTATTTCTAATATAGATACCACAGCTGTGACTCCAGTGCTAGTGCTAGACTCAATATTAAGTGTATCGCTTTCTTCAAGTATGATTGGTCCTTTAGCTATATTGCATATCGTAGGACCAGAGATAGATGCATAGGCTATTTGAATAGTAGAGGTATTAGTTGCATCTGTAATACTTGCTTTTACAACTTTGCTACCAGATTCGTTTGTCACTTGTATATTCTGTATGATTGCTCTCGAATTAGATGGAGAACTATATACAGTGATTACTGAAGTAGTAGTCGGTGCATAGAATGCGTTTTTATAAATATTAGCCATTTGTCGTATCGTACCATTTTATTGAACCAATAACACCATCGTTATTAGATGCACCTTTAGCACATAAAGTTAGTGTGTCAGATACACCTGCTATTGTTTGTCCAAGTTGATATTCAAAATTAAAACCATCTCCAAAGTTTTCAATAGAAACTCCTTTACCAGATAAATAAGTTCTATTTATAATTGTTCCACCTGTTATGGTTTTAGTACCATCTAAATCATACTCTACATCATCAGAATAACTTGTGTATGAAAACGCTGTTGAAGGAGTTGCGTTTTGTCTTAACTGTACTTCAAAATCAGAGTTAGATACAGCAGAAGCTATAAAGCCTTGAGGAATAATAAGTGCATAAGGTCTTCCTGATTTAATTCTAATAGTTCCTAAATTATAAAATGTACCAGCTGTTGTTAAAGTAACTCCAGCTAATGAAGCAGTTCCAACTGATTGAATAATTCCTTGAGGAGAATAACCCCCTTCAATCATACAAGAAGAACATACTTGTTGTAATACTGCTGCACCTGATATCGTTCCTGTAGTTTCTATTTCATATCTTATTGGTAAGTTTGCAGTTTGCATATAAACAGTTGATAAATTATTTGCATTTAAAAACGTATGTGCTGTAATAAATTTACCATCTATTACAAAACCAACTCTAACACTTCCCATTCCCAACCATTCATAATCCGTAAATAAAATAGTTGCTTTAGTTGGATCGAGTGTATAACCACTAGCTCCTGTACCATCTAATTTATCACCATTCCAAGCTGACTGTGCAATTGGATCATCAACACTTGAACCTGATGTATAACTTCTTCTTACAATTTGATAACCTGTTCCAGTGTCTTCAAAAAAGATTCCATTGTTTGCATCAAAACTTCCAACACGTTGTTCTAATCCAGATTCTTGTGCATTCATTACAAATGTATTAAATATAAATAATGACTTACCTGGTTGATAAGACATAACTCTTTTTGATTGTCTTATGACTTTATCGCCACTAGCTGTAGTTACATTTAAATTAACTGTAGATTTATTTGCGGTATATGAAACTGTTCCTGATCCAGTTAAAGATTCATCAAAAAGATTATTTTTTGACATTACATTTGTACTATCAAAAATAGTAAATGGATTAGAAACTCTTAATCTTCCAAATGCATCATAAGCATTTGATCCATTTCCACCGCTAATAACTGTTGGTTCAACGTTGACATTATTACAAGACATTAGCAACCAAACCTCATATTAAACCAAGTAAATCGTTCTATTTCTTGTTTAAGTTCTTCTTGAAATGAAAAATTTAATTGATTTTTTAAAGTTTCTAAAGATGCATTTATCTGACGTTGATTAATTGCATCATATTCTTCTTTAGGCTCTGGTATTTGTACAGTTATCTTAGCCATTATCTTCTACCGTCTGGTTGTGTATCAAACCTAAATAAACCTAGTCTCCAATTTTCATCAATTGCAGTATTTTCAATTTTTATTGCAGCAAGTCTTGCTCTTGCACGCGTGTCTACTTTATCAGTCGATGAATTAATTGTAAATGGTCCTAAAGGTGAGCTGGTTGCTGTATCAGCAGGATAATCTCTAAGATCTAAAGTAACTCTCGCATTACCTGTCAAATTTTTAAAATCAGGAATAAATCTTCTTATTTTCATAAAATATTCTCCTTCACCATCTACATCTAAATCAAAATCTCCTGATTTAATATATGCAGCGATTGCAGTTTTATTACCATTAATATCTACTTCGTTCACACCTGTTTCATGTTCGTAGTAAATTGTTTTTCCCTGTGATGCTGAAATACCATTAATAGTTGGGAAAGAAGGAGTTTGGTTAGGTGTAAATTTTGTAGCATAAGGTTTATCAAATACTACTTGATCTGCGTAAGAAGTTCTTGCTAATGTACCAGTAACCCAAGTTTGTTCTAAATAATTATAACACACCATTCTATTTACAAATATATTATTAGCATCTGGATAAAACCAAATAATTTCATTAAATAAACTATTATGTGATGCATAAACCTGTTGACCTGCGTTTGGATTTATTCCAGGGTTAGTTCCTGTAGTTTTAAATACAAAATCTTCTACTAAACAAGGTAGAACTTTCACTGATCCATCGTAAACAAAAAAACTACCCTCATCGGACATCCAATAAACATTTGTGTCAACAAAGACCATAGAGTTCTTGCCAATTACACCACAATTAGATCCCACTTGACGAACAGAAAATGTAAAAGGTGGACCTACAAATTGAACAATATATGCTGAAGTATCCGTTCCAATAAAAGTATAATCCTTACCTTGCACCGCACCTCGTATTTCAGTTCCGGAATCTAATTGAAAAGTTCCTGCAGTATTAACCGAAGTTGGTTGATAAACAGTTCTATCTTCTTGGTCAGAAAATCTTATAAACATTTTATCTTGAGTTATAGGAGAACCAATTGTTGTTTCAGTTCCTAAATGAAATAAATGTCTATCTCTGTCGGAGACAATAGTCATAACAGATGCTGTTGGGTTATTTGGTATACTCACTGCTCTTGTAGTCAAAGCATTTGTATCTAAGGCTATTGGATTCCAATTGAAGGAACGTCCATTATGGACAGTAGCAATTAATATTTGTCCGTAATTATCTAATGACCACATTCCAGGATCTAAAAAAGTATTAGTAGTGCTTCTAGGTGTACCCCATGTAGAAGAACCCCATAATCCAGCACCCCAACCAAAACCACCTACTTGTACTAAAGATCCTATTTGAATATAAGGTAGAACATCTAAAGTTCCATCGTTAGTTGCTCCAGTTCCAGTTTCAGCTGTAGGCATTTTTATTGTGAAAGTAGTTGCTGAAGGAACTGTTTGAACTTCAAAAAGAACATCATCAAAATCTGTAGCAGTATAATTAGTTTGACCTCCAGTAAAAGAACCTGCATTTTCAAATGTTGTAATATCGCCCGCTTCTAAATTATGTGAACTAACAGTTGTAATAGTAACAGTTGTAGACCCATTGGTGGTAGTTATATCAGCTCCAGTCTGAGATCTGTCTGGATCAATGGGTGTAATATCATAAAATTGACCTGAATAATAAATGTATAAGCACTTGTTAGTTCCAATTGCAGCATACTTACGACCATCTAAATCAGAAAAAGTAAGTTGTGATCTTGCTACACCAACTAAGGAGTCTGCGTTTAATTGTAACCAACCCCCTATTTTTTCAGCTTGACCGTATCTAAAACGAACATTATCTCCATCGACCCAAACATTTTCTGCTTGAGTGTCAGTAATTTGTTTATTAAAACCAGGTCTAAAAGGTATTTTAACTAAAGCCATAGCTCTATTTTACAATAAAAATTGTTTTGAGTATATAACCCAAGGTCATATTATAAAGGAGGCAGTGGTGGTATGTGGTGGTAGCCACTGCCTCCATCATAATATACTACCTTTTAAACCAAGAAGGTAGTCCTAGATGAAGCCTTTTATCAAACATATTTTCTTTAGCTCCAGGAGTCTTTTGATTGTTATAATGTAAGAATACTTGAACACATTCTTTACCTTTGAATTTTTCTCGCCAATGTTCTAATTCACAACCAGAATAAACTAACATGTCTCCAGGTTTCAAATCTACTTTAATACCTTTTTTACCAACAGCTCCTGAAGGCTCTAAATAAATTGGCCAATCATCACCACCTAAATTCATAGTCGTAGATATCTCACAGCTAAATCGGTCTTTATGTCTTTTAAGAATATCTCCTTTTTTATAAATTCTTGCATAAGTATAGGCAGGATATAATTTTAATCCTGTTGCCTGTTCCATGATTGGTTGGCATTTTAATAATAAAGTTTCCATTGCTATATCCGAATAACAAGAATAAGTATTTGGAATCTGTTGATCAACTCCTTCATAATAACCCAGTAAAGTTTCATATGGAGAAATATATCTCTGTGCTCTACAAGTATCATAAACTTGTTTTTGCATACTAAAATAATTTGCAACAAAAGTTGCTAAATCTTTTGAGATTGCTTGACGTATAACGGTATATTTATTTTTTTTAAAACTCATTTTATTTTTGTGGGGTCTAATTTTATATTTCCAGAAACACTTATTCTTTTTTTATCTGATAAATAAAAAGGATATACTTGATGAACTAATTTTGAAGGAAACAATATAATAGTTTTTTCGTCTTCTGGCTCTAAATGATATTTGTGTTGGCAAACTGATCCTAAAATATTTGTGTAAGTAAATTCAAAAGTGTTTGGACATGGTGAATTAGTTTCTTTGACAAATTTTAATTTTTTTTCTTTTTTATAACTTGAAGGTATTTTTACCCATACTACAAAAGAAAAAATTCCTGAGTGATTATGTGATGGATTAAATTCATACTTATTTTGTATATTAACCCAAAACCCATCTAAAGCATAAGCACAATTTTTTGTTAAAGGGTGTCCAACAATATTATTTATATCTTCTGGTGAATATTGATATATTAAAGAAAGTAAAACATTTTTTAAAAACCAGTCATCTTTATCTTTTAAAGCAAAAGAATCCGATATATTTCCAGCTAAACTAGCATTAGTTCTATCTTTTTTATTTTTTATACAAAGTTTTAATTTATTAAATGCTTCATCATTTAATTTATCTTTAATAACTCCTGTATTTAAAAATGAATTAAACATCTTTAGCCATCTCTTTTGGTACTGCTTGTATATTCCAATGTATAAATCTAAATGGCTCTACACCATGATCCACTGCATATTCATGTTCTAAATATCCAGGAAATATAATTAAGGTTCCAGGTTTGGGTTTAAAGTGTACTAACTCTGTACCATGAAATATATCATTACTTGATTTCATCTTTAATTTAGTAGCACGAGCACCTGTTCGTGGTTCATGAAATATTGGAAATGATGTTTTATCAGAACATTTTAAAAAATAAAAACCTGATACATGTTGATTCCAATGAATATGAGCTGAATGATGTCCACCACCTTTTTTAGAAAATTCTTGTACCCACATTTCAGAAAATATAGTTGTATACTGCTGCATATCAAAACCTTGCCAATCTAAAAACTCCCAAGATTTTTGACCTACATAATTTCTAAAATCTAAAAAATTATTATCCATAGTTAATGCTGTTGAATGATATGATCTTCCAAAATCCCCATGTTTTTTGATATATTCTTTTTCCCTTTTTTTAGCATCTTTGATGTATTGATTAGATGCTTGATTTAAAGATTTAACAAATTCAGGTTTTTGTTCAAACCATATTGGTGTTTTAAAATATTCTTGAATAATCATATTATTTAAATGGATATCCAAGGTTCCACATAACCAATGAATATCTTACTCCTTTCGTTACTGGTTTAACTCTATGCCATACAAATGAAGGAAATACAATAATAGAACCTTTTGGTAATATTTCTTTTGCTTGTTTTAAATGTTTAGCTTCTTCTCTCATATGAGGATCATAGTTTCTAAAATCAAATTCTAATTCACCCCCTTCATATTCGGACCCATCGGTTAACTGACAAGTCATTGAAAGCTTTCTAATCTTTCCATGTTCAGGATGATTAGAATCTTTTCTATCATAAACTTTATCCCAAGAATCACAGTGCCAATCATAATATTGATTGAGTTTATATTTTGTAAACTGACATGATTCTGATCTATCCCATTCAAAATTCCAACCTGCAGCTCTATTCGCTTGATGAATGTATGGGTGTAATTCTTTATAGATCCATGGGTCATTGAGCCATACTAAATCTGAATTTCTTTTACGTTTCATATCTTTTATTTCTTGTTTAGTAAGTTCCCTATCTCCATAACCACCAGTTCTTGCCATTGTTTCTGCTTGTGATAAACCATATTTAATAATGTCATCACATAGTTTTGGTGGTATTGCTGAAGTAAAATACCAATAATAATTAGATATATTCATAAGTTATTGTTTGAACAAAATTCAATGAATCTTTTTGATTGTTTGAAATCACATACATATTAGTTGATGGAAACATAATGAACATATTATCTTTTAATTCTATATCCCAACTTCTTCCTTTTCTTCTATTGTTATCATAAAAAATTCGCACCATACATTTATTAGTTTTAACACCATACAATAATGTATAATCAGGTGAGTTTCGAAGATCTATTGGATCAATATTTAGTAAGGGTTGTGATACTTGATTAGGTTTATAAATATCTCCAAATGTTTTTTTATTAACTAATTGAAAGCCATATTCTAAATTTATATGCTCACGTATATACGTATTCAACATATCCCAAGTTCTTGAGAATGGAAACTCTGAATTTATAAATGTCGATTGTAAAATGTCGCCTGATAATTTATCTCTATTTATTTCAAAACCTTTAGGCATTGAAACATCACCATAGTATAAAGCTTGCTCTGTTAAAACTTTCTTTTGCACACCACCACCAGATATATGTTATGCTAGACTATTTGTCAAATCCCAGGCTTGAGTTTCTTCATTCCAGTTGTAACCCCATCTGTGGGTTCCAGCTGTAGTTTGATCTTGTTGTTCTTGAGTTAAAGCAGGTGCATCACCGATTGGAGATTTCCAAGATGCAGTTGAAATATCTTTTACCCATGAAGCATGTGGTTTTTTAGGCCAGAAGATTTGATTATCTTCATCCCAAGTATAACCAATACCTGCATAGTTTCCTCTAAATGCAGTTCCACCGTTTCTATGTTGGTTACCTACTGTATTGTATGAAGTTTGAATCCACATTTGTGCAGGCCAATTATTGTTTCGTTCTAAATATTGTTGACCTACTGCTTCGTCTTCAACTCCATCAGCATTGAGCATATCTTTATTATCAAGTGTTAATACTTGAATAACTTTATTGTTAGTTCCTAGTTTTGCAAAATGTGCCATATGTTTATTATTTTACATTAGTTATTATAGTTTGTAAATATATTATATTTAAAACCTTTTTCAAGATTATACCACAAAATAGGTATAAAAGGAAAAGTTTTGTCCCCATTATAATCTAAATCTTTAATATATTTTATTGTTTCTTTCCATATATTATTACTATTAAGATGTTCATAAGTTTTTTTCTTTACATATTTCCAAAATTTACTATCAAAATTAGAGCCTCCATGATAAGCGTAACATATAAAATTTTCATATCTAATAGCCATATTATCTAAATAATTGTTTAATTCATTTTCTGATTTATTATTATGTAAGTAATCCCAAAAAGACCTGTTTATATTGTCATACATTACACCTGAAAGAGCTTCAATAGGTTCATAAAAAATAGCTCTATTTCCATTTTTTAAAATTCTATCTTTTAAAAAATTTTTAGCTCTATAGGGTTTAAATTTAAATTCATTTGTATTTTCTTTATTTACATCTTTATTTAAAAGATTACTTAAATCTTTTAAAGCGTCTTCGTCAGAAGTAATTTTATCATTGAACAGATAACCCCAACCTTGTCTTGTTTGTAGAGGTATTCCAAACATCCAACCATTTTTAGTCGCTTGATGGTAGGTAAAATTCCAATCACCTGGTTTATTTATTTGATGTGCAAAACATTTATTTAAAGGAAGAGCATTACAAACATGATAATCATCATATGATTCTGGCCAACCTCTACAATCAATTATATAATCAAATTTATTTTTTAAACTTTCTAAATTTGAAACATCTTCATGTAATTCTTTAAACCTATTTTTATAAATTTCTTTACATCTTTTAAAAACAAAATCTTTCAATTTAAAATTATTAAAATGCATTGCGTAATAAGGAGGTAAAATAGGACTTGTAAAATCTGTTTTTCTCCAGTTTTTATATAAAACATAATATTTTATTGTTGCATCTAGTTCTTTAGAATCAAATTGAATATTATATTTTATAGATTCCCAAAGCAATTTTGGTAATTGAATATTACTACTTTCACCTATTCCTAATATTTTTTTATCTGGATTATATATACAAGTTATTTCTGGTTTTATATCTCCAGTGTATTTTAAAAAATGACACACAGTCATTACACCAACAGTACCAGTTCCCACCACAGCAATTTTCATATTTTATTGATATTTATATCTGATAACTACAATTCCAGATCCACCAGCAGCACCGTTACCCATATAACCTGAACCTTGAGCTGTTCCTGCCCCACCGCCGCCACCAGTGTTTGCTGTTCCTGCAGTAGAAGGTGTTGAAGTAGGGAAGGGTCCACCACTAAATGCATTTCCTCCGCCACCAGTTCCACCTGAACCAAATTCTTGACCTGTATGAGAACCACCGCCACCACCGCCACCATAAGCAGTTGGTGATGCTGTGATTGAAGTAGTTGCACCATCTCCACCGTCAGCGGGTGTTCCACCTGCTATAGTAGTTCCAGCTTGTGTTGCTCCACCACCGCCACCACCACCATCTCCTCCACTATTAGGACCTCCATTACCACCAGCAAATCCTTGAGACGGACTTACAGGAGGTGTATTACCTGCTCCTCCAGTATTAGGGCCACCAGTACCAACTCCACCACCACCTGAACCACCAGTGCTTCCATTAGCAGCACCAGGTCCAAGACCACCACCTGCACCTCCACCAGTAGAAGTTATTGTTGAAAAAACCGAATTGTTACCATTACCTGCTGCTGTAAATGGTGAACCTGGATATGATGTAGAGCCAAAAGTTCCAGCAGCTCCACCTCCTCCAACTGTTATTGGATAAGGTGTTGCAGTTACTGTAACTGCAGTACCACCTGGATTACCATTAAGTGGACTTGCTGTATAACAATCTGAAGGTCCTTTATATTCCCTGAAACCTCCAGCTCCACCACCGCCACCACCAGAATGAGATGCTGCACCGCCACCACCGCCAGCAACGACCATATAAGAAACTATATTATTGTTAGAACATGAAGCAATTCCAGACACTGCAAAAGTACCAGGTCCTGTAAATTTATGAATTTTGTAATTACCAGATGTTGTAATAGTTCCACCTGTTGCTGTTATAAAAGATGCACCTCTAACATTAGATGTTGAGTCTATTACATTTACCCAACCTTGTGTTGAATCTACATATACAAATGTAACTGATTGACCTTGTGTAGTTAAAGTTGCATTAGCATTTGTTCCACCAATTTTATTTGACCCATTTGGAGCTACTGTTACACTATTTGTTTGCCAAGTTGCTGCATAATCAGCTAAGGCAACTACAGCTCCAGCTGAACCTGCTGGAAGTGTTACTGTTATAGCGCCTGAAGTTGTATTTACAAAATAACCATTACCACTTACAGCAGTAAACCCTGCAGTTTTAGCTGTAGTGTCCCAAGTAACCGCTCCAATATTTTGGAAAACTCCTTGATCTAACATTGTAGTTCCGCACGATACTACTCCCATTATAAATCTCCTTCTATCTTAGATAAATTAATTTTAAACTTTTCTCCAGATATATTATTTATCAAAAATACATCATTTTTACCTTCTTGTAAAGTCCAGTTGCCTTTAGTACCATCTACAATATTACCTTCAGATTTACTTTCATTTGATAAATGTAAGTCTCCAGTGTATAAGTTTCTCCATACATTTCCAGCAGCCCCTAAATCATAGGTATCATTAGCACCAGGAGTTATGTGCCCAGTTGCCGTTATTGCAGAAGAGGTAATTGTTCCTGTTGTTATATTACCTAATGTCACATTACCTAAATTACTAAAATTTGCAGTTACATCTATTATGTCTGTTCCATTACTATATACAATTTTTATGTTTTTATCTGTAGTTGCAAAAGTAGGACCTGTTCCAGAAACAGTTTTAAACTGAACTGTGAATGCTCCTGAAGTTCCGTTCACTAGTGTGTATGATTTTTCTATTGAATCTGGAATTGTTACAATTTGATTTCCTGTAATCGTTCCTGTGAATTTTATGACTTGGTTTCTAGCGTTTGATAAGGATCCATCAGTCATAACAAGAGCTGTTGTTTGTGCTCCACCTGCTATACTTACTTCTTGATATCCAGCAAAACCTTGTTGGATTAATTGTAGATTTACATTTGTTTTATCACCCCATGTACCAGCGTTTTCGCCAGTAACCATTAATTCTAATCCTAAATCAGTGTAAGTTGATGCCATATTTTTAGTCCTTTACTATTTTACCCTTTCTAAGCTGCAATATCAACCTCAGTCCAAGTTACATCGGTTCCTGTATCCACCTCTGACCAAAGAATAAATTTAACTGTACCTGTAGATGTTGTTAAACCTATGCCAGTAATTTCAGCACTTGCGTCAGTTGCTTCTGCTTGTCCTATTGCAGTAGTTAATTGTTCTCCCGAAACAGTATAAGTTGAATTATGATCTACCGTTCCAACCGCTGTGGTTAAAGGAATTCCTGATATAGAAACATTAGTATCTCCAGTAATATCCTCATTACCTATTAAAGAGGTTAATGAAATTCCAGAAACTTGTATATCAGCGTTTGCGGTTACTGTTACGGATTGAACAATACCATCATTTGTGAAAGTAGTAGAGCCGTTCGCACCATCAAAATGTAATAAAATTGGAATATTTTCATCTGCTGTGTATGCTGAAGTTGGTGGAGTGAAATCTGTACCTC
>Ga0208795_1001373_pt1 | contig 11011 bp, 16 predicted proteins | sample CB_VirMetaG_6_FD_184541 | JGI IMG/M metagenome (GOLD analysis project Ga0208795, IMG submission 184541) | Freshwater to marine saline gradient viral communities from Chesapeake Bay - CB_1508_2 Viral MetaG (SPAdes) (version 4) | ecosystem: Environmental > Aquatic > Marine > Coastal | place: USA... | reverse complement strand
CAGAGTTCAAAGCAGAAACAGAATTAACACTAGACCAAGGCACGTTTTTATATTATAATCTTGTTGATAATAAAGGCTACCAGGAGGTATTCTAAATGAAATTGGATTACATGACTCTTATTGATAACGCATATCAAGCCAAGTTAAGATGCGAAGCATCAAATAGCAAGTGGGGGATTAATTATTGGAATACCGTTGTGCAACAGTTAATACGACGTGCTTCTTATAAGAGCATTGGGGTGTAATATGAAAGCACTTCGCGAAACAACAGTATACAAAGACTTCGTAGCACCTGATCACGTATACTATGTTGAGAGTAACAAACTGTACGCCTACAAACCAAAAGGCAAGCCTATCCACGTATGCAAGACACCACTTATGTTTGACCAGCGTGGGCGACAGTTTGTTGAATTGAAAAACGACTTTAAACTAGCAGATCCTGGCGTTCGTGTTAAGAAGGTCGTGGGTAGCAGAGGTAATACATACGAACTAGACCTAGACGCTAAAACTTGTTCTTGCCCAGGATTTACTTTCCGCGGTAACTGTAAACACGTTTTGGAGTTAGCATGAGAACACAACCCGAAACAATAATTAATATGCTTGAAGCGAACAACTCTCGCTTAATGAAAGAGAGCATACTAGCACAGGCTATGAAAGAGGACTTGGACATATTCTTTGAAGGAGTTAAGATGTGTCTAGACAAGTTATACACCTTTGGTGTAAAGCAGGTTCCAGAGAAGGGTGATGAGTATTTGGGACTTGCGCAAGGCTTGGCGTGGCCAGCGTTTTCAACTCTAGCACACCAATTAAACTCTAGAGAGTTAACAGGCCACGCCGCTCGAGATGCTATTGAATTGGCAATGAGCGCCGCTACAGTAGATCAATGGAACGGCTTCTACCGTCGTATCCTTATTAAGGACTTGCGCTGTGGAGTAAGTGAAAAGACTGTGAATACAGTAGCCAAGAAAGAAAAGCGTCCCGAGTATGCAGTACCAGTATTTGGTTGCCAACTAGCACACGATAGTGCTAACCATGAGAGCAAACTTGCTGGCAACAAGATGGTAGAAGTTAAACTAGATGGTGTTAGAGTTCTTACTATTGCACAACCAGATGGTACTGTAGAACAGTTCAGCCGCAATGGTAAAGAGTTCTTCAACTTTGAACACATTAAAGAACAGATCAGTAAGGTTAAATTTACTGAGCCAATGGTACTTGATGGTGAAGTTATGTCCAGCAGTTTCCAGGACTTAATGAAACAGGTACATAGAAAAGACAATGTTGAAGCAGGTGACGCAGTACTACACCTGTTTGACATCGTGCCCTTGAGCGAATTTAACAAGGGTGTCAGCCTCAAAACTCAACTACAACGTAGCGAAGAACTAGCCGCATGGTACAGCGTTAACAAAGATGTATTACCAAATGTTGCTATCCTTGACTACGAAGTACTTGACTTGGACAGTGACGAAGGTAGCACACGGTTCCAAGAGATCAATAAGCAGGCTATAGCAGGCGGTTACGAAGGTATAATGATCAAAGATGTTGATGCAGTATACGAATGTAAGCGTACCCATAGTTGGTTAAAACTAAAGCCGTTTATTGAAGTATCATTAGAAGTAGTAGGTTTAGAAGCTGGAACGGGGAGGAACGAAGGCAGACTAGGAGCTCTTGTCTGCGTAGGGACCGATGACGGAAAGGACATTATGACCAATGTTGGTAGTGGACTGTCAGACACAGACCGCGACGACTTTTGGAGTAATCAAGATTCTGTAGTAGGTCAAATAGTTGAAGTACGTGCTGACGCAGTAACACAAAACCAGGACGGTACCTTCAGTTTACGTTTCCCACGGTTCTTGCGATTCCGTGGATTTGATATAAAGGAAAAATTATGACAAACTATATTAAATTCATTCGTTGGTGTTTTAGTGGTATAAGTTTATCACATCCTGTTACAAGAATAGTCTTATATTTAGGTTTTTGTTTGTTAGGTGCAATGGCCTTTGGACCAAACCCAATTTGGGCTATGTTATTCTCTCTTGCTATTGCTGTTGACCTAATGGCAATGATGATAGCATGGAAGTACGAAGAGTTCAAACGAGAACAGAGAGATAATGGATAAAGACGCACTACAGAAAACACTCTACGGTGCTATATTAGAACTTACCGCGGACTCAAAGTACTATTATTATAGTGCTGTGGGTCCGCAGTATTCTGAATGGACTCACCGTGGTCAGCAGGCAGTACTTGACCTTGTCAACGACTTCGCTTATAATATGTATAGATGTAGAGTAGAAGAAGATATCGAACGTAGTAAAGAAATAGTATTGAGCGAATTAAAAGATGACCACAATTAAATTTAAAGATGAAACAGTTGACGAGCGCAGAACAATTATATGCGATCTGTTAACCGAAGGTGTATACCAAATTACTTTTACTAAAGTAAATGGTGAAACACGTGAAATGCCCTGTACTCTTAAAGAAGGTATTTTACCTGTACCAAATCCTACGGTAGACCCAAAACCAGAACGTAAAATTAACACAGAGAATTTGTCAGTTTGGTGTACTGACAAAGATGGCTGGCGCAGTTTCAAGTTGGCCAATGTAGTAGAAATAGCACCAATACAACCTTAAGGAGAAAACAATGTTAGATTGGATTCAAGATCGTTTAGCAGAACGTACCAGTTGGGACGGAGCAATTCTAGTCGCAGTTGGTGTTATTGTTCTTATCTTTAGCCCACTTACCAAAATTGCCGCTTACGCCGCTATCCTATATGGTATTTGGACTTTGGTAAAATCAGAGTAAAAAACTCTTGACAACAAGTAGTAAGTTACCTACAATGTAGGTATGCTGTCTTACAGCATTTTAAATTAATTAGGAGAAATAATGTTTGATTTAAAAACTAAGCAGGGCAAATTGTTTAAAGCTCTCGTCCTTGACGGTGAGTCACTAACCGCTAGCCAAATCACAAAGCGATTCTCAATCAAGAATCCACGTGCTACCGTAAGTGATATTCGATATGCAGGATTCCCAATTTATGCGAATACACGTAAAGCAGGTAATGGTGTTCGTGTAACTGAATACCGTCATGGCAAAGCAAGCCGTAAACTTGTATCAGCAGGTTACAAGGCAATGGCCATGGGTCTCGTAGAGTAATTCTTACTCAACTGAGCAGACAAGGGCGGCGCAATGTCGCCCTTTTTCTTTTATAAATATCTGACATGCACACCGTTCAAATATTGACTAAACGTGATCAAACTATAAAGATCCAACTGTTAAATAATCCATTCATTGATGATTTTGTTCAGCAGTTAGATTTTGTTAATCGCCATTTTAATGTTTGTTCATATATTCAACCTATCCCGTACAGATCTAAACAATGGAATCAAAACGATATCAATAAACAAATTGAAATAATTGTTGATGCCATAACTAATTTAAATGATATGGGACTTAATTTCCCTATTCCTACAATAGAAATAATATGTGAATTCTTAGAACCAGATGATACTAGTAGACAACTTCTGAATAGACTGCATAGACATTTTACCACAGCACATAGATCTTTTTCACACGGAGAACCCGTACTTACTTGGGAAGATAATACACCACATACTTTTGATAGGCCCAATGATATAGAAAGATTTACACATTATGTACACGAAATAAACACAGCAGTACATGCCGCAGAACTATATTTTAACAATGATAGAATTCGCAATTTTAAAACAAGATATGAATGTCAAATTCAATTTAATAGTTCAGAACCAATTGATCCCAATAACGATCCGCAAGATAGATACCTAATAGATATCAAACAAGACCACTTTCAATACTTTAGTGATCAACCCAAATTTGATGTATGGTTACCCCTAACACAAATACAGGGCAAGGACTACTGGAGAGCTTATTTTGATTATGATGATCCCACTAAGTGGGATATATCAACTAATGTACAGTACAGTGGTTGTATGGCTATTACTGACCGTAGTACTATACGTGACCCAGCAATACTTGAATACTTAAAATCTTACGGTATAACACCTGGACCATTACAATATGGTATGCCGTTAGGTAACATTATTGAAGGTAAAGAATACGTACAAAGTCTAAATAACAATGGTATACGATGCGTAATTATATAATACATTATGATAACATCGCTGTAGACGATACTGCATATAAAGAACGTATACAAGACATAACAGAATTTTATGTTTATCCACCTGCAGGATTTAAACTATTACGTACACACCAATTAACACAAACACTCAAAGAACTTGCTAACAGTGTGTGCAATGACACGCAATGGGTATTTGTAAATGCGCTAGGACACGGTGTAGACATTCCTAGCCTGTATCATACTATGATTGATCAGTGTACGGAAAGTGGGTCACCGATGATGGCACACATATTGCACAGGCCCAATGAATATCCATACCTAGACTCGCAGTGTTTTCTATTGGACTTGTCAGCATGGACTAAAATTGGACAGCCTAGTTTTGAACCAAATAACGAAACTGTCGTTCTAAACAACTTGTTACGCAGTGAAGAAAATGCACACGACGATTACACACCATTATGGGTAGGCCCCGATTCAACTGACCAAACAATCAAACTACCTACACGACCATTTGGCAGTAAAGTAGTCGAACAGTTTGCACAAGCAGGCTATCGTATTTTAAATTTTGATAATAGTATACGCCAATACAAATGGTATCTGTATCCTAATCAAAACTATCAAGAAGTCAAACAATTTTTTGACACAGGCAAGTATGGAACAGACTTGGTTCCAGACATAGTAAACAGAATAACACAAGAACGTGAATCTTTAAAAGATACTGCCTACATATTAAACAGTGAGCCTACGGGGCATTACAGTTGGGTACGCAAGCCTGTCGACCATTACGTAGTATTAGCAGGCGGATTCAAGTCTGCGTTGTTAGTTAACAAGTATGGATATAATGATAACACAAAAATAACCTGTATAGATATTAGTACAGCAGGACAAGAATTTCAACGTTTTATACGAGAACACTGGGACGGCGATCTTAACAACTATTACGATTTAGTTTTTAATCAGTTTCAAGGTGATTATAGATTAGCCTGGCGCAGTTGGAATACATGGGAATCTGAAGTAGAATCATTTTTATCTGAAGCAAAACTTACAAGAGAACAGTTTAAACAGGTATGGCAAAACTATAAAGGTATTCCTTGTACATACATGCCGATGGACCTACTAGGTGACACAACAAACTTAATAGAATTAGTTAACAGAGAACAAAATAAAAATTTTTACATTTGGTTTAGTAATGCATTTGATATGCAATGGACCAGATTCATGCTAGGTAAGAAATACACGCAAGATAAAAAAGAGTTATTATTAAAGAGTTTTAAACAGTCAACTAATAATATTGTTATTGAGCACGGTGGGCAATATACTGTTTATAACTCTCGTGCATGATTCTATGCCAAAGAGAATTTGGAACACCATGTACAATCATATGATATCTTGCTTCGTCGCTACGGTTCCAAACACAATGGTTGTAACTGGTATTAAAAGCCATTACTGTTCCTGAGTCCTCAAATGGCACAACGCCTACCCCACCTACAACCATGTTACAGTTCTCGGGATTGTTTAGACTAATATTAACAGCACTTAAGGTAAAAGTATTACCATCATTATGTGGGGTTATATACCCACCAGGTGCTAGTCGCATAAAACGTAGTCGCCAATATTGTCTATAGGGAAATGTGTTCTTAAAATAGTCAGTTGCAACAGGACATTGTTCTGCTATTTCTGTCCAATTGTGTATCTTACCAGCGTGTTCTGGATACATACTATCAGCATCTGTACAGTGTACTCCTAATCCGTGTAAGCAGATACTAGACCATCCCGAACTGTATCCATCGTCCCTATGATTGACAAATAAATACTCAAGTTGTTTAACTTCTTCAAGTATCTGCTTCCACGGACCAGTGATGTTCAATGGCAAATATGGAATATTCTGTTTAAAAGATACAGGGAATTCATAAGTTAACCCAACATTAGCATTGTAAAAAGTTTCAAGATCCATAAAAATATTTATTGTGAGTGTATGCGTAGATTTTTAATAACGGGTGATAGTTGGAGTCAAGGTGAATGGGTATATTCTCCGCGAGACGGCCAAGATCCAAACCCACACTTTGGACTAACTCAGTATCTTCGTGAAGACGGGCACCATGTTGACAACCGTGGTCGAGGTGGATTTAATAACATTGAAAGTTTAGAGCAACTTCGCGACGATGATGATTATGAACATATAATACTTTTTTATACAGATCCAATGCGTCATGGAACTGAAGAAGACTTTGACAAATACATGCCTTATGATGTTGCTAAACAAAATCAGCAGTATGTTAGTGATATATTGGAACAAGTTAGAAAACGGTCTTTGATTACTATTATAGGGGGCTGTGCCAAGTACACATTAACAACAGGATATGATTATGTAGTACCAAGTGTAACAGAATTATTAGTACCAGATTTTGTTGATGGACCATATATGATTAGTTGGGAATGGGAAAGATATTGTAAAAAGAATAAACACCAATCTGTTGAATTTAAACAACAGATGGTAGAAATATATAGACAAGGTGATCTTCGACAGCGTATGTGGCATAAAAATCCAGATTTGTTTTTTCCTGACGGCTTGCATGCAAACAGAAAAGGTCATATAATATTATATGAGCATTTAAAGAAGTTGTGGAAACTATGAATTATGTATTTGATGTGGACGGCACACTTACTCCTAGCCGTGGTGAAATGTACGGACAGTTTAAAAGTTGGTTCTTGGATTGGGCCAAAGGTAGGAACGTATATCTAATCACAGGTAGCGACTATGCTAAAACTGTAGAGCAAGTTGGCGAAGAAGTTACTCATGCAGTCAACGCAGTTTATAATTGTGCTGGTAATAGCATATATGTACGTGGACAACTCATATACAAAAGTGACTGGCATATAGGTAATGATCTGCGTATGTTTTTAGAGGATTGGCTTGAATATAGCTCATATCCGACACGTACAGGTGTACATATTGAAGAACGTATAGGCTTATGTAACTTTAGTATAGTAGGGCGCGGTGCTACCAAAGAACAACGTGAGGATTATGTAAAGTGGGATACAGACAAGCGTGAGCGTTACGAAATAGCCGAAGCACTAAACAAAATGTTTCCCACAGTAGAAGCAACAGTAGCAGGTGAAATTGGTATAGACATTTACAAGCGTGGCAAAGACAAAGCACAGGTAGCAGATGTGTTGTCACCATTTGTATTCTTTGGCGACAAAACTGGCCCGGGCGGCAATGACCATACTATCAGTTTACGAGCAGACAAGGTACATTCGGTATATGGTTGGAGCGACACTTGGCAGGTACTACGCTTCATGTACCCTACAGAAAATCAGTAGTCATAAAACATACTTTTACGTATGTATTTTACCCAAAAACTCCAGTATACTCAGTGTAAATAAAGTTGTTAGAACGTTCTAGCAATTTTATGAAACAACCTCAGAGGAGAAACATTATGTGGACAAAACCAGAATACACTGAAATGCGTTTCGGTTTCGAAGTCACAATGTACATTGCTAACAAGTAATTACATACTTCACAAAATGAAAATGCTCACTAAGTGGGCATTTTTCTTGACTAACTTGTAAAAAGAATCTATAATAATAATTTTCAGGAGATCCAAATGTTAGACCATTATGTACCAGACGTAACTTTTAAAACCCGTGTTAGGGATGAATCAATCGGCGGCGATAATCCATATCGTTGGCAAGATGTAACCACAGATGATTTGTTTGCTGGCAAGCGAGTTGTACTATTCTCATTGCCTGGTGCATTCACCCCAACTTGCTCAACATATCAATTACCAAACTTCGAAAAGATGTATGAAGACTTCTATGCACAAGGTATTGATGCTATCTACTGTATGAGCGTTAATGATTCATTTGTAATGAATGCTTGGGCTAAAGCACAAGGACTTAAAAACGTTAAAGTGATCCCAGACGGATCAGGAACATTTACACGCCATATGGGTATGTTAGTTGATAAGGACAACTTGGGCTTTGGTATGCGCAGTTGGCGTTATGCTGTTATTGTTGACGATAAGAAAATTACACACTGGTTTGTAGAGCCTGGTAAAGAAGATAACCACGGCGAAGATCCATACGGTGTAAGTTCACCAGAAAACATCTTTAAAACAATCGCACAAGTAAGTGGAATGTAATTATGAAAAAACTTAAACTGATGTTCAAACGCAGAGAGTCTATATGGTGCAAGCCATACTTTCAAGATTGTATTTAATTTAAGAAATAGAAAAGGCGGCTTCGGCCGCTTTTTCATTTACGTTCTTATAGAAGTGTTCAATACCTAATTCTAACTCTGGGTGCCATGGATACTTTTCGGCACCTTTCTTTCTACCCTGTGTAATTAATCTAACTGCTTCAGCATCTTCTGCGGCCGCATTGTTATAGGCCGCTATTTGTGCTTCCACAAACTCAGGGTCAAATCCAACTACTTCATCACTGTGAAAATACTCTACAACATTAACACTGGTGTCTGTGGTAGCGCCAGGCCATATAGTACTCATTACAATAGTATTGGGATACCACTCTAACATTATGTTAGGATAGATTGCCAACCATAGTGCGCCGTGTGTTGTTTCTGGGTAGCGTTCTGCTACAATGTTTTCTAAACGTCTAAACTCTGCATTAGGGTTTTGCCCCAAGCGTGTTGTGATAGGACATTCCTGTAGACTCCAGTTGTTGCCAAAGTACCACTTGTAACTGTTCATATCTATAAAGTTACCCAGTCCTGGATGGAATGGTTCCACATGATATAAATCCAAATATATTTCCATAAACACCTGCCAACTGCTGTCCAAGTTTGCTACTTCGGTATTGGTATGCACATAGTTGTCAGTGTTGAACATTGCATCAAATGGCTTGGGCAACACTATGTCAGGAAAGTCCTCGGTAAACACAAAGTTATTCCAAGTTTTAGTTGCTCTTGATTTCAAACACTTGTTGCTAAAGTTAATACCCTGTAGTACGCCCGCTTGGTCGTATGTCCATCTGTGTATGGGACAGGTTAAGAAGCCTGTGTAGTCCTGTCGTTGCTCAACCATTCTAGCACCGCGGTGTGCGCAATGGTTTTCAAACAGAGTAATTTTGTTGTCGTAATTAGCCGCTAGCCATTCGTTGTTAAACTGTGCTAGTGGTGCTACAGTATTATTAGGTAGACAAAGTGTTGATGTCAAGTATGTCATGATATTCTACTTATCACAGATTATAGAGTAAATAAAGTTATCTTCCTATAGTATTTTACACATTTTTATTATATAATAGCTCAATGATATACACATTTGGATGTAGTGTTACAAAATGGTATTGGCCTACCTGGGCAGACTGGTTAAGTGTGTACAAAGGTCCCGTAACCAACTTAGCCTACAAAGGTTATGGTAACGACAATATCTATTATACATTACTCGACACCATAGACAAAATTAAAACCAGTGATCAAGTAATGATCATGTGGACTCAGAATCATAGATTTAATTACTGGTATGATCAGCAATATGTAGAACAACACGATATCAAAAAGTTCTTTCCGGAAACTGATGGAGAGCTTTGGTATAGTAACAAACCATATACCGGCATGTATAGGACACACCCCAATTACATGCCAAGTTTAACTCATATGATGTTTGATGAGTTTCGCACTATCTATAATACTCAACTGCTACTAGAACAACATGGTTGTGATTATAAGATGATGTTTGTTCACAATCCTTTCTTAGATTGTAGGCCTATATACAGTCCTACATTTAAAATGACCTGGACAAAAAAAGAAATTATCAGCGAAAAAGAACTCGAAGTTGCAAAAGAAGCCGTGGCGTTGAAACCATTTAATAACCTTTTAAAACGTATCAATTGGGAAAACTTTGCCAGTGCTCCAACTGATCCTTTTGATCCGTTAACTTATACAGGAATGTGGGAGTACTTTTTTAATAAGAAAGAATACTTAATTTATGCACACGACACCGATCCACATCCTGCTACGTTGGTCTATCACGATTTTGCTCTTGATAAAATATTAGGTTGGGAATTCAGAGACTCGCCACATAGACAAATAGCAAAAGACATGAGTTATGAATCTTTAAGTATGCCAATGCCTGAGTTTACACAACAAGATTTTATTGGCAAACCAGAAACACTATTACTACGTAAGAACTTAAACAATAAACTTAATGAACTCAGACGTTATTAAAAACTTTTATAGCGAACTGGCCTTTCCTGGACATTACACTTGGGAAGATATACAGTTCTATGAACAGGAAGGTATACACAATATATACCTACGTGAAATAGATCGCCACTTACAGCATGACACAGATATACTTGATGTGGGCTGTGGTACAGGCTTAGTTAGTAATCTATTTGCCAGTCGTTATCGTAGTAGATTTACCGCAGTTGACTTTAGCGACAGCATAGACTATGCTCGTAAGTTTGCCAAAACAAACAACATTGACAACGTAAACTGGGTAAAGGAAGATTTCTTATCGTTCCACTCTGACAAAAAATTTAACACAATAATCTGTTGTGGAGTGCTACATCATATACCCAACTATAAAGAAGCACTAAAAAAGATTAAATACTTATTAAAGCCAGGCGGACAACTACTACTAGCCTTATACAATCCTTGGGGCAAATTTCTTAAACGCTATTTTACAATCAAGTACCATTCACCGATACTGTACAAGGATCAAGAACACAATCCATTTGAACTAAGTTTTACTCGTCAGCAGACACTAAAGATGTGTGAGGATCTACAGTTTGAAGCAGTAGTACCCAGTTGTTATAATAGATTTGTTGACCTGCATGCTCTGTTTAACAATCAAAACGGAGGCTTGGCACTATACGTATTCAGGAAATGAAAAACATAGTCATAGCGAATTTCCCTCGCTTTAACAATC
>Ga0208795_1001372_pt1 | contig 11023 bp, 5 predicted proteins | sample CB_VirMetaG_6_FD_184541 | JGI IMG/M metagenome (GOLD analysis project Ga0208795, IMG submission 184541) | Freshwater to marine saline gradient viral communities from Chesapeake Bay - CB_1508_2 Viral MetaG (SPAdes) (version 4) | ecosystem: Environmental > Aquatic > Marine > Coastal | place: USA... | reverse complement strand
ATTAGAGAAGAAATATTAAGTATAAATTTACAAATACTAGAAATCTCAGACCCTGAATATGTTGCATTAAACCCTGATGCTGCTGAAACAGGCTCTGCAAGTAGTGCTTTTAGTACTTTAGCTCAAAGTAGTAATAGCAATGAAAATTTTGTAACTTCCTAAATAAAAAATTATGGCTGAAAAAATTCAATTAAATGATCAAGTTTTTAATAGAGATCAATATGTAAAAACTATTAATACTAAATTTTCTGAATTTGGGGTAGCCCCAACAGCTACCCCAATTGATCCAGGTTATACTGTTTATGATTTTTTTAAAGATTATAGTAGGTTATTACCTTCTATACCTGATGAGGGTGAATTTAATTCTAAACAATATTTAATTCAAAGAAGTGGAAATTATGTTTATGAAGAAGCTATTAATAATACTATAAGTGAGTTAATGTTAGAATTAACTGAAGTAATAGATGAACTTGTTGCAAAACAACAAGAATTAGCTGAGGTTCAAATCAATGCTGCAACTGAAAATTTAGGTTAATAAAATTTTAATAGACATTTTTAAAAAGCTAATATTTAGAACCATATGGCTGTAGTACAAAATATTCAATCATTAGACCCAGTTACGTTAGAATATCAAGATTATTCTATAGATGATACTTCATTAATTTCCAGTTCAATTTATACTTCAACATGGTCAGATAATAAAGATTATATAGAATATTATGTTTATAACCTTAATGGAGATATTATTGAATCTGATCTTAATCTTCAAAATTATTTAAGCACAGATAAAGGGTTATCAATAAACCCTGATCAAGATATTCAAAATTTAGGTTTTGTAGAGGGTACATTTAATACTTTATATCATTTCTTTAATCCTTTACTTTCTTCAAGTATTGATATAAATTATTATATCTCTCAAATATCTTCTGATAGAACAGAATTAAAACTTAATACTAACCAATTAACAGGACCCCAAATTTCCTCAGGTTATAATGTATTAAAACAAATTTTATCTACTGCTACTTATTATAAAGATTTCTTTTTAAATTTTGGTGATAATAAGTTAGTTATAGCTAACAATGCTTTAATTGATAATTCTGATCCTAATAACATTGGAATTTTTATTAAATTATATGAACCTCTACCCTCAGAATTTGGTTTAAAAAGTAAATTATGGGTAGTAGATAAAGTAGCAGATTCTGTAGCATATCAAATAGAATTACGAGATGATACAGTTTTTACAACAACTACTCCATTTTTACAAGGCCCTAATTTTAATTTAAAAATCCAAGATGAGGTAAATAATTCTTCAGACTTTTTAAATTTATCTCAATTAAGAAATTCTCCAAGTGCTAGTTTATATAACCAATTAGGTAATATCTTAAATAAAAAAGGAATTGAACCTAATATTGATTATACAAATTATTCTGAATTTGCATATTTTTCTTCACTCGAAACTCGTATTGAGAATTTCTACTATAAGTTACAATTATTAGAAAATTATGAAGCAAGTAGTAGTCTAGCAACTTCCACTCCTACTACCCCTATATCAGCAAGTTCTGCTATTTATCAAAATTTAATTTCTGGTATTGTAGAAAATTTTGATGGGTTTGAACGTTATATGTATTTTGAATCTAGTAGTAAAGCTTACCCAAAATCTAATTCATCTAAACCCTACACATTATATAATACTACTTCTTCTCAAGCTTTAAATTGGTTAACAGAAAATTTAACAAGTGGTTCTGATTATGACAGAGAAAATGTTAATAATTTAGTTTATACTATACCTGATTTTATTAGAGAAGACGCAGATAATTCTAATTATGAATTATTTGTTGAAATGGTAGGTCAACATTTTGATACTATTTGGACTTATATTAAAGATATTAGTAACAAATATGATAGAGATAATAGAGTTGGTTATGGAGCTTCTAGGGATTTAATTGCTGATATATTAAGGGATTTTGGTATTAAAATTTATCAAAACAACTTTAGTAATCAAGATTTATATAGTGCTTTTTTAGGTATAGGAGTTAGTGGTAGTATATTACCCCCTACAGGCTCAGAATTAATTACTAATTATGTAACTGCTTCTTCTGATATAATTCCCTTAACAGAAGTAAATGAAGAAATTTACAGTAGATTATATCATAATTTACCTACTATTTTAAAGAAAAAAGGTACAATAGATGCTCTAAGAACTATTATTAACTGTTATGGAGTTCCTAATACTGTTTTAAGAATATCTGAATTTGGGGGTAAAGATAGAGATAATTCAAATGATTGGGATTATTGGTATAATAAAGCTAATTATGCATTTACCCCCTCAGGCTCGGGAGGTTGGGTAGAAATCCCTTGGCAAACATCTTCACATGCTGAGGTTTTTCCTAAAACTGTAGAATTTCGTTTTAAAGCACCAAATCTTGCAACAGTCACAACATATAGTCAATCATTAGCTGTAACTGAGAATTCAACAGATTTTGCCGTAGTTATTGAATATACCGGGTCATTATTTACCTCAGGATCTTATTCAGGTTCGGTAGTGGATCCTGAAAACACATTTGCTACTATTAAATATATAAATGAAACTAATGATGTTTCTGCTAGTGTATATGTACCTATATTTAATGATACTTGGGTATCTTTAATGGTTACAGAAACTTTAGAGGGTAGTGATTATGTGTATGATTTATATGTTGCTAACAAACTTTATACAGGTAATGATGGTTCTCAAATAGGATTTTATCAATCTGCTTCATGTACCGGAAGTACAGCTTGGGAGGATGAAGGAACATTACAATTACCTTATAGTAGTTCTTATACTTATGGAGGTAAAATCTATCAACCCTTTACAGGTTCATTCCAAGAAGTTAGATATTATAGTATAGCCTTAAATACTCAATCATTTGAGGATTACACAATGAATCCTTTATCAATAGAAGGTAATTCTTTAGAAGGATCTGATTCTTCATTTAACTCATTATTTTTTAGAGCTTCATTAGGAGCAGTTTTAGATAATTCTGGAACAGGGAATCAATCAAGAACATCAATTCACCCTTCAGTTACAGGTTCTTACACTCCAACTTCATCATTTGCAAGTGGAAATTCATATTCTATTAGTGGTTCTTATACTTTTTCTACAAATGAGGAATATATTTTCTTAGATCAAGTAGTAGCAGGTGTTAAAAATAGAATAAATGATAAAATTAGGATTGATGTTCAATCAACAGCATCCGGAGATATTTTATCACCTTTAGTTAGAATAGAACAAAATCCTCCACAAGATCAAACATATACTAGAGATTTAACTACTTTAGAAATTGCATTTTCTCCTCAAAATGAGATTAATGATGATATTATAAATCAATTAGGTTTCTTTAATATAGGAGAATATTTAGGTAATCCTTCTTTATTATCTACTACAGGTTCTAATCAATATCCTGATTTAGAAAAATTTAGAAATAATTTCTTTGAAAAATATACACATAATTATAATTTAAAAGATTATACAAGATTAATTAAATATTTTGATAATTCTTTATTTAAATTACTTAAAGATTTTATTCCTGCTAGAGTTGAAGCCTCTACAGGTTTAGTAGTAAAACAACATTTATTAGAAAGAAACAGAGCACCTATTCCTTTACCAACATATATTGATACACTATACTCAGGTTCTACTAATATAGGTAATGTTAAAGGAGGTACTTTAGGATCTTTTGAACAATATAATCAATACGCTTATAGTCCTGAAGGTCAATCTGAAGGAATTAATCCTGCTACGGGTTCATTTATAATGAATCTAACACAATCTTTTAGTGAAAGTTTTGCCACTATAAGTGGGAGTACCCCAGAAATTAATAGTACCCAAGCAGAATTTTATACAGGGGAATTTAGTGGTTCTACTTTAATAACAACTACTCAATCATTAAATCCTGAATGTGCTATATTTTTAGATGCAATTGATGAGGCTTTACAATATTCTCCTATAGTATTTTCTTCTACTTTTGGTAATACTATTGAACAGTTTAGCTCTCTAACCCCAAAATCAGGTCAAATATTAATCCTATACTCGGGTGAAACTTATGAAAATGGTTTTCAAGGGGTTCAATATGTAAAAATCCATAAAGAAGACATTAATGGAGATGATAAATCTTCTTTTATAGAAAGTGTTAATAATTTAAGATTATTATTTGCAAGTAATAACTTATATGAATTACCTGTAGAAACAATTTCGGAAGCTTCTACTTTTTATACTTATCAAATTGCTGAAAATGGTATTACAAGTATTATTAATGATACTACTTATAGAAAACCAAGTAATTTTATAACAGGTAGTGTTACTTACACCCTATCAGATACTCCTGGACCTTTTACTGCTTCAATTTCTAATATTGAACAATTAATTAGTTTAACAGAAAGTAATAAGAGAACATATGGTAATAATCCCATTGATAGCTTTGATCCTACTGATGGTGAAGTTTTAACAGATAATTCTAATTATACAGATACTCTTAGAATAAAAATTAGTGATTTTAACCAAGGTACTTCAATTAATAGTAGTGCCTCATTAAATAATGTTGGTGTTGGTTGGACAGCTTCTTTCTCTAATCTTAATCATGCTGGTACTGATCAAGTATTATATGTGATTTCAGGATCATTATCTGGTAGTACAGGTTTTCATGAATATAATTTAGTTCATTTTTCATCCTCAGCAGGTGCTACAAGTTGGGTGAGTGCATATGATGTTGAATTTTATTCCCAATCTTTTACCGACGTAATAACCACAGGTTTTCAACCTTCAGGATTAAATGGTCAAGATCCTACTAAACCCTATAATTTTAATGCTGAAAATAATCAACCTATAGATAGTACTAATTCTAAATTAGGACAAACAAAATTATATTTTGATTTCCCTGTAGAGGGTGATACTTCTTATAATACAACAGGTTCTTGTACTGCTTCTATTAGTTCGGATGCAGAAGGAACATTTATTTTTGATACTACACTTGATGAAACAGGCACTAAAGTTACAGCCTATAAATATACTTCAGCTATAACCGAATCAGGAGAAGCTAATGATTTTTCTATATTTAATTTTAATTTTAAAGTTAATTTCTCAGGATCTGTAACTTATGATAATGATAATTTAGATTTTGATGATGGTTATAATTTTGTTTTTGGTATTGCTAAAGAAACATCTAATATAGCATCCTCCCAACTAATTAATTTACCTACAAGCATATATATTTCAGGTTCTCGACTTACTGCTTCCTTTGATGAAAATGTTGTATTTCAATATTCAATTTCATCTTCTAATATTACAGATTTTAATCCTTTAGATAATTTAACTTTCTTTATTGAAGATGCAAATGCAGTAGGTGTGGGTCAAATTTCACCTGGTGGAGGGCCACCTGTACCTGGAAGAACTATATCTTCTTCATTAGATCAATTCTTTGAAGAAATTAAAGTAACTTTAACTGCTTCTGATGCTACTGGTAATTTAATAATTACTCAATCTTTTAGTACTTCTTCAACAATTGTAGAACCTTATTTAACACAACCTTTTTATAATACAGATTGTGATGTTTTATCAGGGTTAGTAGATAAATATGAAACTAATAAGATTTACTTAGAATCTAGATACCCGGCTATAGGACCTCAATTTACAGTTTCACCTTCAAGCTCATTTACTCCTCAAAACTTTACTAAGATATTAAATAATACTGCTATTAGGTCAAATGTAAAACCTTATAACTATAGTTATACTCCTCATATTAGGGCAAGATATAATGGTACTAAAATTATAGCACCTGATGTTAATCAAATTTCAGGAGGAATTACTATAAGAATTAAAAATAATAAAAATTTATTTTTTGATAATAAATTATTAAATATTAATGGGCCTGTAATTACTCCTAAACCCATTAATACTATGGTTGTTGGTGACAGAATTCCTCTTAAATCACTAAAATCGTTAGCTGTTTCATTTAAAAATATTAATGATGCTGCCCCTGAAATTAAAAATGCTTCAATAGTTCAAGTTGATAAAATATTAACCCCTTCAATTTTCAATATTACTTCATTAGCTCCTTCTCCTATTAGAGAAACAAATAATTTATCCTCAAGAATTTCAGATAGTTTTGGAGTATTAGATGTAAGTAATTATCCACAATTAGATGGATTTTCATATGCTCAACCTGATATAGCTAATAATTTTAGTTATAATGATTATGTCAATGTTGAAGTATTTGATACCCAAGAATATGAATCAGATCAAAGAAATTTAGTAGGACAAAAACGAGTTCTTAAAGGGGGAAAAAGAGTTGATCCTGTATTATATAATGAGATATATAACCCATCAATATCTGATTCTAGGGGTGGTGGATTTAAAGTAGTTACTAAAGATAGTATCTTTACCTCTTCAATTCCTTTTATCCAATCACTCCCTTCAGGTACAGATTATGTTTTCATAGCCAGAAATACAGGAAGTTACACATTTGTTCCTACTGCTTCTTCTCAAATTACTTATAATTGGACTACCCAAAGTAATGCTACAAGTGGAGTTGATGCTAGTTTTAATATCTCTACAGATACTTATACTTTTACAAGTGCTTCAATTACAGGTGTTAAATTTTTTACTAAAGTAACATTATCTACCCAAACTTTATCTAAAAGAGATAGTTTATTTACTGTAAAATTATTAAAAAATAGTAATGAAACTTTAGAAGAGGGATTAATAAGTTTAGCTGCATTTGGAGCTACAAGTAGTATTACTTTAGAACAAGAAGAATTTAGTTTCTTTGAAACAGGTGATACTGTAAAAGTAGTAATAATCCCTGAAGAAGTTGGATATACAGGAAGTGTAACAATTAATGCTTATAATAATGATTTCTTTAAGTCTGAACAAAATGAATCACCTATAGGGGGGGTTACTACTGCTTCAATATGGACAACAGGATCTGTTACTAGTACATGGTTAACTAGTTCAGTGGCATTAGCTGGTTCTTATGGTAAAGTCCCAGCAGGTATCCCAAATTCAGGATTTGGTCCTTTGATAGAACCTTTTGAAATTAAAATTGGGGATGAAATTAGATTTGAAGGAAAAGAAAATTACACTAGAATAATTTTAAATGTAGTACAATGGGATGGATCTACTACAGTTGTAGGGCTTATTGGGGAAGAAACACAATACCAAATATCATATGCTCCTAATCTTCAAATTCAATTAAATGCTCCACCACCATCAGGTAGTAATATTACTCAATTTATGATTAGAAGATATACTGATGATGCAAGATTTATTTTACTAAAAGGTGAAAAACCTAGTGTTGGAACAACTTCTAGGGGATATTTAACTCCTAAATACCAATCCCAAGCACTATCAGATTTTCTAGGATCACCTAATAGTATAAGTCCTTCAACTCTAACCTCCTAAAAATACTTTGGAATAAAATAAAAAATACTTAAATTAACGATATTTATACGAGATAAAAATTAATAAAAAATGGGATACTTAAATAATACTATTGTAACAGTTGATGCTATATTAACCAAAAAAGGAAGAGAATTACTAGCTCAGGGGGCAGGAGCTTTTAACATTACTAAGTTTGCTTTATCTGACGATGAAATTGATTATACATTATATAATCCTTCTCACCCATCAGGTTCAGCATATTATGGAGAGGCAATTGAAAACATGCCTTTATTAGAAGCATTCCCTGATGAAACTCAAATTATGAAATATAAATTAACCACAGCTACTCGTGGTACTTATATTTTACCATTTATTGCGAGTGTGGCAGGAAATTATAAAATTGTTCAAGCTAATTCTCAAACTATTACCCCTACTACTTCGAGAGGAGGTAGTTTAGGTAATGTAGCTGAAACTTATTCATTTACTTTATCTGATGTTAGGTTATATTCTACTATTAATATAGCAGGAGTTCCAGGAACATCCCAACCTAGCACAGTTAATGTAGCTCAAGAAATAGCTGCTTCATTAGGTACTAATGTTTCTAGAACCTATGTTGGAACAGGTATTACTCTAACAGCTACTTCAACTAATGTGTTATTTGGTAGTTCTACCTCAATTAATTCTTTGTTAATTATTCAAGGAAATACCTCAGGAGCTCGTTTACAAGTACCTATTACAATTACAAAATCAGCTTAATATAAAATTATATAAAAATGTCATTTTTACCATTAAATTCCGGAACAGATTTCATAGTTAACTCAGAAGCTATTACAGCTACTTTGTGGTCAGGAACAGTTCCAACTTTAGCTACTTTTTTTACTTCTTCTACCCAAGAAGCTAGTTCTGCAGGTAACTATTACTTGAATGTTTACCAAACAGCTTCATCAGAAACTATTTCTGAAGTTCAGTTTGCTATTGCTTATGCTAATAAACAAGGTAGTGGTAGTGCTCTTTATAATAGTGCTGTAGGAGGTAATTCTTATTCAAGAACAATTTATGGTCAATATAGGACTTTAGTTTTAGGAGATGAAAATGCTGATTTTAATTTTGGAGGAGTTACACAATCTGATTTTTATATTCTTTCTATAGATAGAACAAGATATAAAGAAAAATTATTTCCTGGAACTTTCAATCTTCAACTCTCAGGTTCAGGTAGAACTTTAGAACTAACAGATGATAGTAAAGATATTGCTTCTGTAAGTTTCAATGATGCTGGTAGGGTTTTTCAAATTGTTTCTGGTTCTAATGGAGCCGCTTATTCAGGTACAGGATATACTACTAATTCAGGTTCTTATGGTTATTTCTTACCAGATATTGGAACTATTATTTTAAACGCCCCAGCTTTAGATTTATCTGCTGCTAATGGGGGTATAGCTTTAAATACTACAAGATCTTTTGATGGAGATACAGGAGTTAATAATACTAGATTATTTGCACGTATTTCAGGAGCTGCTTCATTTCAATTAAATTCTGAAGAAACTATTTCTTCAAATTATGCTTTTATTAAAGTCCCTAATAGTGAGATGAACTATTCTGAAAATCCTTCATTCATTTCAGCTTCTACAGGAGAAATAATTTATTTAGATCAAGGATTTAACTTTAACCCTAGAACATACGCTACTACAGTAGGTTTATATAATGATAATAATGATTTATTAGCTGTAGCTAAATTATCGAGACCAATTCCTAAAGATTTTACAAAAGAATTAGCAATTAGAATAAAACTAGACTTTTAAGGAGGAATGAATGAGTGCCTACAAACAACTTACACCGGGAGATGCTATAGTCACTCCTTTTACATCTAATAAACAATTTAATTTAGAGGGAGCAGCTAATATTACTGGTTCAGGAATTGATAGATATTACGGAAAAAACAATACAAATTTAAATTTTATTCCTGCTAATGAAGAAACCACAGGAGATAATACTACTAGATATAAAAAATTAGTTTATGAATCTGTTAAACATTTATATTATTCAAATTTTTTATCAAGTAGTTATGGTGATAGTGTAACAACTGCAAGTTTAATTTTAGGAGTTCCTGGTGCTAATAGTGATGTTAAAGTAGGACCTTATTTAGGACCAACTAGATATAATTACCCTCAAACAACATTATCTTATGCTAAATATTTTCCAACATCTTCTGATGCTGTAATAGGGATAGTTACTATTCCTTCTACTTTATTTGGAGAATTTATTCAACCTGAAAGTTTTTCTTATACAATAAATGGAATAGATGTTTTAACAGATGATGGAGAAGGTAACTTAATCTCAGGAAGTGAAATAATAGGAAATATTATTTATCCTCATGGATTAGTAATTTTTACAGGAAACTCAGGAGATACCCATTTAGATTTAATAGATGGTCTTATTACAGGATCTAATGTTACATGCTCATTTAAAAGTTCTTATAAAATATTAGAAACCCAATATAGGTGTGTTATTAGAGAAAATGAATTTAATTTATCCCTAAATCCTTCACTTATCTCAGGAAGTGCCCCTTTAACAGGAAGTGAACATAAAATATATGATTTTGCTACAGGTTCATTATTTGCTCCTTACATTACTACTGTAGGTTTATATGATGATAACAACAATTTAATAGCTGTAGGAAAATTATCTCAACCTTTAGAAAGTTCTCCTACCACAGATACTGTTATTTATGTAAACCTAGACAGATAAAATGGCTGAAAATAAAAAATTCTCCGTAAGAACAGATGGAACAGGACAGAATGTTTTTGTTTCTGATGTTTTTTTACTTTCTGTCCCTGAAGAAGATAGACCAAAAGCTTTATCTATAAATGATGATGGTAGAGTGGTTTTAACTACAGTTAGTGGTAGTGGTGGGGGAGGAACTGTAGATACAGGTTCTTTATTAAATAATGCTTCTGTTTCTTTAAATACTATTACCTTTACTAAAGGTGATTCTTCAACTTTTGATATAACAGTTGATACAGGTTCTGCTGCTACAGTAAATACTGGATCTTTACTTCAAACAGCCTCAGTATCTTTAAATACTATTACCTTTACTAAAGGTGATTCTTCAACTTTTAATATTACAGTTAATACAGGTTCAGATGCTGTAACTTCTTATACTAATGCTTCTAATGATAGAATTATAACTTCAACAGGTGCAGGAGGAATAAATGGGGAAGCTAATTTAACATTTAATGGTTCTACTTTAACAGTAACAGGAGGAATAACCGCTACAATTGGAACAGGTACTGATAATTCTGTAGTAGTAAAAAATTCTTCTAATCAATTAGTAACAGATGAAATTGACCCTAAAGTATGGGCAGGAAACTTAGTTGATAAACAAGGAACACCCGTTCAATATCAAGTTGCTACATTTAATGATTCTGATACATTAGTTGGATCTTCAAATTTTACATTTAATGGTTCTACTTTATTAATAACAGGTAATGTTACTGCTACTTCACTTACGGGTAGTTTAAGTGGGAGTGCTACTACAGCTACTAATGCAACAAGTGCTTCCTATGCAGCTACAGCTTCTTTATTAGAAGGTACTATAGATAGTGCATCATTTGC
>Ga0208795_1001366_pt1 | contig 11055 bp, 28 predicted proteins | sample CB_VirMetaG_6_FD_184541 | JGI IMG/M metagenome (GOLD analysis project Ga0208795, IMG submission 184541) | Freshwater to marine saline gradient viral communities from Chesapeake Bay - CB_1508_2 Viral MetaG (SPAdes) (version 4) | ecosystem: Environmental > Aquatic > Marine > Coastal | place: USA... | reverse complement strand
GCATATGTTAGATATATTTATTATTCGCGCGCGCGCTCTTTTATATCTACTCAGTACCTTTTTTAGTTGGTTAAATTTTAACATATTCATATGTCATTTTAACGTTTCATTAACATTTTTGTATTGTTTACTGCCGTACGTTTGTAGTGTTGAATGAATGTATTCAACGGCGTACTTAAAAAGCCCTGAATGTTCCCGTTGCATTGGCGAAATGCCACGAGCGCGAAATGCGTATATGCAACGTACTATTGACAGGCCTGTTCATTGACATACTGAATAATCAGCCCAACGGCGTAATAAGCAAACAGGGTGCAGCATATAGACTGCACGGCGTACGGTTAACGGCCTAAATTGTTTGTGGTTGAGTCAAGCGGATTTATTCGGGTTAGTGTTCCTTTTTGCAATGTAGCCACTATGGAAAAACATTGCACCCTATAACGTGAAAAGTACATTCATGTACGGAAGTAGCAGTGGGGGAAGTGAGTGTTGGTATACTTACTTTAAGAGATTATACGCAATAATACAGGCGGGCAATAGTGCAACGCGGGTGTATAATGGTAAGTGAGGGAACGCGGGTTTGTCTGTCCTATAACGGGTTAAACATGGAACAATTGAAACATATTGAGCGGTTCGAGTCCGTACCCGTTAACAGCTAATTGTCTAACTTAAAACCAAATAACAATGGCTACTCTAATCAAACCAACAATGACAGGCAAGCAATTGATGAACGCGAAAATTGCAGCCAACAAGGCAAACAAAGATGAAATTCATTCTTTGAGCTTCTGTATCAAGCAAATGAAGAAACACGGCAAAGAGTATCTCAAGGCGTGTAAAGTTTCTCAAGCTCAGTTAACGCCTGCAAACCTATTGCCCTACCTAACTGAAAAGGAACAGGCAAGAGTTGACAAAAGTCAGAAATACTCTTTTTGGCTTGTTGAATCTCTTGTTGGTCGTATGGCCAAGGCAGGGGCAAAGCCTACACAACTGAAAAAAGCAGCCTGAAAGTACAGGCTTAAGGTAGTTTAATTAGCCCGTCCTTAATTGGTCGGGCTTTTTTCGTTTAATCAAAAGCAGGTTTGAAATGGCCAAGCAAATATCAATGAAGAAAAACCTTAAGCTAATTCAGTTTGAAGATACTGAAATGGAGAAGCAAAGGATGATTGACGCAGGTATTGAGTATATCAGCCTAGACGAAATGAAGAAAAATCTTTCAGAATTAGGACTGAGACTAAACATGAGTCAAAATTTTATGATTTATTACTACAATACAATGAATGAGCACTATTATTTAGAAGCATCCACTCAGCCCGTAGAAAAGAGCGGAAAATCGTGCTATAGCGTCAATAGTGATTGGTATAATACGAAAGATTGTACAGTAGAGGGTGATAAGCTAATGAAGCTCAGAACCAAATACTTCACTACAATAATTAGAAAGGGACGGGAGTACATACTAAACTTTTAATCAAAGGGGCTATTGGATAACGTCCACAGGTAGTTCGTGACTACCATAGCCCACTAAACACAACAGCAAATGGAAGTAGTAGTCATTGCCCTCCTTTGGTGGGCTATTCAACAAGTAAAACAGGAAAGATGAAACACCTAGTCAAAGACGGTAGACGCATCAAAGGTTTTGTTTGGCAAAAGTCAGACGGTACTTGGTGGTACGCATTCGGTAAGCCTTCACAGGCTAATTACATAGCGTTTGCTTGCCGTGACAAAGAGCATGGTATTGCGAATGTTGAAATGCCAATGTTTAACAGATAAATGGAGAAGTATCATGACTAAGATTGACGTACTAAAATGCTATCATGTTGATGGCAAAATAAAGAACAGCAACTTTGTAGTTACAACAAGGTCTGTTGAAGAACTATTTGACAATGCTGTGTCAGATGCGGAGTTTCTTGCAAGCAAAGCAGGTGGAAAGGTATATATTGAAAGAACAGAAAAGACTTTGTACATCAGTTATTTGGATGTCCCAAACTGCCACATAATTGATGTGACAAGAGTTGTTTGTCAACCTTAAACAAAAAGTCATGAAAGAAATCAGAAAAAGTAGGCTCAACAGATATGTAAGGGCTACATCTGAAACCAATCCGAGAACAATACTCAAAGATGGTGACACCTATTGGGTAAGGTATGCAGGCTCATACATAGGCAACTATCCAACATTCAGACAAGCAAGAAAAGCAAAGCCATGAAACTAGAAGCAGCAATCTCAAGAGAGAGAACCAAGCTAATTAAAATAGCTAAGTCAAAAGGACTGTACGAAAACTTCGGACAGAAAGAAGTGAGAAAGCTAGAAGATAAGTACATCAACTTATCAGACTACTCAACTGAAATGAATAATAACAGGCAGTTAGTACAATCATTCAATGAGTGGTGTATTAACTACTGCGGATAAACAAGTAAGCAATGAAAACAACAGCACAAGACCTCCACGAGTTCTTCACGCAAGAACAAGAGGCAAGCCCAATATACCTTAACGGGTATTTAACTTGGGCTTAACAATCAACAACTAACATTGCAAACAGTAAACAACAAACACCATGAAAGTACATTCAGACATCAGCGTCCTCAACTTAAACGCATGGAGTGGAGCAGTAGACACACAGAAGCGTATCATTGACGAAGGTTTGTGTGATGAGTTCGATAGCCTTATCGAAGAACTGTATCCTGACGGGCTAACAGACACACAACTAAATGACATCCTTTGGTTTGAAGAGGATTGGATTTTTGAATCATTGGGTATATCTGACGAAGAAGAATAACAACACCATAAAACAACAAAGCCATGTGCGAATATCAAAAACAAGCAAATCAATTTGCTAACAAGTACAATGTGAAGCTAACCGTAGTTGACACTGACTACGGTAAATACTTCCATGATGACAAACAAAGCAGGCACATCTTCAAGTTGAGACTGCAAAGAGGGCGTAAATCATACACCTTCAAGTTCGGCCAGAGCATTGCGGCAGGAGCAGAAGAGCCTACCATGTACGATGTGTTAGCCTGTGTTCAGAAGTATGATGTAGGTTCGTTTGAAGACTTCTGCGGGGAGTTCGGATACGACACCGACAGCAGAACAGCAGAGAGAATATACAAGGCTGTATGCAAAGAATATGAGGCCATGTGTAGACTGTTTACTGAGGATGAACTAATGGAGATGAGTGAAATCAACTAATAACAGGGGCAGCAATGCCCCTTAAACTAACAAGCCATGAAGAAAGAAGTAGTGTTCACCCTCCCCTATGTAACAGAGGAGGATATTCAAGCAGCACAAGACTTGAGAACTGAACTGTACGATGAGTACACTAACGTGAGCGTGTATCCAAACGGATTGCATGAAGTAAAAATAGTAGCAAACAACTAAGCCATGAAAAGAAACACTCACAGAATATACTACATAGGAAACTTAAAGTTCTTAGTGGTAAGAAAAGAAGAGGGTGTATATCCAGCCTCTTGGCAAAGAGTTGTGTTCACGTATGAACAGCTATGGGACGAGATAAAAAACCTTGGTCTCAATTACTATATGTGGAAGTTTAAGAATGACCACAAGTTTTGGATGGCATTCAAGGCAGCGGATACACCTGAAGAGTTCATTCAAAACGTTAGAAAACTAATGAAAGAAACAAAAGTGAATGGCAATATTCACGAGTTCAACGAACATACAAGGGGAAAAGGCTTGCTCATATATGACTATGCCAAAACAAGAAAACTATTTGTACTAATCTAAAACAACTAAGCCATGAAAACACAAACAGCACAAACGGAAACATTGCTTTGGGCAGTCAAGAAAGGTGAGCCTGATTGGAAGGAAGAGATACTCTATGCGTGTAGAGGGTATACAAACCTGAATGAACTCAAGTCAAGAGGTGAGAAGTGGGCAGAGGAGAACGGATATGACAGGGTGAGAATATCAGTCATTGACTTTATGGAAGCACCCGACTTTACAAAGACAATAAACAAGTAAACCATGACTAAGGTACTAATACACACCCCTAGAGATGTTAACTCAAGCAGGGTTAAAGAAGAAGTGAGGCAAGCTATATCAAGCGGTGTTAAAACCAATGATATTAAGCTAGTGATGAGCTTCATTGCACCTGATGCAGTACTGAGTACAGTGCTAGATAAGTTCAGGAAGATGAAGAACAGAATGTCATTTGAATTAAACAAACAACCATGAACCAAACAGCATACATCCAAGAGAGCGAAGGCTATGCCATTGCTAGAGGTTGGGCATCTATTCAAGATGCACCATTCCCATCATCACACATCCCTGAGTTTAACAATGCTCAGTGGGTTGAGGCGTGTAACAATTTGTTTAACTGAAAAACCAAAACAATGGGACTAGATATGTACCTATACCGTGAAGCCTATGTGCAGAACTGGAATCACAACCCTGAAAAGTACAAGGTATCCGTAAAGTTTAACGGAAACAAACACCCATTCATCAACCCTAACAAGGTGTGCTACATCCGTGAAGAGGTTGGATATTGGAGGAAAGCAAACGCCATCCACAATTGGATTGTGCAACATTGTGCTGATGGTGTAGACGAATGCCAAGACATTCATGTTGAAGAACAGCTACTCATAGAACTGAGAGATACTTGCCAAAAGGTATTAGATGATAACTCACTAGCTGATGAACTGCTACCTACATCAAGTGGCTTCTTCTTTGGCAGTACAGAATATGATGAGTGGTATTTCGATGGGCTAAAACATACCATTGACATCATCAACGGTGCTTTGATTGAAGGTGAGTTACCGCAAGGTGTGTATACCCCTAGCTACATTTACAAAGCAAGTTGGTAATGAACTGGCGAGATAAAAGAGATAGGATGCAAGTAACATTCGTATCTCACGGACATTGGAGGGTAGACATCTACTCTCCATATCCTAGAAGAGTTATCAAGTCTTGTATCACTACTGATTCAATGTCAGTTGATGACTATAAGGCTGAGGAATGGGAGAAAGATGGTAGGTTTAACAGACGCAAGTCAGGAACTGAAAGTCTATGGAATGAAGTACAATCAAAACACAAGAGAAAATGACACAATTTGAAGCAAACAAGAAAGCGGCAAAAGAACTGAAAGGCCACTATGTTTTCACAAGCCCATACCACAAAACAAAGAAGATGCTTCCATTTGTGGTTACAGGATGCCATTCATTCAATGATGACTACCCTATTGAAGTTAGGACTGTTGAGTACAAAGGATGGAGTAAAAGAGAAGTAAATGCAAGCTACAAAGCAGAGACAATCAAGGAGTGGATTGAAACGGGGTTCTTAATAAAAAGCAATTAGGCCATGACACCTGAAGAATGGGATGCACTACCCGAACACATCAAAAAGATTTGTGGTACGTTCAATGAAGATGAGGATTCATACCAAGAATGTGCGAAGCTACAAGACAGACTACAATCAGTAGGATGGACTTGTGACTACTACCTAGATGGAGTACCCTTTGACGTTAAACCAATAAACAAATAACACAATGACAAAGTTCATCTTAAAAACAGACGATAGGCAAGGAGAGTACCTTAAACAAGAGTATGACGGCATAGATGCTCCTAACGGATGGAATCACTTTATGCATAGCAATCGTGCAAAGGTTCAAGAGTATGCACAAAAGAACAACATAATAGGGCGCATTGATAAAGTCACATTTTAACCACACCCAATGAATAGAGCCTACTTCAGGTTTGCAATGAGCAAGCCGTCAGAACTAAGCAGGATGCTCACCAACGAAGGGCTATCCTGTACCAAAGCAGAGAACAGCCCCTCAGCCTACATCATTGAACGTAAGATTATCAAAAGACTTAACACAATGATAACAGAGGAAGAGTTGCAGGTGTCACCTAAAAACATTAGGTTTGTAGACGTTTGTTGGGTTGAGAACAAGCTCAACAAGATAAGCTCAGTTGAAAGACTAGAGCAACTCTACGACCTGATGATGACTGACTTCAACAGTTTCATCGAGAAGCTAGGTAAAACAATGAAGTATGACAAGCAATGAACTCTTTTATCTGGTAGCGGTAAACATAGCAGCTATCGTATCACTCACCTCAATACTAATCGTAATAGACTATGGTGTCTACTCAGCCAAACATTACCTACGAGAGCGAAAGCTACGCGCTCATTGAACTAGACCCTATCTACTCTGAGATTATCAGGAAAGCAGATGGTAGCAAGGTAACTGTAACACACCCATTAACTCAAGTAGAAATAAACCTGAACGACCATTGGTATGTAGATGCCTACCTATGTCAGTTCTTTAATCGTAGATACAGATGACAGATTACCAAAAGGCAGTTGCTGAACACATGAAGGAAGCCCCTCAAGAACTCTCAGAGTATGTGCGGGGGAGGTTACCTGAGGGAGAATTAACATCAAGCAATAACCCGTTTGGTTGTTTCTATATTGCTTGGCAATACACCTCAGAAGGTTATGACTTTTGGCGTAGTGTAAATGCAAAAGATTGGGAATACGCAATGGCTACCGACTTTTGGAAGAAGCACACAGCTCAGTCAGAAGCTCCGTCAATCGAAGAGCAGTTCAAGCAAGCCCTTAATGTTGACTTTGTTAGAGTTGATTCATACTCAGATAAGATAGCTCAGGTATACGACAGCCTTAAAGACAAGCAGCTAAAGAAGAATGCTGACTATGGTGATTCTGCCTTCCAAGATATTATGGTAGGTGGGCATAAGGTAAGTGCTGTTGATGCTTGTGTTGCTCGTATGAGTGACAAGCTCAAGAGACTTAACAGCACAGGGCTATCTGTATCAGATGAATCCTTCCAAGATACATTGGATGACCTTGTAGGGTATATCGTAATCTTCAAAATCCTAAACAATGGGAATGAGTAGACATGAAAGAGAACAGTTGTTTGAACACATGGAAGTGTATCGAACACCTTGGCATGAGCAGATGCTAAGAGACTTAATGGAACAGGAACAACAATACCTACACAATGATACACACGATAAGCGACAGGGCTAGTGACATAGAGAGTATCTTGAGAGAGATACAGTCCCTTAAAGATGGTATCGAGTACAACAGGAACAGGATAGCTAACCATAAAGGAGATTCAATCTCTTGGAAGCTAGACCCTTTGTATAACTACGAAACTGTAAAGGGTATGATTGAGATGAGTGAGGCTAGGGTTGAGGCTTTGAAAGACCTTGCAACAAAGAAGCAACACTCTTTGAACGAGGATATTATTGATTGGCTAAACGACTAATATGGAAACAGTAGTAGAACTAAAAGCACTAGACCTTGTTGTAGACTACCACCTCACTAAGGATGAGGGTGACAGAGATACACCACCACATACAGAGGTTGAGGTTTACAATGTGTACTACCAAGGTGTAGACGTAACCCAATTACTAGAGAACTTGGGTTGTATCGGAAGGATTGAAGAAGAAGTGTTAAACCAAATATCATAACCATGAAAGAACTACATAAAAAGCTAGTAACCATTCAGACAGAACTGAAAGCACCAAAGAATCAGTTTAACTCTTTCGGTAAGTACAAATACAGGAACATAGAGGACATACAAGAGGCTGTAAAGCCACATCTATTGAATCATGGCCTTGCACTTACCTTTACTGATAAAGTCTCTCAGGTTGGAGATATGGCCTTTATAGAATCAACAGCCATCTTATCTGATGGTGAGCATTCATTATCTGCAAGTGCAAGTGCGGGGGTAGAGCCAAGGAAGGGTATGGACTTAGCTCAGACATTCGGTGCATCATCAAGCTATGCTCGTAAGTATGCAGCAGGAGGGCTGTTCTTATTGGACGATACAAAGGATGCGGATGCTACCAATGAAGGGAATGTTACTGCGCCACCTAAGAAGAAGGTGCTAGTCATCAACAAAGACAACAAGACTACCATTAGCGCAGCAGATGTTAAGAAGGCTAGTGCAGGTTGGAACTCAGACAAGAGGGGTGCTGTTGAGAAATGGCTTACTGAACAGGTATGCTTCACCGATGAACAATGGAAGCAGATTACAGGTACTGATTGGGTGGGTGGTGATAAATTCCCTGCATAATGGGTGGACTTATCTTCCTATTGGTAATGGTAGTTGTGATGCTATACCCACTATTCAGAAAGAACGATAATGATGGATTCCTTTTATGAGTGATGGGTATGAATATCCACTAACCATATCTGAAGACTGGCGGGAGGTTAAAAGATTCCTCCCGTCAGACAACAGGTTCATCATCTTCATCCTAAAACGAAACAAGATATACCTACCCGTAGAAGGGTTCGTTGAAGCTGTAAGGTATAACACCATGCTCGCTGTCGGTAGCTTCGTGAGAAAGAAAACAGTATTTGAATCAGAAGCACAGCTTGTCAACTGGTTATCCAAGTCTATACTCAACGCAGCAAAGAACGAGATAACTAGCATGAATGCCCATAAGCAAACAGCGTTCAAACACGCTGTAAGACTTGACCACCCACTAGGTAATTCAGAGGAGTTTATAGAAGTAGGAGACTATCTAGGGATGAGTGGGTACTACGATGAACAGGCAGCTATGGAAGCTGAGGATGTAGACATCTTCATCAACCATATAGAAACCAAGTACGGGTATGAGCATAGCTTCATAATCAGGGAGAAGATGAAAGGGCTTAGGAGCTTTGAGATTGCCAAGATACTAGGCAAAGCACCTCATCACATACATAATATGAATCAACGAATCACTAAGGAGTATGTCCGTTACATCAGAAGACAGAAGGATACAGAGAGCTACGTTTCTTATCAGCCTATACGAGAAAAGGAGAGGGCAGACATGGAGGAAGAGAAGCAGAAAAACCGAAGTCATCTACGAGAGATACGCAGTGTTATCTTTGGTGAATAAGATACTAGAGTACAGGCCCTCTAGCACTAACATGGGTAGGTTCATGTCCAAGTACACACCCCATGAAAGAACCAATAGCTACCACGCTATCCACACAGCTAGGAATCTAATGGAAAATGATAACCCACCAGCCCTGCTAGTGGAGTGTATGATGGAGGCTATCGAATGCTACAAGGAAGCTGTTAACATGACCTTCGAGAATAGGGATGTGATGTTCGAGAGCTTTGACAAAGACTTGGATGGATGTATAGAACTCTATAAGGGTATCATGTCTAATAGAGTGATGATACAGATTATGGAGGCTAAGATAAAAGAACTGAAGAGTGAACATACTACTAATTGATGCTGACAGTTTGGTATGGCAGTCCTGCTTCTGTAAGAAAGAAGTTAGCTCAGATGGTTTCATCCATGACATAGACGAGGCTACCCATAAGTTCGATGAGGGTATGTTTGATATGTTCAACAGGCTTGATGAGATGGGCTACTCTATTGACAAGTACAAGGTCTTTGTAGGTGGACATAACAACTTTAGGAAGATTGTGAACAGTGACTATAAAGCCAATAGGATGTTCCAACCTAAGCCGCCTAGACTAGACGATGTTAAGTTCCATGCCATGTCTGCTTGGGGTGCTTATGTGTGCAATGGTGTGGAGGCTGATGATGTGGTGGTGGCTACGAGAAAGCATATACTAGACACCGACTTCAGCGCAGAGAAGAACGTGATAGTAGCTTCTATTGACAAGGACTACAAGCAAGTGCCGAACCTTTTGTTTTACAACTACCATTCTATGCACCTGAACTTGAGCTTGATTGAAGAGGCTGAGGCTGTTAGGTTTTTCTTTATGCAGATGCTGATGGGTGATAGCTCAGACAATGTTGTGGGTATTAGAGGTGTGGGTGATAAAAAAGCTGATAAGATTCTTGGTAGTGGCAATGCGTTTACTTACCTTCGCAGGGCTTATGAAGCGTATAAGGTGGCTTATAGAGGCAAGGCTTCATATATGTTCAGGATGAACGCAGCTATGCTAAGGCTCGTTGACGAGGGTATAGCTGTACCTTATGAAGATGAGTTTGATAATGTGTAAGGCTATAACCTTACAAAAAAATTGCTATTTCCTTACATTCAAAGTGATTTTTCATATATTTGTAAGGTTAACCCTTGCTCAATGATATACTTCATCAAATCAGAACGGTACGTGAAAATAGGCTACTCGGCCAATCCAATAAAAAGGGTAGCACAACTCAAGGTATCAATCCCATATCACATTAAGGTTGTTTGCATTATCAGCGGTGGATTATCTGACGAAAGAAATTTGCATAAAAAATTCATGAGTAGTCACTATCGTGGCGAATGGTTTTATCTTTCAGATGAAATAGTTGATTACATGGATAATGCAAAAAATTTGATGTGGCAGATGGGGTTTGATGAAGAAGGCATATCAGATTTGTATGAGATGAACCCGTTGAAAGCATTAAGATTAAGCAAAGGATATTCTTTGGAAGAGGCTGCCGATAAGATGGGGGTTACGAAACAGTCTTTGCGTGAAGCAGAGATTAGATGTTTTCAAGGCAAAATAACCATAAACGCCCTTGCTAGATATGGAAAAGCGATTGGCGGAAAGCTGCAATATAGGTTTAAGCAAGGATAAATGCTTCACTAACCTAAAAAATTAACGATAGTGATGGATAAATCATTCAGAGAATTGGCACAACGGACGAGTATAAAAGCCGTTGAGATATATGGCACAAACTTTTGAGATATGAAAAAAATTAAGCAATGTATTTTATACAATGTTATAGCACGTTTTAGTTACAACTATTGGATAAGACTGAGAGAGAAAAGTAAAGATGAGTATGGTGAAAAATTATGCTATTGTGGACATACTGATAAATGCAATTGTGCCAATCCAGACAAACAACTTTTCAGGGAAAGCGTAAGGCGTGGCAGCATAATTTTGACTGACAGGAACAATGGTTGGAAAAATGTGCTATAACTACGGGTAAACGCAATTACCAAATAATGGGGATAACACCCGCTAAACGCGCATAAAACACATAGATGATAACAATCTTTAGAAGCCTTAGCAACCCTAAAGAGCCTGAGTATTTCTCTTTAGATGCTGTTGTAGCTGGCATAAGGACACCTAAGCAAGCTATCATCAACCTAGTAGCAGACATACGCTCACTAGCAGA
>Ga0208795_1001364_pt1 | contig 11076 bp, 9 predicted proteins | sample CB_VirMetaG_6_FD_184541 | JGI IMG/M metagenome (GOLD analysis project Ga0208795, IMG submission 184541) | Freshwater to marine saline gradient viral communities from Chesapeake Bay - CB_1508_2 Viral MetaG (SPAdes) (version 4) | ecosystem: Environmental > Aquatic > Marine > Coastal | place: USA... | reverse complement strand
TGAGTTAGAAGAATTAAAACACAATATACAATTACCAACAACAACAACATCAAATAATAAGTCTTCAGTAGACGAAACGGAGCAACAGAAAGGTCTTAGTGACGAGCAAGTACAGTACTTGCAACAACAATGGCTAGAGTCTGTAGAACGAGATGTACCAACTGTTAACGAGTTCAAGTTCAAATTAGGTGACGAGGAAGTTTCCTACAAAGTAACGGAAGACGAGCAGAAACAAATGGTTCAGAAAATGAAAGAATTTAATGCTGAAGATTACTTAGTCAAACGTGGTTGGGTTAAGGCTGACGGAACAGCAGATGTCAAGAAGATTACCGAGGATGTGTATATTCTTGAAAACTCTGAAAAAATGTTCAAGTCAGGATGGACTCAGGCTAAAGAATCAGCTAAGATGGATATAATTGGTAGAGATATCAAGAACATCAATCTTAATGATAACAATAGAACGTATGATCCAAAAGGTGGGAATGATCCTTATGGATTTGGTAATTATGTATTAGACTTATAAACAAAAATAATTTAACAATTAAAATTTAAAGAAAAATGGCAACTACTCCTAGTGCTTTTAGTTCGGCTTCTGCAACCAGAGCCGGAACATTAATATCTGAATTGAATATCGTTGTACCAAGAGCGTACAAAGAATTCATCGATAAATTCCAATTCGTTCCTTATGTAATGATGAATGAACTTGCTGGTAACACAATGGCTACCGACAACAAATTGTTTTACTGGTACGAATCAAAAGGTCGTCAAATGTCTTTTGTTACTGCATCTGCTACTGGTGGGTCTGTTTCAAATGGAGCTGCTGCTACTTTCACATTATCTAGTGGTGATGTTTATGGTGGTGCTGCATACAAATCTTTACCATCAGTTGGTATGATTGTTTACAATGCTAGAACAGGCGTTGAATCTCGTGTAACTGCTATCACTAATCAAGGTGTTTCAGCTACTCAAGTAGTTACAATTGTTCCTGTAATTCTTGCTACTAATGCAACTGTTGCAATTGGTGATGAATTACAAGGTAGAGGATTTAAATATGTAGGTGAAGCTTCTGATTACACAGCTACAACTGTACAGACTATTGACAAGTTCACTAACTATGCAACTCAAATTCGTATTGATTCTAAGTTTACAGATTTAAACTTAAGTGAAGCTATCGATTTTGAATATGATGGTCAGAGATACTACAAATACAAGCAATTAGCTGATGACAACAAAAAGTTCTTGTTACAAAAAGAATTGATGTTGATGGATTCTAACTTAACTGATAACTTAGGTTATAGTGAGTCAGGTTCTGCTGGAGTTATCCAACAAACTCAAGCTAACGGTTTAAACATTGGTTACGGTTCTTTCGGAGCTCAAACTACTTTCGCTAACGTTGAGCGTCAATTAGATTCTCAAGGTGCTCCACAAGAGTACGATTGGTTATGTGATACTAAACAACATATTGCGATTCAAAACTCATTGGGTAATGATTTCAATAATGGTGCGGTTATTTACGCTCAGAACCAAGATTCTGGAAACTTGGATTTAGCTCGTGGTTTCAAATCATTTGCTCCTTACCAACGTAAATTCAACTTCACTCGTTACTTACCATTCTCTGAATCTGCTTTCTATGGTTCTTCTGCAACTGGAACAACTCGTTCTGATTTCGGATTATTAATTCCAAAAGGAAGCCAAGTTGATGCGAAGACTCGTAACGTAGTGCCAAGATTTAACATTAGATACCAAGATATCTTAGGAAACGGACAGAAAGTTCAAATCGCTGAAACTGGTGGTTTAGCAAAAGTTCCAACCTCTGCTAAAATGGAGCTTGTTGTTTCTCAAGTTGGATACTTCGGTGTTCAAGTAATGGGTGCTAATCAATACGCTATTGTAAAAGGTAGCTAGTAATACTTATTGGGGTGGGTAACACAATGCTCACCCCTTTATTTTAATAATAATAATAGGAAAGAAGAAGAAAATAATAATTACAAAAGGAAAAGAAACAAATGGAACAAGAAACATTAGAAGTAACAAAGAAAAAAGGTAATCCAAATTTTGGTGCTAAGAAACTAAAAGATACGGATTTAAATGAAATTAACGAAGTAGATAGATTATATCATTTCGTATTAACCCAAAGCTGGGAAAACTACAAGCCTGTAGATATGGAAGGTGGTAAAATGAACTCAGCTCCTTACCCTCCAATTCTTCAAATACCATCAGAAGGAATTACACTTGATGATGAAACTGGTAAAAGCAGGAGATGGAGATGTTTAAAAGGTGTAGATAGTATCTGGTCTGATGAACAAGGTGAAGTAGAACCTAATGGATTTGATGACTACGAAGAGATTATATTTGCTCATGGTCAATTAAAAGTTAGAGGATACGAAATTAATAAGATTGCAGCATTAAAGAACTTTGATGGATTTCAAGGTAAGAAGCATAAGAAAGCTAACAGTACGCCATTATATAGATTAATCGATTTAGATGTAGATTTAAACAAATCAATTGATGATTTAGATTTAGAGTATGATGCTTTAAAAATTGCTAAAGAATCTAGTGATGAGGAGATGATGGCATTTGCTTATGTATTAGGAATTAATTTAGATGTTTCAGTTAAGCAAATCAGAAGAGATTTCATAATGAAAGCTAAATCTAACCCTAAATACTTTGTTAAGTACTTTGTAGACCCTAAAAATGAAATATCTTATATCTTTGCAAAAGGATTTAAGGATGGTATTATATCAGAATCAGCAGTAGAAGGTAAACTTGTATGGACTGAATCACGAAAGGTTATAATGGATGCCCCTAAAGGAACAGATATTGTTCAGACACTTGCTAAGTTAGTTATGCAAAATGACGAAACTTCAGTTAAAGTACTAGAGCAGTTGAAGAAAATGTAAGGGCTTCCTTGATTTCCTTTCTTTTGTATGTTTAGCCCTTGTCTTTTAGTAGGCGGGGCTTTACTATGTAAAAAGCATTTTAAATAATAAGTATCTTTGTATTAATATGACTATAGACGAAGTATATAAATTCATTGACTTTATTGTAAAGAAAAGCAATGCTGGTGGGTATATTACTCCATCTGAGTTTAACTTGCTTATCAATAGAGCTCAAATTCAGTATTTTAATAAGCTCTACGGCAATCAAAATGATTATAGGTACGATAGACCTGTTCCTAAAATATCTTACGCTGTAACTGAGAAAATCAGCAATAGCTTAAGCCCATTCTTATCTGATAAAACAGTAGTAACAATAGACGCTAACGGTCAATGCACAACTCCTACTGATATGATTCAGATGGTAGCTGTAACGAAAGAAGTTAGTGGTAAAGAAAATGAAATTACAAGAGTAGAGCAAGACAGGATAGCTAATAATTTAAGTAGTTATTACGATGCTCCAGATACTGAGTTTCCTATATACGCACAATTAAGAACTAAGTTACAGTTCTATCCTAAAGCATTAGCTACTGCAATGATTATATACCTTAGAAAACCTACTAATATGGTTTGGGCATTTACTACAGTTAGTGGTAGACCTGTTTATGATTCAGCTAATAGTGTACAACCATTATGGAGTGATGTAGATATGAATGAAATAATGTACTTAGCGTTAAGTTATATTGGAGTTAATCTTAAGGACCAAGAAGTATCTCAATTTGCTAATATGAAAACTCAAACTGGATTATAAAAATGGGATTTACTACATACGGATACATTTCTGAACAGATATTAACTACATACTACAAAGGTGTAAGGAATGACGATAGTCAATATTCTTTGCGTCACATAGCTTCTATGGTAGCTCAAGAGGTAGCTGTAATGGCTCGTAAGAATGCTTTTGAGAACTCTAATGGAGGTGAGATTACTTATATTAATGATAGTTTTATATCTACATTTAAAAGTGTAGCAGTAACGACAGATGCAATTAGTAAAGAAAAGTATTGCTTATTACCTGCTGTACCAACTGCTCTCCCTAATAACCAAGAGATAGTATCAGTATCCTTAAATACAAATACAAACAAGACATTTATACCAATGAGGAATAAGGATAGATTTGCACAAGCATTTCTAAAGCCTATCAAGGGTATAGTTTTCTATTACATAGAATCAGGTAGATTATATTTTGATAACCCTGAGAACTTTCAATTCTCTTTAGTAACAGTAAAGATGGCAGGAGCATTACCAAGTGGGTCTATATTAGAAGCACAACTTAATGTACCTAAGAACTACGAGAGTGAGATTATAGATAAAGTATTAAACCGTTTATTATCATTAAATCGTGTCGGACAAGATTTAACGAATGATGGTGACTCAATAAATAACGTACAATAATGGCGAAAATCGGGCTCAAGCAAATAATTGCTGAACTAATAGACAGTAAAGATTCAGGATCACATGAATTTAGAAGACTTTACAATATTGGCGTAAGGGGTATAAGAGAATTTAATACTGATATAGTAGGTTCGTTCTCAACTAAGTTAATTGATGTAAACGCTAACAAAACTGTAACATTGCCAGATGATTTTATATCTTACTCTAAAGTAGGTATTATAAATGAAAAGGGTGAGATTGTTACGTTAAGATTGAATAATCAATTGTCTACATACAACGATGCTCATAATCTTAAAGATGCAAGGTTTGATGGCGTACCTAAAGTAACTGCTGTAACAAACCCATCTATACCATATAGCTATCCTTACATCTATTATAACTTCTTTATATCTAATCAATCTTACAACTTATTTGGTATTGCAGGTGGTGGTCAGAATATGGGTGACTATAAATTAGATGAAGAGTGTGGAGTGATTGTATTAGGCGCAGCCTTTGCTTACGAGAAGGTGTTATTAGAGTATCTAAGCGATGGAATGGATTGTGATTCAAATGACTACATGGTTGACACAAGAGCGTCAGAAGCTCTCCTAGCATACGTTAGATGGAAGAGTGCATTAGACGCACCTAAGAAGTACGGACAAGGAATTATAAGAGAGTACAAAGGAGAATACAAATCAGAAAGATTAAAAGCTAAGATGCGTATTAACAAGATTATACTTTCAGATTTCGAAGATATACAAAGAATTACTAACAAATTAGCCCCAAGAGCATAATGATTGAAAACAAACTATTTGCTGGTGGAGGACTTAACCAAGATGTAGATGATAACTTTATAAAACCTAATGACTGGGACTACGCTCTCAATATTAGGAATACAGATAGATTAGAGTTCTCAGATGGAGTAATAAGTAATTTAAAAGGGAATACATTAGTTGCAAATACTTTTCTACACGCAACAGGGGTTAATAAATGTATAGGTACTTATGCTAATGAATCTAGTGGTAAGTTTTATTCATTCATATATAATTCTTTAGGATATCATTTAATAACTGAGTTAGATACAAGTGTTGTACCTAATGTACTTTATAAAGTATTAAAATCAGACCCTACAAGCTCAACATATCCAGCACCTTTAGGGTTTACTGAATTTAATTTAATAAATGGAATTGGTGTTGTAGGTAATAACCTATTATATTGGACTGATGGTTTTAATCAACCTAAAGGAATAGATATTACTAAAGCTAAAACAGCAACTTACTATACTGATTCTAATAGTATTTGTTTGATTAAAGCTCCATCTCAGCAATTAATAGTAGCTAGTTATGGTGATGATGCAACAACATCTACAAAAGGGAATAGATTAAAAGGACAATTATTTCAATTCAGATATTTATATGTATATGAAGATGGAAGTAGAAGTGCATGGAGTTCATGTAGTGCTGTACCATTACCTGTATTAGAACAATCAGCAAATATATTTACTTATTTAAATAACCACATACTATTATATTTTAATTTTGGTAGTAAGTTTGTTAAAACAATTGAAGTTGCAGCACAAGTAAAAGGTGTTTCATCTACAGTAACTACAACTGATTGGTTTAATATATTAACCATAGATAGGAGTCAAATACTTGCATCTTCATTAACCCCTAGTTTTAACCCAAACCTTACTACAAATACTTGCCAATATAAATTTTACAATGATGGATTATACCAATCTGTAGATATATTTGAAACAGATTTAGCGTATGATTATGTACCGTTAAAAAGTAAAACATTAGAAATAGCAAATGGTAACGTATTGTTATTAGGTAATAATACAGAAGGATATGATAACATAGAACCTAGTGCATCATTTGTTGTAACATATATAGGAACAACTGCTGCAAGATTTACATTTACAGATACAGGTTCAAGTGGTATATTTACTGGTAGCCCATTAACTGGTGATGTAATAAACTTCTTTTGGCGTGGAGATACTGAAAGTTATTCTGGTTCTTTTTCAGCTATTGTAAACAACAATTTAATAGCTACGGTTGATGCTTATGGACAATACGTTGAAGACGCAACAAAATTAACAGATCCTATTAATTATTATGAATACACAGGATATACTATTATAGATTCAAATTCAGTAAGAATAAGTTTTAATGCTATTGGTAGTATTTTTGATTTAAGTGCTGAAATTATATTAAGTACTGTTTCTGATGCTCATTATTCATATAAGACGAATTCTAAATATCAATTTGGTTTAGTTTACTATGACGATTTTAACAGAAGCTCATATGTACAAACTAACTTTAATAATTTTATAGTAAACACTAACTCTTGGGGAGTAACTGAAGGTAAGAATCCTAAAATTACTTGGACTATTACTCATAGTGCTCCAACTTGGGCTAAGAAATATCAATGGGTTAGAACAGAACAATTAACGCATCTTAATTTCTTATATTCAGCATTTACAACTGTAGCTGCTAATTCTGCTAATCCAGATTATTATGATATAACTATAAATCTAAATGCTTTTAATACTAAAAACAAATCTAGTATATTAGCTTATGAATTTAGTGCAGGAGATAGATGTACTGTGCATAGGAATAATTCTACATGGATAACAGGATACGATGTAGAAGTAATAGGATATGATACTACAACTGGTGTATTAACTATAGATAAAAAAGGTACATTAGCAACTGATGCAGCAGGTAATAGTTTATTGGAAATATATACTCCTAAAACAAGAGCTAATTCATCCACAGAACAATTCTTTTATGAGTTTGGTGTTCAATATGATTGTAATGCAGGTACTCATAGTGTATTAACAAGTTATTTTACTGATGGGGATATTTTTACTAAAACAAGAATATACCCTGTAATTAATCTTGCAGTACCTGTAGAAGACCCTAACTTTAGTGATAACTACAAATCTAATTACAGTTCTAATGGTAGGGCTAATATATTTGCTCCTCAAGCTAAACAATTAAACTTACCTACAGATATAAGATATAGTGAAACCTATGTACCTAATACAAACATCAATGGGTTAAGTAGATTCTTTGGAGGAGCTTTTGATACCTACGATAGAGTAAATGGTTCAATACAAAAGTTAGCAGTAAGAGATAACTACTTAATATGTTTTCAAGAGCTTAAGACTGGATACATTCCAATCATGCAGAGTATCATTGAAGACCAAGGAGGAGGTAATAACGCTAACGTAGCAATATCAACTAAGCTCCTCAATAAAATTAGATACTATGTAGGAGATTACGGTATAGGATTAAACCCTGAATCATTCTCAAGATTTGCTGGTACTATGTATTTTGCAGACCCAAATAGAGGATTTGTACTTAAGTTAGCAGGAGGATTAGAGCCTATTAGCTCAAGAGGTATGGATAGCTACTTCACTAAAACATTAAGCACAGCAAGAGCAGTAACTAATGTTAAGTTATTAGGAAGCTATGACCCAAGGAATGACGAATATTTATTAACTACTAATTATGTAACAGGTACAGGAACATCTGAAACTATTGCATTTAATGAGAATACTAATGTTTGGACATCGTTCTATTCATTCATACCTGAAATGGCAGGGTATATTTTCAATAAATACTTTAGCTTTAAAAATGGTGGTATGTGGGAGCATAATAGCAACAGCATTTATAACTCATTCTACGGTACTACATATCCATCTATTGTGCAATTAACATACAATAGCTCTCCTACGCTTATTAAGTCGTTCTTAGGTATCTTACAACAAGGGGATAGTGTTTGGACAGCTACAGATATAACTACCAGCATACTGACCGCAAATACGCAACAGCACTCAAGTTTAATTACTAGTGACTTCTATAATAAAGAAGGAGTATGGTTTAGCAGTATATTAAGAGATGATACAAGCCCCGGAGGTTTATTAGAAGGAGATGATTTAAAGGGTAATTGGATTAAGCTTAGATTGTCTAACTCAAGCTCCTCTAAGATTAACTTGCTATCAGTAGATGTAAGAGCAATACCTTCGTATCAGGGAATAAAATAGGTAGGTAAATTTACCTAAATTTGTAAGATTAATAATCAATAATGATACAAAGATATAATGATGATAGAATTGATGAATTAGAATCTGTTATGCTTAGTGAAGGTAATATTATTGAATTTCCTTTAGTTCACAGATTCACAGATGGTATGTATATAAGACAAATATTCATGCCTAAAGATTCATTAATAACAAGTAAGATTCACATTACAGATCATCCTTATACAGTATCATTAGGCGCAACAGCAGTATCAATAGATGGTAAGGAATGGGAACATATAGTAGCTCCTTATACAGGGATAACTAAAGCAGGTACAAGAAGGATATTATACATATTAGAAGATTGTATATGGACAACGTATCATCCTATACCTAAAATGAAATCTGAGTTCAATGATTTAAGTGATGAAGAAATTGAATTAATAGTAAAGGATATAGAGGATGAAATATTAGAACCACATATAAACCTTATAACAGGCACTAATATTAATGAAGATTATAAAAATATATTACAAAATAATAAAAAAGAAATAATATGAGTTTTTTAGCCGCAGGAATAGCAGGAGGTGCTGGTTTGTTACAGATTGGTTCTGGTTTACTACAACAAAGTAAAGCAAAAAAAATGCGTAAAGGTCTTAAAGACCCCGGTTATGTTGTGCCAGAAGAATACGGTAAAAACGTAGGTATAGCTGAGAACATGGCGAGAACAGGTATGCCGTCTGAACAATATAACCAAGCTCAAACAAATATACAAAGAGGTTCTCAAACAGGCTTAAGACAATTAGGTAAGATGAGTAACCCTTTTGCTGCTATACAAGGATTAGCTAGAGGACAACAAGAAGCAGGATTAAGCTTAGATGTTGCTAATGCAGCTGCTCGTAGACAGAACATATTAGGAGCTATGGGAGCAAGAAGAGAAATGGCAGGACAGAAGTTAGCTCAACAACAATACAATCAACAAACCTATATGGATAAAATGAATGCTGCTAATGCTTTGACAGGGGCAGGATGGCAAAATATAGGAGGAGGATTAAGTAGCATTGGTAGTGCAGGTATGACTATGGGTAAAGCTAAATCAACAACATCTTCTGCTTTTGGGGAACAAGTAGTGAAATAATCTTATTTCATTTTATCAATTAATATAACTATATTTGAATAATGCCAATTAGAAGCGGAATAGGAATAGGAGAAGCACAAGTATTTGATACTAGTGGATTAGCGAATCAATACGCTAGACAAGTTGCTAGTCAACAAAAAGCACAGGCTACTCAAGCAGAGATACAGCGTAAAGCATCTGAGAAATATAACGAAGAGTTAGCTGATTTAATAGCTAATGTAAAAACTGAAGGTGCTAGAGATAATGATGTGCCTGATATTACTAAAGCTTATAATGATATAAAAGATTTTTACTCTAAATCTGCTCAACTAAAAGATACGGATAAGCCATTATTTAGAGCTGAATTAAGAAATAGAATAAATAGTTTAAATGAGTTTGCTCAACGCTCAAATAAGTTATCTAAAGATGTTGCTTCAATGTCTGGAGAGATAGCAAAGAACGAATGGGATTATGACCCTAATTCAGTTTCTGAGTTAAGAAGAATAAATCAAACTCCTTTAAAGCAATTAGGTGCTGATGCGGTTATAGACCCAATGAAATACAAAAGACTTCCTAACTTTAAAATGATAGATGATATTTTAGATAGCACTTATGATTTAGGTAAGGAAAATGCAACATACACAGGTGATATAACTTCTAAAGGAAAAACAATTAGCGTAAGTAAGATATCTCCTGAGTTTATTAATAACTCATTAGTTCAAAGCATTCAGAACTCTCCTGAAGCAGGATACGCACTTAAGAGCTTATATACTAAAACAACTGGTGATACTGAACCTACAGGTGAAAAGTTAATGTCTTTTTTAAATAAACAATACGAAACAAGACATAAATACGATTACGAAGGCTCTCCAAAAGAAATACCAACAGGACCAGTAACTCCTCAATCAGAAATAGCTCAAGCTAAATTATTAAAAGATAGAGTTAATAATATTAAATCATTAGTAGAAGGTAAAGACCAGACTGTATTTGAATCATTAAAATCTTCTTTACCTCCAAGTTCTACATTAAAATGGTTAAAAGTAGGTGATAAAACAATTGGTATGTATATTAAAGTACCAAAGACTTATGATGAATACGGTGACCCTATATCTGAGATTAATCAAAAAATAGATTTTACTAAAGGTGACCCATATAAAACTATTAATGTGATTATGGGAAGATATTTTGGTAAAAAAATAACTAATGAATCCCTACAAGGTGCTGGAGTAGGTGGTAATCTTAGAGTAAACAGAGCACCAGCTCCATCAAGCAGACCTGCAACAACAAGTACAACCCCTGCAACAACATATACAGAAGGACAGATTCAATATCTAATGAAACAAAATCCTAAGTTTACAAGAAAACAAATAATTGAAAGCTTAAATACAAAATAAAATTATGCCAGACCCTAAGATAAATTTAGATTTAAGTGGATATAAAGAAAAGCCTAATAGTTCTAAAATAAATTTAGATTTAAGTGGTTATAAAGAAGATTCAGTAAAAAAAAAAGCAAAAGATACAGTAGAATCTGCTCCTACCTCTCAGCCATCAAAGATTGGTGGAATGACAGACCTAAGTGGAATAGCTTCACCTAAATTATCAACTCCATCCGTATTAAC
>Ga0208795_1001353_pt1 | contig 11128 bp, 10 predicted proteins | sample CB_VirMetaG_6_FD_184541 | JGI IMG/M metagenome (GOLD analysis project Ga0208795, IMG submission 184541) | Freshwater to marine saline gradient viral communities from Chesapeake Bay - CB_1508_2 Viral MetaG (SPAdes) (version 4) | ecosystem: Environmental > Aquatic > Marine > Coastal | place: USA... | reverse complement strand
TGGTGAAATCTTTGGAGCCTTACCAATTAGCGCTTTACCAATACCAGACTTAGCAAGACTACCAACTGCTGGAGATAACTTAGCGGCCAGTGATGCGCCCTTACCTTTACTAACAGCAAGTAAACCAAGTGCTGCTGCAGTTCCTGCTGATGCCTTTAGTACGTTAGACTTAGTGTTATCCTTCTTAGGAGCAACCTTTGGCTTAGTTGCAGTAGGCTTAGTAGATGCCTTATTTGCTGCTGCGCGAGCAGCATCTGCTGACTTAACAGTAGGCTTTGATGCTGGACCTGAATACTTTGACTTAGCGGCTGCAAGACGCTGTGCTCCGTACATACGACGGACACCTTCTTGGAACTCACGTGCCATACCACCTGCAGTTGGACCGTTCTTACCAGCCAACTTAAGTGCTTCTGTCATGCCCATCTTCTTAATGCTATCAATAGTAGCCTGTGATACCTTACCTACTAGAGCATCTCCTGAGAGGCCTTTTCCGCCACCCTTAGGCAACTTGCCCTTAACTGAGTTGTACTTAGCCATAGATTTTACCATTCTTCTTCTCGAGGATTTTCTTCATTGCTGCATCTTGCTTGGTCATTTTTGGAACTAATTTTTTAATATCAAACGTTTTAGCGACTGAGCCTTTTTTGGCTGGCGCTTTCTTTGCTGCTTTCTTTGCTACTGCCATTTATTTCCCCTTATGGTTTATTGAGTATTCCTGTGTTTACTACTTCGGCAACACGCTTGTTAATCTTGTGCGCCTTTGGCATTGACTCTGCTTGGTATGCTTTACCCAAGAGTTCTGATGCCTTGTATGCTGCATCCACGTGCGCTTCCGAAGTTCCGCCTGGTTGGATACCGTCTGCCCTTGCCTTCTTATAATTGGCTAACTTATGCTGCCATTGTTTATCAGGAATATCCCTAGTAGCATCTCCAGCATTTAATTGTAAATCACCAATTTTACATCCAAAGCAATTTTCAACATACTCTGGATGCGTTCTTATTCTATGTAAACTCATTGTCCCTACTCTTCTACGAAGTTACTTTCATCTACACCCACGTTAGCGGCAATCAGTGCCGTCTTTACTGCCTCGCTAACGCTGTGCTTATGACCACCTGCGTAAAACTCGCTATAGGTGTCAATGTTATCTTGATGAGGGAATCTATCTTGGAAGTAAGTTCCGTTCTTTTTACCAATTGAAATACCCATACGGAACTTCAACAGATACATAAAGAGACGGTGCCTTGCACCCTCTGGTGTTTCATCCACATAAGGTGGGGTAAAGATGTATGTAGTCATTAGTCTCCTTAATGGACTTACTCCGTGACAGGGAATTTCTCCCCTGCCACAGCGTCAATCAATTATGCGATTGATGAACCTGACTCGATGCGGTATAGCGCACCTTCGCGGTAACGAGCGAAACCAAGTACGCCGTACCAACCGATTGGCTGGAAGCGCTTTAGGCGGTCTGTGACTGGTCCAAGAACTGTGTGTGGCTCTTCGCCAACAGCCTCAGCAAGTGCTTGCTTACCTGCAACGATTGTGCGGTATACCTTTGCAGATACAGCACCATCAGTTGCTGAGTAAAGACGTGGTGATTCAACGAAGAATGCACCAGCATATGAACCAAGTTCTGATGCCCAGATGCGGTCCTGTGAAGCACCGTACTGGTTAGGCAATAGCCATCCTGCAGAACCTGTCTCAGCCATTAGGTCGTGAGCAACTTCTGGGTGAACTCCAGCCCAGTATAGTGAACCCTTACGGCCCTTAGCCTTGTTAGCACGCAACTTCGCAACAGCCTTGCGGATGTTAGCAGAAGAAAGTGTTGCAGCAGCAGTTACTGTTGCAGTTGATGTAGCAGTTGCGCCTGAGTAGATTACGTTTGAACCACCACGAAGAGTAGTCATTGCAATCTCGTCGATTGAATCTGCCTGGTTAACAGCCATCAAGTTAACGATGTCGTCATCCACACCAACGTATGAGAAAATCTTCAATGCGCGGGTGTTAGTTGTTGAGTTACCGAACTCCTGTAGAGTAATAGTAACCGTTGTTGGTGTAGCAATTGCTACTCCATCTGGGTCTACTGTCTCTGAAAGAGCAGAAGTAACCTTCGCCATTTCTGGGTGTAGTTGCATTACTACAACTGAACCTGGAATAGTCTGGTCGGTTGGACGCTTGTCTGCTACAGAACGAATTAGTGGTTCGTCACGCAACGCGAATTCAATCATTCGGTCGTATGCCTTCTGTACTAGACCAGCACTACCAATTGTACCTCCGAGAGATGCGGAGTCTGTAGATGTAAATTGCTGTGTCATGTATTCACCTCCAAGGTGAGTTAGTTAAACTATGATTATTGCGAGTTCAAGATTGCGCGTAATTCATCTTCCGATTTCGCATTTGCGATACGCATTTCTAGGTCTTGTCCTCTGTCGGGCGCGTTACCACCCGCGACTGATGAATCTTGGCGGCGTAGTGCTGCCAAGTCCTCATTGCCTGGTGCATCCTTAGGCACGTAGCCAAAAAGGTCTCCGTTGTCATCAAGCCAGTTATTCACTGACTCTTCTGTAACATCTTCGATATCTTTTAGTGCTAGTCGTGCTGCTTTAGGATTCACGCCCTGCTTTTCTAGGACTTCTTTGACGATAGCCTCACGCTGCTTCTTGGAATATCCTTCAAGTTGCTCTGTAAGTTCCTTGATACGCTTCTCGTCTGACCGCTTGGCTTTGCGTAACTTCTTAAGCAAGTCACTGCCATCACCATTAAAGGTTTCAGTCTCTGTAGTTGTATCGTCGTCTTCGTCTTCATCCCAGTAGTTGTTGCTCATAGCAACCACCCTTCTATTCGTTGTAGTTCGCAAGCCTCAAGGTTTATTCGGGGGAATAATTTGGCTCTTGCTATCGGTCTATTACGCTGACGGGGCCGATGGGTCCGTTCAGGATTCTGTTTATAGTACTGTACTTGTTGACTTGCCACGGAGTGCGCTGGCTGCTAAGCCAGACTTTCCGCTAAATCGCGCTGTCTCTTTTTCTTTAAGTAGACGTAGACGCTCTTCTTCGGCAATACTCTTACCAAATACGTAACCTTGTGCTTGTTCTTGAGTGAACTTTCCACCTTCAAAACCAGCGAGTACGTTAGCACGTTCAAGTTGCTTTACAGTTCCGAAGCCTTCTAGTGCTTCTGTGTAACCGTAACCCATTGCTGCAATATCGCCTGCTGTTGCAAGGTCTGTCTTAACACCTTGTGAGCCTGCTGCAGATAGAACGCTAATTCCCTTAATCTTCTTATCAAGCGCTGCTGCGCCTTCCTTACCAGTAAGCAATGCTTTGGCAAGTGATACGCGGTCTACAGTTGGGAAATATTCCGCAAGTGTATCCTTAAGTGCCTTAGGTGCATTGTCAATAGTAGCAAATGTGTCAGTAATTAACTTACCAACTTCAAGTACTGACTTATTGCGTCCAATGATATCACCAAGGAAGTCCTGTGTGGCAAGGTCTCCAAGACCAGCCTCACGTAGAGTATCACCCATCATTGCTTCTGACTTAAAATATTCTGCAATGGTTGGAACTGTTACTGCTGTTCCACCTGCAAGAAGGTCTGTTAATGCATAGACACCCTTAAATCGCTTTGTAAACTCTTTCATATCAGGATTATTTCTTACATCCATCAATGATAGGTTGAGCGATTCTGCTATGGTGGAACCAGTCTTATAGAAACCTGATACGGACTTGTAAAGTCCATCTACCCAAGGCTTACTCATCTCGGCTGCGCCGAAGTATAATGCTAGAGTGTTCTTGAAAGTATCCTTTGCAAGGATTTTCTCACTACCTGCTTCGCTGCCAGTTGAGCCAGCAACTACAGTAGAATCTGTCCAGCCTTCGTTATTATCCCAAACCCATGTACCAGCGCCTGTTGGCTTTGGTGGTTGTTCCCAAGTCTTAGTTGCAGCATTATAAACATATGCTGGAGGAGTTCCAACTGGTGCGTCAGTAGGTGTTACAATAGGTGTTACAATCGGTGTGTCTACTGGCTTTATACCAGCAGGCTTGTATCCAGGAAGATTACTTCCAGGAACACCAAGGAGTCCACCTTTAGCAGTAAAAGATTTTAACGCAGCAGTCGTTTTTGCTGCTTGCTGTGCTATTGGAGAAGTAGCAAGACGTTGAGCAGTTACTTGCTGAGCGCGAGTTAAAGTAGGAACACGCATTGCTTGCGCTTTTGTTTGCTCATCTACAATGGTAGGTGTGGTCGCTCCAGATGCTGCTTTTCTTGCAGCGGCTAATCGTGCTTCATTGCGTGCGTCTGCGGATGCCATTATACTCCGAATCCAAATGCACTTGCAAGACCAACGGCTGCATCACGTGCAGACTCATTTGCTCTTTTTGTAAGTTCATTCTTAGGGTCATTCAATGCGCGTTGGTATGCTTCATTGTATGAAATTGGTGGTTGCTTACCATCTGCTCCACCTGGGTGTAGCCATGATGTAACAATTGGGTTCTTCATATCGATTGTATCAGCATCTACTTCCCATGTCTCTGCGAGCATGTTAATAATAGGCTGTGCAATCTTCTTAACTGTAAGAGTTGGGTCTGTTGCAAATCTATCAGCAAACTGAGGATACTCTTGGATTGCTAAGGCTTGAATCTTAGTAGTAAAGTCTTTAACTGTGTACTTGCCCCTTGCGATATCCTTAGCAGCAGCAAGTGCTTCTGCATCTGAATATCCAAGGATTTGGAAGTCTTTAACAACTCCACGTACCTCTGCTAGAACTCCAAGGTTCTTGCCGCTAAGGCTTGCTTCTTTTCCAAAGTTAACCTTGCCCCAGATGTAGTCAGTTGCAAACTCTACTGGCTTAAAGAAAGATGGGAACTCTTCTCTAGCGGTAGTCTCAAGAATCTTCTTCTTTGCTTCTGCAGTTGCTCCAGGTGTGGTCTTGCTGTTAGCAATAGTTACAATGCGCTCAACTTGCTTTGCTTGAGCAGCATTGAACTCTTTGATGAATGCTTGTACTTCTTCTTTGCTAAATCCGCCAGTGTAACCAGCGGCTTCCTTTGCAGCCTCCATCATTGCTCGAGCAGATGCGGTAGTTAACTTGGTTATAGTTGTACTAATGCTTGTGCTACCAGTACTTCTAGGACCGTCAGTTGGCGCGTTGTTTGCACTAATACCCTTTAGGGCTTCAATCAGAGCCAACTCTTGCGAGTTGTATTCTGGAGTTACATCGTCTGCCATTAGTTAACCGCTTTCAAGGTGTCGTTTTCAAAATAGAAATCAATCGTTGATGCCAAGTTAGGGTCCCACTGCTTTGCATTTTCAGCAACCCACTCATTGTACTTGTCTTTGATTAGCGCCTTGCGCGGGTCATAGTCAGGTAATGACTGGTAGAACGCTGTGAAGATGTTACGCGCTCGCATGAACGTGTTAGCATCCTTCCAATACTGCTTATCACCATTAGCAGTCATAAACTTTGCATTATTAGTAATAGTAGTAAGTGCTCTAGCATACTTGTAAGACTTGTCACCACTGGCTGAAAGTTGGTACTCATCATACCATGCTTGGCTCTGGTTCTTAAAAGTAGATTCGACTAATCCGTCTAGTGCTACCTTAAGTTCTGGATGTGAACGCAATGTTTTGCCATCTGTAATCTTAGCCTCTAAGGCTTCTTTTACTAGGCTGTACTGTCGCCATGTGCGTTGCTTCAAGCGCTCTGCTTCTGCCTCTTGTGGAGTCATACGGAACGTGTTAATGCTTCTACTTGTTCCTGGAAGAACCAACTTAGGATTACTTAGGATACCAGTAATATTAGATGATTGTTCTGCTGGGTCTCTACTCATATCAGCAGTGAGTAAACTAACGATTCCAATATCTTCGGAATCAATGCCTGCTAATTGACCAACAAGTTCATCATTGTCTTCAAAGACACGCTTGTAAGCCTCATAGGTTGCTGGAATCTTTAAGTTCTTGCTAGAGTTACTTGATGTTACACGGTCTAACATGAAGTCGGTACCGATTGTATTCAGCATTTCATTACCTGCAGCATCGCGGGCATCCTGAGTAGAGTAACCCATTTTGTTGTACTTCTCGACTAAACGATAGTACAAGTTGGTTGTCATACGCATTGGGTTGGTTTCTACCTTGTAAGGTACACCAGCAACAGAAGCAAAGCCTGAAAGGAACTTTTCAGTCCATAAGCCTCTTACTTCCTTAAGAATCTGTGCGTCTCCAGGGAATTCCTTCTCAACACCAATCTCAACTAGCATCTTGTGATAGTTGTAAACAGATGTCCATGAAGCCAAGTAATCCTTCTTGCCTGGGTCACCAGTTGCAGCATTCCATAGTGCATTAGCATACGGTGGAATAAATGTTTTAGTAACTGAAGTTGGCGCTCCGTAAGGGAACCAAGTATCAAATAGATTCATTCCGCCAGCATTCATAATATCTCTGATGCCTTCTTCTGTTCCTGGGTAGGTCTTCATTATTGTTCCCACAGATAAAGCAGAGATAAATGATGGAGATGGCTGGTTAAGAAGGAAGCCTAAAGACTTAGCATTAAGGGCGATGCCCTCATCCATAAAGCCTAGACCTAGTTCTTTTGTTCCAGGTACAATAATGTGTGTAATTGCATTGATATCGTCTGTTGGATTACCATTCTCATCCACTCCAAAGTTCTGGAATGTGCGACCATAGTTATACGCAAAGCCTGTTGAACGAACTGGGTTCTTAGCAGCAAGACGACCATAACGGTAGAATGCATTAACTGTTGCAGTCGGAAATGCTACTGCTGCGCGAGCGTTATGCAGCAAACGATTTTGACGACGAATTGTGTAAACAGTCTTCTCTAGTTCTTGGATTGCTTCACGGCTAGCAGACTGACGTAGGGCATTCCATTGAGCAGGAGTCACATCGATACCTTGTGCAATAAGGTCACTTGCCTTACGTGCCAACGCATCTGCTGCAGCATTATCAAAGAAAGCATTACGGATAGGATTTTCAGCACTAGCCATTTTACGGAAGATAGCCGATGATGTATTATTAACCACGTTAGCAATCGCAGCATATTTACCTGTAGCAATTCCTGAATCGGCTACGCCGTAAGCGAAATTAGTAGGTACAATATCGTATAGTTCATCTGCATATGGTGCAAGCCATGACATGAGTTCTTGCTCTGACACTTCTCTTGCAACAATAGCCGCACGTGCTTCTAGTGAAGGGAAAGTACGGTTAACTAGAGACACCTTCTCAGCAAGATAAGGCGCAATGTGCTTTGCTTCGTAGACATCAAATGCCTCTAAGTATCTAGCACCTGATGTGCTCTTACCCCACTTAAGGAGTTCTGACATTGAAGTATCCTTGAGGATTAAATCCATCAATGGGTCTCCACGGAACTGACGATTAGCAATGTGTTGTAGTTCTGCGAAGTATCCGCTATCTGAAACACGAATGGTATCTCTAGGAATCTTGCGACTTAACACACCTTGACGTGTACCAACTGAGAGTTGTCCCATTATATTCAGGTCAACTGTGCGAGCATTAGAAATTTCAGCACGAAGTGCAGCACTAAAGTTGTTAGTACCAGTTACGAATGAATCGATAGATACGTATTCACCGTTGTCAAGCATACGCATTTGGATTTCTTTGCCATAGTAGCGCTTTGAAAATGCTTCGCTCTTACCATAAACATCAGCGCGAGCCTTAAGGGCTGGCTTTAGTTCGTTAAGAATGTTGTCTACATCGTCATAGGCGGAAGCCAACTTAACGTCTGCATCCTGGATAACCTTCTTATTGGTTGCCATCTTTGCAATCGTATCTTTGTAGTTCTCAATTGCTTGTTCAGCCTTAGCAATCTGCTTCTTAGCAGCAGGACTCTTAGGGCGTGAGTTAAGGAACGCAACACGGCGTTCTAGTGTAGCAAGGCTTGGTACAGCGTCCCTAACGCCTACTGGTACAACAGCCTCACGTAGTTCTAATTCTAACTTATCAAGTAGACGTTCTGCTGCTTCAAGTTCCTTACGTGCAGGACCAATAGCAGATGCCTTAACGGCAGGAGAAGCGCCACCTCGTAGAAGTCCTTCGACCTCTACCTGTAGTTGAGTCTTCATTGCTGCAGCCTCGTTGTAAGCCTTATACTTATCTGAGATAACGCCATCAACAGTCTTACGCTGCTTAGCAGTTAGACCTAATGTTCCCTTTTTGAAGGTCCAGTTAGTAAAGTTACGTGTAGCGCGACCAATCATACCATTCTTGGTAAGTGGAAGTACATCCTTCCAGATGAAATCCATACCCTGTGCAATAGTTGCACTTACAATTGGTTCAAAGATAGACTGCTTAGGGATGTACATAGGGCGTACAAGTACGTCGAATGTCCATAAACGGTTAAGGTCGCGGAATGCTGCCGCACCTATATCAGATGCCACACCACCTCTGCGCTTTAATGCGCTCTCTGTGTAATCAAGATTTAATTTACGCTCAATTGAATCCCAAGGAGTAAAGCGATATGACTCTTCCATTTGGCGAAGTGTCTGTGCATCTGTCTCAATACGACGACCATCATGACCGATTGCGTATCCGTTAGCCTTTAATGATTCAAGTCCACGGTTTACATTGCCACGGTATGTCTGGATATGGTTAGCAATTTCCTTCTCATCAAAAATACCAACCTTATATGCAAGCATTCTTCCGATTGCTGCATCAATCTCATCAAGAGCCTTGATTTGGTTTGTACCAATAGACTTCATGTACTGCTCTTCAAAGTCGCGACGGATATCGCCCACCTTGCGGCGTACTCCTGGAGCAACTAGAATCTCTTCCATTCCATTGTCAAACAACTTGATGTTATTAAGGAATGCATTGAGTTCAATACGGCCATCTAGTGGTCGTAGACCAGAGAAGGTTACAAAACCTGTAGGCAAAGATTCTGTACCACGTGAAATTGCACGTACAAATGTTGTTGCTGGTGCGCCTAAGCGACCTGGCAGTTTAAGTTCTGCAAACTCACGGAAACGTGTTGTTTCCTTTACATTGCGAAGAACTTGTTGTCCCTTAATAAGTGCAGAAGTACCGAATGCTGGTTCGATAGGCATGTAAGCCTTACCGCCAGGAGTTAAGTTATAATCTGGGTCAAAGAATGCATCACGAAGTTTTCTGTACTGCGGATTCTTTTCAATTGCTGCATCATATGCAGACTTAAGACGTGCAACCGCTGGTCCAGTAGGTACGTATGTCTGTCCACCCTTAAAGAACTTAGCCTGTAGTTGCGCTCCCGTATCTGATAAATCAAACAAATCATCTGGTGATGTAGCCGCTAGGCGACCTAATGCACCGATATCACCTTTATCCGCAAGGATTAGGTCTCTTACTGCCTCTGGTGTGCGTGCATCACGAACTAGGTTAACAAGACGACCATTGGTTGAGTATTTACCAATTACGTCAGAAATTGTACCGTAATCTTTAGATTCGGCAAGAAGTGCTACGTGTGAACCAGAAACTGTCTGTGAACCTTTAGCGCCATTAGAATTAGCGTATAGAATACCGCTATCCATGTCTGATGCTAGGTCATCAATAGTTTTCTTTGCTGTATATAAACCAGCCTTGGCTCCGCCAGCCTTAGCAGCAATACCAGCGATACGTCCAACAGCACCAAGTGCTGCATTACCTATAACAAGGTCACCGATACCAGTGAACCAACGACCGACAGTATTGTCTACGTAGTTCTTCTGGATGCTTGCATCGTTCCATAGGTCAACATCATCAATATCGATGTCTCCAGTAGAAAGAACAATTGAAGATAGTGGCTTTACTAGTGGAATTAAATCCGACTTAGTAAGAGCCTGCATTGTTGATACCTTAGCACTGCGATTGTACGCAGACTTAATATCAGAAAGTTGGAATCCTTCTTCGTACTCACCCTTTTTGTAAAGTGGTGATGACATATCTGTGACTAATGCTACAGTTGATAAAGGACGAAATACATAAGGAGATAGAACTTTATTGTTAAGTTGGATAGCACCACGAAGAAGCATATCTCCGCTCTTAGCGGCTAACTTCTTTGCAACATTAAGACCTGGTACTGACTCAATTTCCTTGTCAACAGCAGATAATGCATTCTTCACTGTTTCGTGAAATGCTTTTTCCTTCTCTAGTTCATCTCCTGTAAGGGTGCTTCCGCCTCCTGTTAAGCGCTGACCTACTGCTTTAGCAGTGGATAGAGCATTTGTGAATTCATTCCACAATGGCATTCTTACCCCCTGAAACTAGTAATGTATTTTTTCTCTATGCCGCCTTGGACATCTTCACCTGTAATACCTAGGATGAAGTTATCGCGGTCTTCTGGTGATTTCCATGAAATCATAGCAAGTTCCATAGCAATTGCTGCGTTCTGGTAGCCAAGTGAATTGGCAAACTTGTCAATGTTATCGAATAGGCTACCTGGTAGCCATGCTGCCTTACTCATTACTTGCTCGCTAAGTAGTTAACGAATCGCTTAAATGAATCTGGTGCGTCTTTGTAACTTGCTGCTTGAATCAAATCTGGTAGGTACTGTGCAACTAGTGCTGCATTCTCATCTGGACGTGTGTTAGCAGATAAGCCTCTAGGCATTGCATCTGAACCAGGACCAGGACCGAAGTCTACACCTGCTGTGATTGGCTCTTCTGGGTTATTACTCTCGTCCATAAGTGAACCAATTGAAGGTAACTGTGGCATTGGAGGTGCTGATGCTGCCGCTGGTGATGCTGATGTTCCTGTTGGGGCTGCAGCCATTGGTGCGCCCGCTTGCTGTTCTGCCATTGCTTTGCCCTCTCCGTATTGACCGCCAGACATATAGCGATTTGGTTGTCCCGCTTTAGAACCTGCGCCACCTGTAGCAGATACCCCAGTGTTGTTCTGTGGTGCTGTTGGTCGATATCCGCCCTTTGGCATTTTGTCTCCTACTTAAATTGTGTAAATGTATGAATTGGGTCAGAGCACATGTTGTCGTATTGAATTGCGATAGCAATTGCTTTACGTATAATGCGTTCTGCTTCTTTGACAGTCTTTACTTTTTCCACACCCAACGCTGCCAATGCACCGAGGGCGACATCCCCACCGCTACCCATAACGTATACATTACGAATATCGGTATCCCAAGAGTAGTCA
>Ga0208795_1001347_pt1 | contig 11167 bp, 13 predicted proteins | sample CB_VirMetaG_6_FD_184541 | JGI IMG/M metagenome (GOLD analysis project Ga0208795, IMG submission 184541) | Freshwater to marine saline gradient viral communities from Chesapeake Bay - CB_1508_2 Viral MetaG (SPAdes) (version 4) | ecosystem: Environmental > Aquatic > Marine > Coastal | place: USA... | reverse complement strand
TGTCATACAGATTGTCTTCTACCGCTTCTTCAGTGATGCTGAAGCCCAAAGCGATGGTTTCGTGGTTGTAGCGAGAGGTGAACGCTTCCTGTGCAGCGTCGTAGCTGATTGCATCGCCTTCAGCCTTGACCGGTGCAGCAGAGAAGCCGCTCAGCTTCACTTCTTCTTCAAATGAGCGATCGGAAGATTCGGTCTCGAAAATTTCCTTATGCTCTTCGCCGTAGCGACCATACTCCATACCGAACAATGCGTTCAGGCCCGGCAGGAGCTCCTTCACCATTTGTGCGCGTGAAATTGCCATGTGAAATTACTCCTATTAAGAACCAGCCAGACCGGTGGTGTTGGTCAACTGATGGCCTGCGTTCCACTTAACCAGAACTTCGGTGTAGTTACCGGAAGCGTTCTTGGTTTCCTCAACACCTTCAACTACGCGGAAAGGCAGAGTTGCGGTGGTAGCGAGGGAAGTGGCGTCGATGCCGCCATAGGACTTACCGGTAGTGGTAGAACCGTTAGCGGAAGCGCCTTCATCACCAGCGAAGTTAGAACCAACAGCGTTCTGACCGAGTTCGCTAATTACGCCGCTACCATTGGTAACAGCCATCTTGAACAGTACGTTCGGATCATCAACTACGTATGCAGTGATGTCAGAAGCGGTAACTGAACCCGGATAGTAATTACGGAAGGTCAGACCATAGGTCGGATCAGTGTAAGAACAGCCAATGAACACGCCAACCGCAGGGATTGCAGCGTCAAAAGCGGTACGATCAACATAGCCGTCGACAGCCAGTCCAACAACGTCACCGTTGAAGATCACGTCAGTGTTACCTGACTGGATCTTGTAAGCACGGGTAGCGCCATTGTACGGGTTACCGTTGACCATCTTGACCGGGATCATGCCGTAAGGGGCAGAAACAGTCGGATATGCCATGAGATAACTCTCCTAAAAGGAAAAAACGAAGGTTCTAAGAACCACGTCCAAAACTGACCGTCGACTTCCGCTCGTTATAAAGCGGCATTCTCGGGTCGTTCTCACGCATAAAGTTGTTGTCGACCGATTCAATCTGAGCTTTGCTCGTCTTGTTGTAGTAGGCGTTACGCTGTTCTACAAACTCGGTCGGCATCTTGCAGAGGATTAGGCCACCAATCTCTACGAGGCCAGATGCTGCGGCGTCACTATCAACGTGAAGCTCCAGCTCAGGGTGGTCCTCAAGACGACAGGTTTCCCAGCCTTCACGCACTTTACGCGAAAAGTTCGTCGGATCACCTACGCCCAACATGGACTTACGGATCCAACGGAACGATACACCCTCTTGAGGTGTCGGTTCAGGCAACAGGGATGCAGGTGCCCACTGCTTCTTACGCGCAGTCGTTTCACGATTCTCACTAGCGCGAGAAACCGGACGAGGTTCACGGTTACGATTTTCTTCAGCCATTACTATTCTCCAGTTTCATCACTTCGCGAGCATAGGCTTCTGGAGAAATCCCCAGTCTTTTAGCCATCGCAACTTGCGACTGTGTTAGCACTACCTTCTTCCCCTTCGGAGTTCTTCCGGCGGAGGCGACGACGGTAGAGGGTCGACGCTTTTCCTTTTTTGGAGCTGAATCCTCGAACTTGTCGGGGAACACCTCACGCATGCGAGCATCAATACGCTCGTAGTATTCGCTGGTCGAAGGCGGAATACCTTCCTTCGTCAGCTTCTGATGAAGGCCCAGCGCAAAGCTAGTCATTTCATCATCATTCCCAAACCACTTGTTGCGATCGCCCCATTCTCTAGCTTGAGCATCGGGCTCAGGTGCGCGAACACGCGGTTGTTGAGGTTGATTATATACCTGCTCAGGTTGTTGCTGTAAAGCACTGTTTTGCGACCGCTGAGGCGTATTAAACAGCGGGTACATCGCGTTAGCCTGATCTGCCTGATAAGTAGCACGGCTCAGGTTCTGTTGCGCTTCAGCGATAGCGTCCGAATCACCCTGCTCGTACGCGTCGCGATACGCGCGTTTGGCGGCTTCTAGCTGCAACTGAGCCCGACCCTTCGCCTGCTCCAACGCCCACTGCTCGCCCTGAGTCAGCTGACCACGCAGCTTATCTCGTTCAGCTTGCAGCTGTTTGGCGTAAGTAACAGCGGCTTCACGCTCACGGGCAGCTTCTTCTTTCGCCCGGCGCTCGTCATGCCACGCCTTTTTCATCTGGTCGATGCGCTGCTTGACCTTAGCCGAGTACTCCTCAGCCTCAACCTCGTTGTCCAACTCTTCCTTAACTTCGTCAGGGAGCGGCTTGCGGTTGCGGTCGGCTGGAGGCGTGTCGTCGACAATTTCTAGCTCAAAATCGTCTTCCTCGACCTTTTTCTTAGCCTCTTTTTTAGGCGCCTCGTCCTCAATATCTACATCAACTTCTTCGTCCACCTGCTTGTTTTTCATACCCGGAGGTATGCCAGACGGATCAGAGCCGATTACAAATTCGGTATCCTCAAAATCATCTCGTTCGGCGGCTTGTGCCATGTTCTACTCCTAAATGCGGGAATAACCCGATGGGTCTTCAACCACGGCCTCGACCGAGTCATCGTTGATGATTCGGAACATTTCTTTACCGTGAATCTTGAAGCGCGTGCCGGAATAAGCACGGATCAGGACGTGATCGCCAATCTGGCAGTAAGGTCCGTTCGGGAACCTCTTCTCGTCCTTGTACGCGTCAGGGCCCATGTCGATGACACGGACGACCATCGTCGAGATTTCTTCGTTCTTCATCTCGGTGGCGGCCTTAACAATGCCTGAATCGCCGTACGTTTCCTTAATTTCTGGTATCGCTACCAGTAACCGATACCCTACAGGTTTCGGGATTTGCTGCTCAGTGAGCTGTGGTGCAGCCTGTTCGGCTGTAGACATAAAGACTCCTTAGTCGTTCGACTTTTCTGCGGCCTCCATGAGGTCGAGTAGTAACCGCTCAGCTTGCGCCAAGCCTTTAATGACGCCCGTCATGTGGGCGTATTCTTCGTAGTTACGGGCGCTGCCGGTGGCTAAGCCATCGACCATGTCGTCCATATCCTTACGAATTTCTTTGCGGAGATGCTCTCCGAATGTGCGGATCATTTGCGCTCCTTAGCGTTTTGACAGGTCCACCCCTGCCTTCAGACCGGCCTTCTTGAGGTCGGCGTCGGTCTTTCTCTTGTCGGAAGCCGCTTTAGCCCCCATTGCAGCGCCAGCCTGCTTTTCTTGCGACTCGACGCGGTAGCCTTCGAGCACCAAGTTTTTGAGCTTGATGTCGTAGTCCTGTTGATCCTTCTGGATCTTGCGTTGCAGCTCCCCTTCTTGGAGCTGAAGTTCTTTCTGCTGCATCTGAAGTACAGGATCTTGAGCCTGAGCTTGCTGCTGCTTGGCCTGTTCTTCCTGCTGATGCTTGCCAGTAATGCGAGGTGCAGCCTCGGCCACCAGACGCGCGATCGCGAGCTCCTGCTCTTGGTCGAGCGGTTTCTCGTTGTCCTCGTCGTAGGCGGGCAGCGGTACACCCAGTTCCATCTCAATCTTGGCGCGGTACGCAAACGCGACATGCTCGGCAATATGCGCGTGCAACGCTGCGATCTTCATGCCCGCAGTTTCACCCTGCGCCTGCACGATCTGCTGAATCTTCGGGTCATCGGCGAACGCCTGATGCGCCTTAATGTGCGCCTCGTGGTCCTGATACGCGAACGCCTTGACCGGCTTGCTCATCAGCAAGTTCATGTTCTCGGTCATCGGGTCCATCGGCTTGATGTCGTCCTTCTTAGGCACAAGCTTGTCAGCCTCTTTAATACCCAGAGTCTCGATCATCTTGCGGTGGAGCATCGGCAGGTCGTACAGGTCAGGAGCGCCCTGAGCCATCTGAAACGCTGCCTGATACTGCGCTACGCGCTGCGACATTGTTGAGGCGTTCGGATCACTTACAGGGATGATCTCGACCACACTGTAGTCGCGCTGACGAGCAGCGAAGCCCTCGGCACCAACCGCGTCATACTCGTAGTCAACCGGGGCCATCTCGGCCATGATCTTCTTCAGGATCTTGAACTCACCCTTCATCGCCGCGTGCATGCGCGCCTGAACAGCAGTCATCACCTTCAACTGACGCTCAAGGATAGCCAGCGTAGACCCAACCGGCGCGTTAGGCTGCATATCTGCGACCTGCACATCAGCCATTGACGCGAACCGACGCGCTTCACCGACGATCTTGTCGAGGAGCCCTGCCAATACAGTTGACGGCTCTTTGTACGGCAGCGGCATGATGTTGTCGCGGATTGTGCCAGTCGGTACGTCCACATCACGGAACTCACCCGGAGCGATTGGGGTGTCACCGCCACGAATACGCAAGCCGCGAGTACGGAAGCCACCCGGCAAGTTAGCCAGCGTGCCTGCATCCACCAGCTGACGCATGATTGACGTCGCACCCTTCGCAAAGCCACCGATCAGGTGAATCAGACCAAAGCCATAGAACCCAAAGCCGGGGATGTACTTATAGTCAGCGAAGTGCACGATCTTCTGCTTCTTGCTGTCGTCCTCTTCCCAGTTACGGTAGACGCTCAGGATTTCTCCTGAGTCCTTCAGGATAGTGACGATGTACGGCACCTCGATGCCTGTCGGATCGCCGTCTTTATCAAGGTCTTCAAACCCCGGAATGTCCAGCTCGCAGTGAATCTCAAGCACGGTGTAGCGGTCGTCACGCGCCGCGTCGTAGCCACCCAGCTCATTCTTGCGCTGCTGAATGTCATCCTCATCTGCAACCGGATCGCCGAGGTCCATGTCACGATAGAACCCGCTGACCTGCATCTTGCGCAGCTCATTCTTAGTGCGCTTCATGCGATGCGTATAACGCTGAGCAGTATCCAAACTGGTCGCGCCGTAGGAGACGATGAAGTCTTCCGCACCAATAAATTGAGCTACTGGGCGTTCGAGTGACGCGTCGTAGAAAACCTTCTTAAATGCAGAACCTGCGATTGGCAGATTCCACAACAGGCGCTCATGCTCAGACCTGTAGTCGGGCATTTTGTCCGTCAGCGCATAGTTCATGTCTTCACGAACGCGTGCGGCGGACTCCTCTTTCTCACGGTTACAGGCACCCAGTATTTTTGTTTTTACTGGGCCTTGCGCAGGGAAAGTCTCGACAATCGTTTCCGACTGGAACTTCACTACAGCTTCCGCGAGGAGGGGATGATAAACGCCAAAAGCACCTTCCCAAGGTTCCGACCGGTCCTCAATCTTGAGGCCCAGCAGCTCAAGCCCGTCGTAATAAGTCTCTTCCCACTCCGCACGCGACTCGATGTCGGTGGCGTACGCTTCAAGCAGGTCGCTTGCGATTACAGCTAACTGGTTCTCGTCGATGTGTTCAGCGAGGTTGGCAGTGTGTGCGATCTCGTCGCCTTCGTCTGCGGCTTCAATACGGAAAATCTCTTCGCCGTTAATGCCGAACTCAACGCTCTCCGGCTCCTCGATGGCGATCTCAAGCTCAACCGGCTCAACGTCTACCATCTCTTCATCGAGACCCATCGGGGCTCCATACATCGCTTTATCAACTGCCATAGTCGTGATCTCAGTTAAATAGTTTTTTCAGCCTGTCCATCAGGCTTGGGTTGAGCTCGTTGTATCTAGTTCGCCAGTAAGTATCCCCCGCATGCCGCGATTCTGGAATATCTTCTGGATATTTACCGGCGGTATACATTACCGCTTTTAAGACTTCGTCTTCTTTGTCGGCAAACTTAGTTTCATTGCCGGGATTAAAGAAGTTGTAGTAATTGTTTACCGCGCGCTCCCAACTTTCTTGATTTGGCGCGTACAGAAGGTCATTACGACGGACGCGAATTTCCTCATCCCTGTTCTGCTGCGCGTTCATGTTCGCCGCGAACACGTCCCATTTATGGCGCTCATCGTGGTCAACTTCATGCGCGATCACATACGGGTCGTAGTTAGCAGCGCCATAAGTGTTAATTGTGCCGGGACGGACCGGGTAGTCAGTGCGCTCGCCGGTCTCCAGTGAGGTGTACCCAATAGCGCGGTCGCCTGTGCTCCACGGAGCTGAAGCCAACCCTCTGGGGTCGACATTAGCGTTGTAGTCGTTGCCACGACCGAGCATGTGTGGGTAATAAGTCTCGGGATCAAACTCGCCACGCTCACCGTTAGGGCCAAGCAGGGCATTAACCTTCTCGGCCAGACCCATGTCACGCATGATGTCTAGCTGCATCTGCCTCTCTTCTGGAGAGAGTAGGTAGGGTATGCCCTTGTTGTCCGCCATAACCTAAACCCCAAGCCTAGTAGTAAGCAGCGCGTACCGGCTGATAATCATGCTCATCCTCCCACGAGTCAGTGGGCAGGCGGATGAAGCCACCATCACGAAAGCGCATCAGCGCGTAAATCGTCGAGTCCACCAAGTCGTCATGTGGCATCGCTGGGAACCCGCACACCTCGTCTACGACCTCCTCGGCCCAACGTCTTCCTGCTGGGTACCACACCATGCCAGACGCAAAAATATCAGAAACTGCGTTTAGGCGCGCTACTTTATCTCCGCTGGCACGCGTTGGCGTTATTTCTTGTACTGGGATTCCTGCTCTGCGCATCTCTTGATACAGCGCCGTACCTGCACTTTTCTTCTCCACCACGAACCAATCTGGCTGCCAGTCTGTGTACTCGTCGTACGCGAGGCGCTTTAACTCAGGGAACTCAAGCCGCTCCTTGATTGAGTTGAGCAGGATGATCTGCGCCTCCGACCGACCCGTCTCCGGGCTGTCCATGTAAAAGACACCCCACGTCGTGAGCGCGGTGAAGTCAGCACGGTTGTTTTTCTCGGCAGCGGCGTCGAGTGACATGATGATGTACTCGCACTGCGGGGGGTTGTCCTTCTCCCACTCCTGCCACCACTCGCGCTTGATTATTGCCGCGTCACGGCTGGTGGGTTGTTGTAAATATTGTGCTGCCCACTGGAACCCCGGCATTGAGGCTTTGGTTTTTAATAGGGATTCTACGGGCCATTGTTCCGGCCACAGGGCTGTGTATTTTTCTTCTTCTGGAGCCGACGCCGGGGCGTCTGCGCGCTCAAACAACGCCGGAAACTCCACCACATCCCACTGGTCGGAGCCGGGGTTACGGATCATATCTGTCTGCAACTTGCCAATCAGGTCCTGCTCCGCCCAACGTGTTGCGACTACCGCAACAGCACCACCGGGCATCAGTCGGGTGCGGGCACCGTAGGCATACCACTCGTACGCCTTCTCGAAAATCTCGAAGTTCCCGTTCAGGACATCCTGCTCGTTGTGGGGGTCGTCGATCACCAGCAGGTGCGCACCGCGACCTGCGATCGCACCGCCGATACCTACCGCGAAGTACTCCCCACCCTTGTTAGTTGACCACCGCCCAGCCGACTTTGAGTCCGCGCTGAGGTTCACATCAGGGAAAATGGCCTTGTATTCCTCGGAGTTGACGAGGTTTCGCACCTTACGACCGAAGTCCACCGCCAGATCAGCGGTGTGCGAGACCATCATTATCTTTTTGTTCGGCCAGTTGCCGATGAACCACGCCGGGAAGAAGATTGACGTGAGCTGGGACTTACCCATACGCGGTGCGATTGACACCGTGACGCGGGATTTGCGCCCGTGCGCCATATTTTCAAGCAAATTAGCCAATTTTTTGTGGTGAGGCCCTACTTTGTACTCCGGCATCATGGCCTGAGCGAACGCCAGCAGGTCGGTGCGCGATTTTTGAGCAGTTTTGCGGGCTTCTAGCTCCTCGACCACCGCTAGGAGCTGTTCTTGCTCCGCTTTTGGCATCTTGTCGAGGTTTGCAAGGAGTACTTTAAGCTCCTGCTGGGTCAATTCTGCCGGTGCGTTCACATCTGGCTCAGAATATCGTCCGCCGTAACGCTTCTTGCTAGCGCCAGCGCCGGGGATTCCACAAATTCTGCGTCTTCGACCACTTCAGCTTCACCGTCAATTAACCGGTTCAGCTTGCTGCGGAGCAGATCCGTCAGCTCCTCGGTGCTCTGGTTCTTAATAGTGACTTCTTTCCGCTCTGTAAACAGACCAACATCGCTGATTTTGCCCAGCAGTTCTAGGGCACGCATGCGAATCTTGGGGTCGTCGTCGTTTGACTCCTCCAAAAGGCGGTTTGTGACGTAAGTCCGCACCTGCTGAGCATCCTCAATAACCATGTGGTCATACGTGCTCAGCATTGCCTCAAGATGAAGCATCACTCCGGGCAATTTGCGCTCATGCTTAGTTGGGGTTCTAGCGGATTCAAACAGTTCCTGCGCACGTGCCGCGTCGTCTTCGGTGACTTCTATCTCGTCTCCGAGGTCTTGCAGGAGTTTTGCGGTTTGAGCAGAGGCAAAAATGTCCTCACGGTCCGAAAGTTTCGGTCCGTCGCCTAACGGCACTTGCTCAAGCGGAGGTATGAGGCCGTCCTCATTCTCCAACAGGTAGGCTAATGTGTTGTCTTGCATAGCTGGTCTAAGTTGTCCTGCTAAGTTGCTGAAAATATATATGGGGGGTGGAACAAAAGCAAGGGACTCCTAGCAGAAAAAGGGGGGTGGGTCGCCCGCCGAGCGGAGGCTGGCTGGAAACGAAGGGGGGAGGGGGGTTTTGAAAAAATTTGGTGGTTGTTTGTGTGGAATGGCATGTATACAAGTCGAGAGCACACGGCCAATTTTTTGCCCCCGCGGGGGGTCGCGAGTCATAGTACCCCACGAATAGTGGGGCGGGGCTTGTCTAAATTTAGACGTCTTTACTTGACATATCAACCGAAAATCTGAGATAATGGGAACCAGTCGAGGCAATCCCGCGTCGGCTATGTCTAATTTTAGACACACGAGGTATATATCATGGCAAACACCAAAACCGAAAAGAAAGCAAAGCAAACCGAAACCCCTAGCGTGACTCACATGGCTAGCGTGCCGCCAAGCGCACTAAACGCAGGCGCAAACGCGTTGGAAAAGCTAGCGCACAATGTGTACCACGGGAACGTTCACGCCGACATTACCAAGGCTTATGCTGCGGACATGAAGGCCAACGAGGGCAAGAAGAAGCCCGAGTATCCAGCGATGCGCGAATTGTTGCCCGCATTCGCACGCAAGCAAAAAGACCAGTTCACAATGCTTGTGAAACTGCTCGGGCACGACGCTAGCGAGATTCAGGCTGCGTATGATGCGCGCCGCGCCACGCAAACGCGCGTTTCGCAGATCCGCCTGTCTGGTCTACTGGATTCGGTACAGCCTAAAACTGTCAAGGCGGCGAAGACTGGCGCGAATACTGAAAAGAACGCCAGCCCGTTTGAGACTGCAATCAGCATGGCCGGTACGCTTGCGAAGTTTATCGCTAAGCACAAGTTCAACGACGACGAGCGCAAACTCATAATGGACAAGCTGGCCGCGAAGTAATCGCACCACCCTCCACCAGCCCCGCTTCGGCGGGGCTTTTTTTGGCCCCGCGTTTTAGCGTCATAGTACCTCATAGTACCCGCCAGCAGCATTGGTATTGGGCGTCGGTAGGGAGCATCCGTAGGGGGCATCAGGCGTCGGTAGCGGGCGTCGGTAGCGGGCGTGCGGTGTCTAAATTTAGACGTTTTGCGGGGGCGAACACGGCAAACGTAGTGGTAGCGGGCGTTTCAGGCAAATGGGAATTTTCGTGTTCTGTCCATGTTCTGTCGGGGCGAACACGCGCAGGCCTTATGCAGCAAGGGATGTTCCGTGTTCTGTGTTATTGTAATATAAAAGCTAGATCCTAAAAATAATAATACCGCCGCCACCTCTCCACCGCTCGTTTTTGCAAATCTGCCCGTCCTTGTTCCCATACTGTAAAAATGAGGTACAATTTTTGCCTCACCCCCAACCAGCCCAAAACCCAAGCCCCGTAAGGGCTACGCGTGTTCGCACCTACCAGAACATATCCCACTTCCACTTTCCTAACACATTGATCTAGAACGTGTTCCTCTGTTCGGTCTGACACGCCGTTTTTTCAGAACAAATTTTCGTTTTCGGAACAGATTTTGCCCTTTTCCGCCCTTTTTTTTCGTTTGACCGTTTAACTGAAAACTTATCCACACACTTATCCACAGGCTCCCAACCTCATTTGACCGTTTAACTGACATTGACATATCCCCCAAAACACGCTAAAATACGCAGTAAGCATGGGGTTATTGCCCCTTGCGTAACATGTCTAAATTTAGACAAACAAACCAAACCAAAAGGAAAAGACCATGAACGCAGAGACTAAAGTAGAGACCAGAAAAGAGATCAGAACGGTGCGCTTCGAGAAGTTTGGCATCGCTGACACACCAGCCACCGCCGAGCGCGCCTTCGAGTTTGCGCGGAACACCAACGACCCATCGGGCGCGACCATCGCACTCATGCTGCTGTGGAACTGGATGGCTGAACAAGTAGACGCTGCGAGCCGGAGCAATGAAGGAGAACTGAGATGAAAGTACGTGAATTGATAAGTTTGTTAGACCAGAAATTTCACCCTGACGATGATCTCGTAGTGGCTTGGTGGGGGCAGGAGCGGTTTGAAGCCGCAGACTCTCTGTCGCACGAAGAATGGGATCGCGCTGCTGACCACATGAAACAACACATCAACTGGGACGACGTAGAAATTGCGTTGAACGACGCGCTGATCGAATACTTGGAGGCAGGCAACTAATGAACAACCCAAGCGAAACCAACACCACAACCAACAATGACACGGCAGACAACGGCAACGGCAACAACCCGATGCTGTACATCATCATGCACAACCTCGCCATTCTCGGGGCGTACTCACGCCCTGAATGGGCTGCGTCAAAGGTGCTTAACATACTAAAAGAAGAGCGCGCCACTAGAGACGAGCGGGCTAAAAAATTCAAACTTCAGCGACCAGACCCTGCGTATTTAATACGTGCAGGCTACGACGAGGCGGACGAATTAAAAATCGTCTACAACCCTACGGCTGCGCAACTTCAGCGAACCATAACAAAACGCGCCGAGTTTCTAGGCGTAACTGTTGCGGGTATTGGCTCCAGCACATACGCGCTCAACATAATTCCTGTCCTGATGGACGCGTGATGTGAAGGTGCGATGTGAAGGTGCGATGTGAAGGTGCGATGTGAAGGTGCGCTGACACATGTCTAAATTTAGACAAACAAACCAACCGAGGTAAAAACATGAGCAAACGAGAATTTAATTGGG
>Ga0208795_1001343_pt1 | contig 11190 bp, 5 predicted proteins | sample CB_VirMetaG_6_FD_184541 | JGI IMG/M metagenome (GOLD analysis project Ga0208795, IMG submission 184541) | Freshwater to marine saline gradient viral communities from Chesapeake Bay - CB_1508_2 Viral MetaG (SPAdes) (version 4) | ecosystem: Environmental > Aquatic > Marine > Coastal | place: USA... | reverse complement strand
ATGCACATATACAGATTGTAGTGTGGGTAGTGAAAGATGTGATGATATTCAATGTGCTGAGTGTGTAAGTTATTGTGGTACATCTTTTCAAATATATAATGGAGGTGCTGTATTACAAATAACTAAAGGGGAAAGATTAGATTCTATTATTCAAAAATTTTCTATGATATTAGCAAATGGTTTGGGATCTTGTACATCTAATAATACACAACATAATCCATATAATGTATATGCGGGAGTTATAACTAGTAGTGCAGTAAATGTTATATGGGATGGAATAGCAAGTGTTGCTACTGGTACCAATATATATTATGATACTCAAATTGCACCAACAGGATGGGTATTAGCAAATACAACACCTATTGTAACTACAGTAAATAATTTTACTATTACAAATTTAATGGCTAGTACAGCTTATAAAGTTAAAGTTATATCAAATTATGGGGGATCAAATTTATGTAGTCCTATAGAAATTTTATTTTCTACACTAGCTGTATAAGATTAAAAAAACAACAAGAGTGATAGTTTGTTGGTTTTCTGTCACAGGAGTTGAAAGAGGCTGGGGTAACTCAGTCTCTTTTTTTTTTAAATAAACCTATAATATTATAAAAAAAATTTTACATTTACATAATTAATTTTAAAAAAGATTCTATGAGTTACTTAAATAATAAAGTACTTGAGTCATTAAAATGGAAAAAATCACCAGCTTATTGCGCATCAAGACTAGGAATATCAGAAGAACAATACATTAAGGTTAAAGGACAAATTCTAAATAAATTTAAAAAAGGTTACAGTAAACCAGATTCTAAAATAACAGAATCTGTAGATTTAGAAAAAGGTCAATCAACAATTTCAGGTTCTTTTACATATGAACCAAAAACTGCAGAAGAGATAATTAAGCTTTTAAAAATTGATACAAAAGTTTGGAAGTTATCACAATATTGGAATAAACAAATGGGAGACCATTGGAGAGTTTCAGCTTTAATAACCAAAATTAAAGAAAACACTAAAGAAGATTTATTAGTAAATCTTTTAAATAACTGGAAACCAAAGGTTTACAAAACTACTACAAATAAAATCCATGACTCTAGTAAGCAAGATGTATGTGGAATAATATCTCTACAAGACATTCATTTTGGAAAACAAGGAAATGAAACCATTGATAAAGATTTTGAAAACACCATTAAGAGTTTATTGAATAAAGGAGTTGCATCACACAACATCAAAGTACTATACTTTGTGGTTGGTGGTGACTTAATCAATATGGATACTTTTGCTGGTACAACAACAAGTGGAACACCTCTTGATAATTGCATGTCTGCTACAGATGCTTATATGCAGGCCTTTGATGCAATGCATTGGGCAATAGGTTATATCAAACAATACTGTGAAAAACTTGTAGTTGTGTATGTACCCGGTAATCATGATAGATTATCCTCACATCATTTGGTACATGCTCTATCTAAATCTATTTATAATGAAGGAGATATAGTCTGGGATATAAAATATGAAGAAAGAAAAGTACATGTATGGCATAATAATTTTAATGCATTTGAACATGGTGATAAGTCAAGTAAAAACAATCCTTTAATATATGCATCAGAATACCCAAAAGAATGGGGTAGCACAACTAATAGAACTCTATATAAGGGTCACATCCATACTGATAGAAAAGTGGAGTATATGACCTCTAATGAGACCGCAGGTTTTATAGAAAAAACATTACCTAGTTTGGGTAAAACAGATTATTATCACTACAGTAATAAGTATACTGGTAACAGAAGATCAGGTAAATTAGAATTACAAGATCCAATTTTAGGAAATATATGTGAATTAACTCATCAATCAATATAAAGACACAACTTAAATTTCATTAAGTGGTCTTTTTTTTGTAAATTATAAATATAACCATATGATTAACAATTTTAAAAAACCAGATTTAAAAGCACCAAGATACAGAGAAAAAAGATTGGGTATATTAAATGAAGAAACAATAAAAGAATTTAAAGAAAAAAAACCTTTATATTCTAATATAGATAATGATAAATTAAAAAAAATAATAAAACTCTATAATGTAAATTTATGGCAAGCAGTAATTAAAAATAGAGATGGTGTAGAATTACCTGATTCACTGGGGTACTTGTTTATTGGAACATGTCCTTCATCTAAAACGGTAAATACAAATTATGCATTGTCTCAACAGTATGGTAAGGTTTTACAAAATAAAAATTGGGAAACTGATGGTAACATAGGAAAAATATTTTATACTAACTGGTCAACAAAATATAGATTTAAAAATAGAGAGCTATGGGGATTTACAGCATGCAGAGAATTTAAAAGAGGAGTAGCTAAAACTTACCCTCAAGATTGGACCAAGTATGTTGTAATGAAAAATAAATATAGAGTAGCACATCTATATGATATGAATACAAAAGAAACCAAAAAAGAATTAGAGTCTTATAATGAATTTGAAACATAAAAAAAATGTCACAGATAATAATAGCAGAAGCAATATCAAGAATAAGAGGCCAGGTTAAAGCTGAGGTTCAAGATTCTTTTGTAACAGATAGATATATCTACAGTTTAATAGAAAAGTATTCTCAAGTTTTAATGAGAAGACAGGATTCATTAAACAAACTAATGAAGTTTAACTCAGTATGGGCAACACTTCCATACGTTGAAATGATTGATGTTGATAAAGTAGAAGCAGGTTGTTCTGGAATAACCAGCGGATGTACCATTAAACGTTCAAAACTTAAGTTACCTTCAATGATTGAAGGTTATTGGGGACCACTTATTAGGACTATAAGTTCTATAGATGGTTCACAAGAACTTCAAGCAACATATCCTGGAGTATATACATCCATGACTAAAACAACATCTTTTAAATATAACAGAGTAAAATATTTTTGGTGGTTAAATGGTTATATTTATTCACCTAATATTGAATGGGATGCTATTAAAGTTGAAGGTGTATTTAATGATGATATTACAAAGTGGAACTGTGATGAAAAAGATGATTGCACACCAAGATATAAACAACCAATATATGTACCTGAAGCAATGTTTGCTGAGATTGAATCTCAAATCATAAATATTATGATGAACACAATGAAGATACCTAGTGAAGATTCTGATAATAAACAAAACATACATAGATAATGGGAGTATCACATAAATATAGAACATTCACTCAACTATATGAAGATGTTGCAGTTGACTTTGCATCTTATTCATTGGAAGGAATGATTGAACCACAACAATTAATTAAAGTTGCTACTAAAATTAATTATGAATTAGGTTTAAAAATACATAGAACTAAAGAAACAATAATTGATGTTGAACACGGTAGAGCTCAATTACCTAGAGATTTTGCATATATTAATTATGCATTTCTTTGTGGTGAATATCATATCAATGCAACAATGCCATCAGGTACTCATGTAGAAACTTTCAATGATGTACCATATGTTCCGGCACCTGGTGAAGTTGCTGCTTGTAGTACAGGAACTGGATGTGCTGATGTATGTGTAGTTCAGACATGTGAAGATAAAAATAGTTATCAGTTAGTTCAAAGAATTTCACCAAATCAATATAGAACTTATAGTACTTGGACAGAATTAAAAATTCAAGACATAAATCAAAAGAGTTGTTTTTGTCCTGACCTTGCTGCACAAGCACCTGATATTGCGCAAATAGTTGATGGATTTTTAATGACTAACTTTACTAGTGGTAGAGTTTATATAAGTTATCAAGGAGCTATGGAATCTCCTGATGGAGACTTATTAGTTCTTGATCAACCTCTTTGTAATGAATATTATGAGTATGCCTTAAAACAAAGAATACTTGAAAATATGATATGGCAAGGAGAACAGGTTGCACCTCAATTACAATTAATTGAGACACGTTTAAGACCAGCAAGAAATAATGCATTATCATTTGTAAATACACCTGATTTTGCTGAGATGCAAAAAGTTTTTGTAATGAACAGAAGAGCTCAATATCATAATTATTATAATATGTTTAAAAGCTATGCTCCTTATAATCCAAGACTTCATACAGGAATCAATACATCAAGTAGTATAAATAATCCTACTTACTAATAAAGAATTAAATTACTATGGCACAAGAGAATCAAAATCCTGGAACATCTTCTGTAAACACTAATTCATTTTTAAAAGGAATGAATAAGGATGTTACACAAGCTATGGAACCAAAAGAAAGTTGGTGGCATGCACGTAATGCTGCAAACAATTCTACTGATGGTGATCTAGGGGTAATTGGTAATGAACCATCAAATTTACAATGTGGTGTAATACCGTACACAATTATTGGTGCCATACATAGATATGGAGATCAATGGGTTGTGTTTTCTACAGATAATGTAAATTCTGAAATTGGTAGGTTTGATGATAGTTTATGTAAGTATGAAGTTATTGTTAATGATCCTTGTTTAAACTTTAATACAAAACATTTAATAACTGGTGCAGCAAAAGAAAATTTTGATTGTACTTGGCAAGTATATTGGGATGATGGTAATAACCCATCACGTGCATTAAATATTGATAAGGTGCCATGGATTCAAACTGTAACATCTGAAGTTGGTGATCCATGTATTACATATGCTGATACAACACAATTAAATTGTGAAAAGATAAGATTAGCTCCTTTACTTGATACACCTTGTGTTAGTTTAACTAAATCAATAGATGGTGGTATGTTGCAAAATGGAGCATATCAAGCATTTGTTGCTTATACAGAAAATGAACAAAGAGTAACTGATTATATTGGTGTTTCTAATATTCAAACATTATGGTCACATTCTGGTACAGGAGGTTCATTAAATCTTAAATTAAGCAATTTAGATAAAGATTATGATTACTATGAATTAGTATTACTTATAAGAAATCAAGGTCAAATATATGCTAAAAGGATAGGTCTTTATAGTACACAACAAAAAGATATTAATATTGATTACGTAGATGATACTTTACTAGCTATAGATTTAAAAATAATTCCTCAAAGAAGTCCTGCTTATGAAAAATCAAATGCAATGTATGTTGTAAATGATTGGCTTATAAGACAAGGACCTGTAACTCAATTTGATTTTAATTATCAACCAATAGCAAATGACATTAAAGTTAATTGGGTTGCAAATGAAATAGATGCTAGTTATTATCATTTAGGTGGTAATAAAATGGGGTTCTTAAGAGATGAGCAATATGCTTTCTTTATTAGATGGATTTATAATACAGGAGAAAGATCTTCTTCTTATCATATTCCAGGTAGAGCTCCTGAACCATTTACAACTCCTAGTGGAACATATATGGAGGATGAAATTATATATGGCAATAATGTTTTAGATCTTGCAGGTGATCCTTTATTTAAAGTTTATAATACAGGAAGTATTACAGCACAAAATTTAACAGAAGTTCAACCTGATGGTTCATTGGTTATTGCTAAAGGTAAAATGGGTTATTGGGAATCTACAGAAAGATATCCAGCTAATAGACCTGACATATGGGGTGATCTTTGTGGTAAACCAATTAGACATCATAAGTTTCCTACTGAAGAATTAGGAGGTGCAAACTCACCTTTGCATATAAGTACAACAGATGGAGATTTAATTAATTTATTAGGTGTTGAATTTACCAATATAGGCAGACCAAAAAATAATGATGGTACTTACATTACTAATGTAGTAGGTTATGAAATACTAAGAGGTTCAAGAGCAGGAGCCAAATCTATTTTAGCAAAAGGTTTATTTAGAAACATGCGTAAGTATACTATACCTAATGCAGAAAACTTAATAGGTGGTTCTGTTCAGGGATTGTATCCTAATTATCCATATAATGATTTAAGACCTGATGTTTATTTTCATGATGGAAATGCCAACTCTATTCATAGAACAGAAGGATGTGATAATTATTCAGGATCAATTGGCAGCTTTAGACCTCTAGGTTCAGCACCAGCTACAGCTGGAGATCCTTCTGGATATTCTAAAAAAGTATTTACATTTTCATCACCTGATCTAATGTTTACCAAACCTTTTCTTAATGCATATGAAACTAGATTATATGGATATGTAAGTGGTAATTCAAGTGGTTATTTTAAAGCTTCTGAGGATCATCCACAATTTAAATTACTAAGGAATGGTGCTGCAATCATTGCTGCTGTTATTGGGGTAGGATATGCTATGCATAAAATGCTGGGTACTAGAAGTAAAACTATTGAAGGTGCTAAAGGTAGTTATCTAGCAAATGATTTTTATTTAGGTTTTGGTACTGGTGGTACAACAGGTCCTATTGGTGCAAATTTTCTAGTAAATGCTGCTGGAGCTGGTATAGCTTCTGGAGTTTCAACACTTGGTCAAATAGCTTTAAATACATTACTCAATGATGCAATAGGTTTAGCAGATCTTTATGCTGGTGGTATAGCTACATATGCATTAGATATGGTTAATGCGGGAATTGTTACTTTTGCTGGTGCATCACCTGGTACAATTGGTGGTTCATTAAATAATACACAAATAAATGATTCATCTGAATCTTCATTACCATATATTGTAAGATTGTTTGTAGCTCAAGCTATGTCTAGAACTAATATAGCCATTGGTGGGAATGAAATATTAGAATTAATTTATAACTTAATTAACAAGTCTGATTTTGTATTTAAATATAATTCTTATGGATTTTTTAATTCATTTACTAAGATTAATACAGGATTATTTAGAATTAAAAATACAGATTCAAATTATTTAGGTCAATCATTTCAATCATTTGATAATGGTAATTATAAAATTAATAATTTATTTAGACCTTCTACTGTAGCTGTTTCATTAAGTAATCCTGTAACGGAACCAAGTGTAATTGATAAATCAAGATTTACAATTGGAGGTTCCGTTAGTACTACAGGTAGTGTTAATGTTACAGATGGTAATATAACTAATCCATCAACTAAACATAAAACACCTATATCAGCTTATTATGGTGCTCTTAAATTTAATTTTGATAATCAGTATGGTCAACTAGATGGTATTAAGCAAGTTCAAATGAGAGGTTGTGTAGAATATTTAGATCCTACTAAACCTGATGCTTTTAAATATTCTAGTTCAGCTATATTTGGTGGTGATACATTTATTACTAGATATACTGAAAAAGTTATTATGCCAATATTTGCACAATATTTATTAGGGCAACCAGATGAATTTACATATGATTATTCTCAACATGTTAATATACCTTATCCAAGATTTTGGTTAAATTCTCAAAAATTTGATATGAGTGTTTTGGCTGGTGAGATTGCTTCTTTAGGTCTTATAAGTTCTAGTAATTTAGATACTATTTTTCCTAGTGATTTATTTTATTTAGACAGAGGATCAAATAGTTGTGCTAGTGGTTTGACCGCAATCTTTGGTAATAGTAGTGATCCTAATCCTAGGTTTGCTATGAGATATGCATATATGTATACTCACGTCAATGGTATATTGGATTTCTTTGTGGAGTCTGAAGTTAACTTAGCTAATAGAGATTGGGAAGATAGAGCTGATGCAAGAATATATGATGTATATGGTTATAATGATGTAGATGAATTGTTTCATGCTCAGATTGAAAAGAAAGACAACTTTTATAAGTATGATGAATCATTAAGTCCATCTAAATTTGTAACACAGTTAAGTAGTTTTGGAGAAATTCAACCAAGATATTATGATCCTTATGTTGCTGCTAATTGTTATGTTAGTTATCCAAAAAGATTAATCTATTCTTTACAAGCACAACTGGAATCTAAAAAAGATTTTTGGAGAGTATTCTTACCTTTTAACTATAAAGATTTTAAAGATAAAGTAAGTGTAATAAAACCAATCAATAAAAGTGGGGCTATTGTTTTCTTTCCTTTTTTATCTCCACAAATGTTTCAAGGTTTAGATACTTTGAAAACACAGTTGGATACTAAGCTTACAATTGGTGATGGAGGGTTGTTTAGTCAACCATTTCAAAATGTAGTTAATTCAGATTTATCAAATGAATATGGTTCATGTGAAAGTTTAAGGAGTGTTATGAATACACCGGTAGGCTTGTTTTTTATATCTCAAGCTCAAGGAAAAATATTTCATTTTACAGGCCAAACATTAGATCCAATTTCTAATCAAGGAATGAAATGGTGGTTTAATAAATATTTGCCATCTCAACTTGTCAAACAATATCCTGAATTAGAAGCTTCACCATTATCAGATAATCCTGTAGTTGGTGTAGGTTGTCAAACAATCTATGATCCTAATGATGATGTAGTTTACTTTATGAAAAAAGATTATAGAGTTAAAGCTTCATATATTGCAAATGTTTCATATGCTGAGAGTAGAGGTTTTACATTAAATGGAAATCCTATTACATTGGGTGATCCAATATTCTTTGATGATTGTTCTTGGACTGTAAGTTATGATCCTAAAGCTAAAGCTTGGATATCATTTCATGATTGGCATCCGGAATTTGCATTACCTAGTATTAACCATTTCTTTACTACTAAGACTATGGCAACTACTATCCCACAATGTCCTCCAGGTTATACATTTAACTCTACTAATGGATTATGTGAGAGATCAATAAATATCAATGAACCTTCAATAGTTACTGTTGATGAAATCAACTCTGTTATTAATGGTGGACCTGCAGATTGTTTAGTAGATATTGTTATTGCAATGGATATATCCGGTTCAACAAATCAAGCAGGACGTAAAGAAGCTCAATTAGCATGGTTAAATGCATTTTTAAATGATTCAAATATAACAACACCAATGGCTGCAGGAACTATGCAAATAGGTTTTACTGCTTGGAGTGGTGGCAATATAAATTATGATATACCTAATCCAGCCGGTGGTTCTTGGTCTATGAGTAATACTGTTACTCCAGCTCAAGTTGCTGCTTGGTATAATAGTATATGGTGTCCTAATCTTAGTTGTACTACAAATGTTAGTGTGGGTATGTCTACTGGACAAACTAGATTGAATGCAAAGTCAGGTAGTCAATTAGGTAATAGAAGTACACAACCATTTTTTAGACAAATAATATTATTAGTTACTGATACAACAAGTGATCCTGGTAATATTGGTTGTCCATATCAAGGTACAGGCGTTTCAGCAAATTCTGTTGGTCCAGCTAATCAAAGAGTATATGCTTTATATTGTGGTGCAACTAGTTCTATACCTACTAATCCAAATGTATTAACAAACATAACTTGTACACCAGAAGCTGTAAATACTACAGGTGGATATAAATATGGAATTAATGCAGCTGCACCTGCAACTTTTGCGCCAGTAGCAAGTGCTATTGCTGGTTCTGTTTGTGCAATTCCATTTACATGTGATTGTGCTCCCGGCTACACAAAAGTATTTTTTAATACTGCAACAAATCTTTATACTGGAGTAGATGGTGCATGTAATGATATTACACCACCTGCATGTAGAAAAGTAAGTTGTGAATGTCCAGAATCTCCTGCAGGTAGTGTTACTACAATAACAGGAAACTGTGATGATGTTTACTTACTTGGTGATCCAACATATGTGAATCCAAATCCACAGATCTGTAATTTTTATAAATATGAATCTACACCTGCTAACTATAAAGTTGGTTCATTCTGGAGACATAATGTAAGATGTGATAGCTTTGCTAATTTTTATGGTACTGATTATCCATGGGAAGTAGAATTAGTTTCTAATACGGGACAAATGGTTAACACTGTTAGAAGTATGGAATATCAATTAGAATCTTATGTATACAAAGGAGATATGGGATATGCTTGTAATGATGACAGATGGGAAGATTTAAATTTTAACTTTGATCAATCTGTTATTTATAATAATGAACAAGTGTCTGGGTTATTACAATTAACTCCAACACCATATAATAATCCTGTATTAGAATTGAGTTATCCTATAATCAACCTGAACAACATTAATATATTATGTTCTAAGGTTGAGCAAAAATATAGATTCAATCAGTTCTATGATATTACTAATGATAGAGGTGAATTTACAAATGCTCAACAAGCTGTATGGGATACACAACCTAATGGATATATAAAACTTTTGAATACAACAAATTTAAATTATAATAAGTCTCCATTACAACATAAGAAGTTCAGACATTATTATAACAATGTTATTTTAAGAAGAGTTAATTCAGGAAATAGAAAGATGTTATTAAGATTGAATAACACTAAATTACTTTTATCAATGAGATAATGGAGAAAAAAATAGAACATACAGAACGTAGAGGATTACCGGGTGGTCCAAATGAAATGATTACTTATACTACAGGAGTATTCTCTACAGAAGGATTTAGAATGGATAGTCCAGATGTTAATAATGAAGTAAACATTATTCCATCCGGCTCTATTACTATGAAAGAAAGAGATGGTAGTCCTTTGAGAAAGGGGCCAATCCATGGTGTAGATAATTTAGGTAATGAGCAGGTAATGTATCCTGGATATGATTATGAATTTCCAGGTACAGAAGTAACAGAAACATTGATAGCCAAGATGGGTGGAGGTCTATTAGACAAAACTATTAAATGTGGCAACTGTGGATGGGAATGGAAAGCTGCTGATGGTGGATCTGATATTACGGATTGCCATAAGTGTGGTGGTAAAGGTTTAGTAAAAGCACAAATAGGTGGAGAATATATAGTTCAAAAAGGAGATACTCTTAGTAAAATTGCAGGAGCAAATAATACTTCTATTTCAAGTATTATGAAAAATAATCCTAACATAAAAGATCCTAATTTAATTCAGATTAATCAAAAAATTAATTTTGGAACTTCTAATGCTAATACACCAAAAGAAGAAATATATAAAGACTGGGATAAAGTAAGAGAACAAAATCAGAAAGTCAATAAATTATCTGATGAACAAAAAATTGTAAGTTTTTATAATAATAAACCAGAAGAAAAATATCTTGTAGTAGATAAAAAAAATGCTATAATGAAATTATATACTGGAGGTAACTTTATAAAATCTTATGAAATAGGCATAGGTGAAAATTCAGGTGACGCTCAAACGGTTACTAAAGTCAAAAATGGTAAAACAGATTGGTCAGCAGGTAACAAATCTACAGGTGCCGGTATTTATACTATATCAACAATTAATCCTGAAAGTAAAGAATATTATAATTTACCATCATTTAATTTAAAAAATGAA
>Ga0208795_1001340_pt1 | contig 11214 bp, 14 predicted proteins | sample CB_VirMetaG_6_FD_184541 | JGI IMG/M metagenome (GOLD analysis project Ga0208795, IMG submission 184541) | Freshwater to marine saline gradient viral communities from Chesapeake Bay - CB_1508_2 Viral MetaG (SPAdes) (version 4) | ecosystem: Environmental > Aquatic > Marine > Coastal | place: USA... | reverse complement strand
CGATAAACCCATCAGTCTCTACAATGTCCGAGCCTGCATTATTGGAACTTGCAGGCGTCCAAGCAGAAGGTACGGAGCCAGGGTCAGCAGAGGTAGACCATCGCAGTTTATTCCCGTAGTGGGTTCCTGATTCGGTCATGTTCAACGCAATCAGGAAGTATTTAAATGGCCTTAGTACCTTGCACTTCCAATTGGCATCCCAGCCCGTTAACGCCTGTAACTGGGTCCCTGTCGAAACAGGTGCCCACATCTGGGGAACGTCTACCCCATTGTTGAGGACAGGTAGTCCGTTGAGTACGCCACCATTCCACCGATCAGTGGCGGTCCCAGTGTAATCGACATCCACAGAAGCAGACTGGCGAGTGATATTAGTATGAGACGAACCGTCATAGACGTAGACCTTAGCCAAGCCAGGATAAACCCAGTAATAAGCTGAACCAGCCGCAACAGGCAGGAGGTAATAAGGCGTTACCGTTGGGGTTGCGAAGGTGGAATGCCCACCAAACGACCCGACTTGCCCATCAGCACAGCGAACATTCTGCCCGTCGCTCCAGGCTTCAGGAGGAAGCTCCCAGGTTGCCGCGTCTTTGATTATTCCGATTGATCCGAGCTTGCGGATTACGGCCTTGGCCATTAACGCTTACTCGCATCTCGAAAGAACTGATCCATGCCAGCATCATCTTTCTGAAGAATTGCGCCAATCACTGGGATCAAAGGATGGCTGCGGGAAACATAATCGCAGGCCATGAACTTGTCCCAGGCTGTTGGATGCGACTGCAGGGCAGCCTTCAACTGATCCCACTTCCCTTCGGCTTCGGCTTGCTCAATGACCTGAAGACGGGAGATTCTGTTCGGAACGCGGTTTGCCCGTTCAGCTTTACGAGCAATCGCTTCTGCCTCTTCTTCAGGCGTCAACACCACAATGGTTTCTTCACCAGTACGAATATCAAAAATAGCTTGCTTCATGATGCAACCCCTCTGCCGTATGGCTGGAAAAAGGCCCGCTGGTCTGCGTTAGAACCCTCGATACTTCCGTTGGAGGGTTCAAACCGTATTTCGCCTAGCGATTCGGCATAGCTGTAATAGCCCGTTCGCGCCTGAGCCGACACAGCGAGTTCAATGTTATTTGTGCGGTCAAAGGCGGCGGTGCCATCACGGATCATTGATTCGATGACTTTGACGGCATTGGAGGACATACCGAAATTGGTGATCTCGATGTATCCAAAGTAAATATCATTTGTAGCGCCGGTATCAAGAATTTCCCGCCACGTTCCGCCAGAGGTTCTGACATCGATTGCAACACCATTCCCAGAGCTTCCCGTGTTGTAAAAAGCGAAGACAACCTTGATATCTCGATATCCTGAAAGCCCCGTCAGATTGGCAGTAGAAACATCAGATGTAGGCTCGTAAGGATCGCCTATGGGTTCATAGCCGCCACCACCACCAAGGGCATCAATGGCTGATTTAATGTCAGATGGAGACATGGACCGGGCAGCGGTTTCTGTTCCCGCTTCCATTTCTTCTTGCGAAGCGGCTACTGTGGGAACGTCTGCGCCATACGCCTGAACGGTCACACCAATATCTGCATCCTTCAGAATCGTAGCGTCAGCGGCTTCTTTTGCATCTAACTGTGTCTGAATCGCAGAGGTTACACCGTTGAGATACTGGAGCTCAGTCGAAGTGACGCCAGCAGTATCTGCACCAGCAAGGATGTTCAGGTCAGCGGTATTTCCCGTATACCCGCCGAGAGCGTTTAGCTCGTCTTCAGTCGCCGTAACGGGCGCATCGATATTTGGGAAGGTGTTTTTAACTGCGTTTTTAATCCCCCGGATATGGTCATCACCATAAGACGGCGCTTGTCCCGTATTCGGCGGGTTGGTCTCGTCAAAGTCCGAGATATATTTCAACGAACCTGTTAGGTCTTCAGGTGTGCTCATTTACTCATGTCTCCCGACATTAGTTCCAATTGCTTACTTGATCGGTCGTATCAGTCCAGTTAGAGGACTCGTCCGTTTCATCTGTCCATGCGTCACTAGAGGCGCTCTGAGGCGTCCAAGATGTGGATTGATATGATTGGCTAGCCCAAGCGGTAGAAACGCCGTCAACATCGACAAATCCAAGCATGTGCGCAACTGGAATAGATATACTGACTCCGCTCTCGACTGACCGTGCTTGCAGCACATGTAATTGCCCGAGCAATGGCAGAGAGACTTCGCACAGCGACTCAACGTCATCGGCCAGAAGATTGGCCACTCCGCCAACCGCCGTTAGGCTAGGCGTCGATATTTCACTTCCAGACTCTACGGCAGAGGCCGATAGAGCGTGTTTTTGCCCGATAGATGGCAACCCGACTTCGGCAGATGATTGCACGCTGCCTGCATTTAAGCTGTGCGCCTGCCCTATGGATGGGCTTGATACCTCCGAGACTGACTCTGCGTCACCTGCACCGAGCGCGTGTATCTGGCCCAGGGCTGGCATTGATACCTCTGAGGGGGCATCGATGTCTATCGCGGCAAAAACATGGATCTGCCCGAATACCGGGGCGCTAACCTCAGATGTGGATTCAGCGTCCTCGGCGAACAGATCAACGGCAGGCGTAACTTCGCTGAGTGCTGGGCTAGATAGCTCGGCATCACTCTCAACGCTAGCTGCCGTCAGAGAATGCTTTTGGCCAATTGCTGGCGTCGATACCTCGGATGCGCTCTCTACGTCGTCTGCGGTCAGATTATCTTCTGTACCCGCTGGCGCGATAGCAAACGTCATCACGCTAGCCCCGTCAGACGTGGAGCTAGTTATTTCTGGCGAACCGGAACTGCCAGCAGTTGCGACAACCAGGGTGCCCCAGGCCGCGCCGACGCCTGCCGAATTGCCTGACTTGCCCTCATCACTCTCAGACCACGGAGACGCGACACTGAATGGCGCTCCATCACCACCATCAAATGCGATGACGTAGAACGCCAAACAATCGTCAACCGTGGTAGTTATTGGGTCGCCTGTGTGCGTGGTAGAGCGCATCGCACGCAACGACCCAACCACGTTTATCGGGGTGCTGGTATCCGCCCCGGTGACTCGCAAATACCACCCGACAGCCTCAGACGAGCTAATGGATGTCGGGGTGACCGACGTTCCCTCGGTTCCGTCCGCAACGCGCCAATAACACCCTATCGCGGCATCTGCAACGACAGCATTCGCATTGATAAACCGGGTCCAGCCGGTCAGCGTGTTCCAGTCTGCCGTATTGCTGGCATCATTGGCGCATATCAGCACCAATAAATCTCCAGTCGACACGCCACTCGGCTGGGTTAGGGTCAGTTCAGTGACCCCGGTCCCGCCGCTATCAGTCGACGTGAATGCCGCGACTACAGGAGCCGTCATAGATCACCGCCAACAGGCATAATCAGCCTCTATTAGGCAGCATCTCGAATGGTGATGCTGATCGCGTCCAGAGTGAATGTATTGTTGTTAGATACCTGCTGAGAGGCAGACAATGCGCCAGAGGCCACAACGGTATCCGTGCCATTAGTCAGCGCCCAGTGGGTCGCTGTTCCATCAGCAGTTACGGACCCATCGGTAATAGCGGGAACCTGAACGCGCCGACCATCAGTCGCGCCATTCTCAGTTACGCTAGTGTTGACAGTCTTATTGCCAAGCGTGTTTGTGGTTACGCTGGAATATGTGCCGCCTGGATCGGCGGAGCAAATATCCAGTCTCGTCCCGTTGGTATCTGCCCAGTCAAGACCTTGGTCAAATACCTCGTCGTTGATAAACGCCATTAAATAGCCCTCATTACAAGCGGCCCGACATAACGGGCATCCTGATCGGAAATCTCTAGTTCAGCCCATGCCCTATCCAGCCTCATGCGCCACTCACCAGCCTTTGCTTCGTTGCGTGCGTATGACCACGCCTCAACCAAAGCGCCAGCCAGGTACATGTCTGGGTAGTCAGTCAGGAGCCAATTAGTCGTATTGGAATCGGAGAGAACAGAGAAGGCGTAATAGTCCATCTCCGTCTCGTAAGCGGAGTCAGGCGTAGGAGCCAAGCGGATCTCATCGCCGACAATCGCAAACACTTTCGGCTTGCCGGTCTCAGAACCCATCCATCGCGAGCGGTACTCACTCGGCGGCATAAACTGCAACTGCCGTTTAGGGTCGGTATTGAGATGCAGAGAGCGTGCTTCGAGGTAATCAGCAGGCAGGCCGATATAGTCCGTACCTGATACCGTTTCCGCTGTCGCACGCTTTTCCATCTGCCTGACGCGCAGATCGCGCTTTACCCGAGCCTCAAACAACTCGATAAACTCAGGAATACGGGCAGTTAGGTCTGCTCGGTTGAGCCAATTACCTACAGCGGTTTGCAGCTCTGCATAGGTGGAGATGCTCACAGCCTACCCTCCCAAACCCTGAACTTCTTATAATCCGGGTCCGTCATAATGCGCTTTATGTGGACAGGGTTATTGATGAACTCAGCGAACGTAATCCCTACCGTGTTCATGTAATCGAGAACAACGACATCAGGGATACGCCCTGCGTGATAGCCAAGCCCCGGCACCTCTTTTGAGGTTTCTTTGAGCGACTTAACTTCATCTATGATCGGCTCTACATCCTGCTCGGAGTGAACAATCAGCCGATCTTCTGAATCATCGAAGTGGAGCGTTTGCTTCACAGGGAAACCTTCACTGCCCCTGCGTCCTGGAGCTTTTTGGCGGCATCCTTAGACAGGCTTACCTCTTCGCCAACTTCAGCCATACCCTTGCCGTCTTCAGTACCAATCTTGCGCAACACAATGCACTTCACTTTTCCGGGCCTTCCTGGTTTCTTTGCTTCTTCAGTCATGTTTCACCCATAAAAAAGCCCCGCCTCTCCGAAGAGAGGAAGGGCTATCAGGTTGTGGCTATGAATTAGCCGTTGGTGTCTGCAATCAAGCCGTGAGCGGCCTCGTTGCATACTTCCAGAGTGCCTTCCCAGACCATCTCCTTGCGATAAGAGTCGCCAGTTTTGGAAAGGTCATAGCTGCGCAGGGGGCGAAGCTCTGCGTAAGCCAGGTACTCCGGGTCGATAGCAAGCACGTTGTCACCAACAAGCTGACGAGCTGGGACAACCTTCAGGGTGTGAAAGTCGCCCACATACACATCAACAGAAGCGGTTAGCTTCTTGTCGTCAGTGGTTACGTAGCGAGTCGCGGCAGTGGGGCCGCCGAAACCAGACACAACGCCCTTGTTTGTTGCTGATACCAAAAGCATGTTTGGATTGCCGCCGTTGGTGTAGCAAGAGGAAAGCACGGTGGTCAGCATTGCTTCGGTCAGGTCTGCATCCGTGCCGCCGGTCATGGTGTCTGTGCCGTCACCAGTTGCAACAGCACCTGTTGCACCCACCGCCACGTTAGATGTCAGGTAGGTGTAAATGGAACCCATTTCACGGGCGGTAGAGTCGTTACCGGCAACCTTGGCATTACCAACGGCCGCACCGCCAATCATGGAGGCTTCAAGGTCGCGCTTGATCTCCTTCATGCGACGGGCGATCTGGTAAGCCATCTCGCGCTTACGACCAGCCGGATTCATCCCGTCTTCCTGAGTACCAGAAACAACGGCGTGCTTCTTGAGGATCTGGGTATAGTTGCCCAGGCGGGTAGTAGCAGAAGGTGCAGACGGGTTAGCATCATCGCCTTCAATGTGCGCGTTAGTGCCACTTGCGGCGGTCAGGCTATCGGTCTGCCACTCATGGTTGGTATTCTTCGCCTTGGTTTTCTTGATGGCGGAGAGAAAAGGGGTCTCGGTAGGAGACACGTCAAAAATAAGATCAGAGAGATCTTCTCGGTTGCCTACAGCGTCATAGCTGGAAAAAGTACCAGTGGCCTGTGCCATTGTTTAACTCCTCACGTCTCACGACGTTAGTTACATTCTTTCAAAGATTGCGGCTGCTACGTCATCAACATGACCGCCGCTACGTTTCACTTTCTGCCTGATAGCCTTATCTGCTTCTGCCTTGGCCTGTGCTTTGTCTTTGCTCGCCCCAGGTTTCGCCACCCTCGGAAGCTTTTTAACCTTCTTCTTGGCGACTTCTTTCTTGACCTCACCCTCTGCCGTCATCTTGTCGTAAAGCATTGCCTTACGCGCCATGATGACCGCTCGATGATCCACAACAGTTGAAACCTCCTGTTGTGAAAAGCCGCTACCAATAAGGTATTTCGCAACATCAGCGGTCTCCTTCTGCGCTACGTTCTCGTCGGACCACTCAGGTAGCTTGTCTAAAAGCATCTGAGCTTCCTTCTGCCTACGCTGCACAAAGGCTTGCTGCTGCACTTGCTGGGACTGCTGGCCGACGCCATTCATCGCTTGACCAATCTGCTGGATTCGTGCGTTGTAGTCCTGCTGCATTGCTGCATATTCGGCAGGGTTCTGCTCTCTCAGAGATTGCCAGTCGATGTTCTGGTATTCCGCAAGGGTTTGGTTCTGGGCGAACTCCAACAGTTGTTTTGCCTGCTGTAGCTCTTGGGCTATCTGCGCCTTCTGTGTTTCACGCTCTGCATCAAACGCTTTGCGATCTTCAGAAAGCTGCATAGACTTCTGGTTAACGTGTCCTTCAAGTTGGTAACTTTTGAGGAGTTCTGCCAGGGTAGCCCTCCCTTCTTTGCCGTCTATCTTGGTTTTGAGAACCAGTTCGCCGTCTTCTGTAACATCAACGGCATCTGCGTCCACGCCAAGATATTCGGCGAGCTGAGAGGCTTCTAGCGTAATCTCTTCTTCAGTATCGCCTTCCGGTTCAACCTCAGTCTCTTCTTCCTCCGATTCGGTCTCTACAACCTCCTCTTCGGTTTCCGTTTCTACGGATTCTTCTGTTACCTCTTCGGTAACTTCTTCGGGGGTTTCCTCGCTTGCACTCAGGATACCCTCGATAATATCTACAGGGTCTTGAGCGCCCATTTCATGGGTAGCTTCTGACATGGTTATAACTCCGGTTAAATCGCCCCCTTACGAGGGCTAGGAACCTCCTACGCTTTGCTATAGGAGGGGTGCCGCGTCTCACGACGGGGCGAAACCTTTATGCGCCAGGTATCGATCTCAGGCGGGTCTTGCGCTCTTCTGCTTCTCGCTCAGTGTTCAACTGAATCTGCGCAAGCTTGCCGGTGTCCCTCACATCCTCAAAAAAAGCGAAGATCAGGTCCGCTACCTTCTTGGTTAATGCGATCTCCTGACAAGCCCTCGGATCGGAGTGATGCTCTCTCATCTTTTCCAGGAGTGAGGCGTCGATATGCGCTATCGCTTCCTGCCAGAGAGAATTCTCAAGGATCTGGGCCGCCCACTGGCCGCGCTGGACCTCATCACTCAAACTCATACCATCGCTCCAGGTACGTTCTGGCCGTACTTAAGCTCAAGGTCTGTAAGTTTCGCCGCAAGCTCTCTCACGGCCTCCTCTGCCTTCTGAGCACGGTCAGCGGCCTTGTTTGCGTTGTCCGACTCAATTTTAAGCTTCTGCAACTCCTGATCCCTCTGCTGGAGAGCAAACTGCATTTGCGCAATCTGTGCCGTTGGGTCGCTCTTAGGCTGCGGCTGAGGCAATGTCTCCGGGTCGGTGAAATACTGATCAGCATCAATACCCGACGCCTTAGCAAGATCCTGTAGCGCGTTGAATATGTTCTTCTGTGAAGCCATGCCAGATCCAGCCATGATCAGCTTTTCCTGATAACCAAGGATCTGCTGTAAGGCCGTCTGCTGCTTCATCCGGTCACCCGTGCCCATCCCTACCTTGATGGTGGAGGAAGTGCGCTCACGCCACTCTGATGGGTTCACAGGCACCCATTTACCACGCAGGTTAACGACCTTCTCTTTGTCCTGATGTTTAGCCAGGAGAGCGCGAAGCTGGAGAAACATTTCCTTAATTCCAGTCTCGCCAAATACCCTAGTAATTAAACCAACAAGCTCTTCCTTGGCCGACATGAGCCGTTCAAGCCCGTGAGCCGTGTCATTGGATAGCTGCTGATTCATTCCCATAGAATCAGGACCAACACCACCGCGCTCTTCGCGTACCTTGTCGAGATACTCAAGCATCTGGTAACCAGCCGCACCCGTAGGAGCTGTAGTCAGCGGGAAAATGGTCTCTCCTGGCAGGCCCTTGCCTCGAACGATACCGCCAGGCCTGTTAGTCAGCAGGTCGTCAAGGTTTACCTTGTTGGCCGTATTAACGTAGGTGCGTTGGTTGTTCTGGAGATACATGTTATCCAGAAGGTTGCGCCAAATAGCGGTCTTCTGCTTGGATATCTCCCTAATCCTGTCGTAGATCGACATGCCGACATAACGATGAGGCATGATGATCGGCGTCATGGAGATAAGAGGTACATTATCAGCCTCTTCATTCTCCAGGATCTTCGAGCCTTTGACGTAGAGAATGCGCCGCCTTTCCGCTACTCCGTCTTCGTCGTAGTCAATGAGCGGGTAACACTCATACAGCCGAATCTTCTTAAGTGCGGGGTCTGAGGACTTGTCTGCGTCGTCTTCGTCGGTAACGGTGTTTCTGTCGTCGTCTTCCGGGTCAACGTCGTAAGCCGGTAGGTCTTTGACCTCATCGAACTTGAAGCCCATCTGCACAAGCTCTGAAACCGTCTTGATGCACTCATGCGCAGCAAATCGAGCCTCATCCAGGAAGATAGAGCGATGGTCTGCGTTAACAAGCACTTCTTCAGGGGGTACGGGGTCAACAGCAGCCTTGCCATAAACACAGGTCCGCTTGACCTTGATATCGTGATAGACAACCTCTACAGCGCCACCCATTTCATCCGAAACGATCTCAGGTGATGCCGTGTGTTCTATCGGCTCAACCTCATCGTCATCCAGGAGAATCGCAAGCTCATGGTCGTTAAGCCTGGAATACTCCTCTGTCGTTACCTTCTTCTCTTCATCCCAGTAGACTTTGACAGTCCCAACCTTCTCTAGAAGCGCGTCGTGAATCCAGGAATAGAGAACCAGAAAGCCACGGTTCTCCTTGTAGAACACGTAATTGACGTAATCGGACTCTTGCTCCGCCTGTTCTTCGTCATCAGCAGATGTAGGATCGAAGCGTACAGCCTCATCCGTAGAGACAAATGTCTTCAGGACAGCAGGCTTGATCCACTCGATAACGTCCGCCACATCCGTAGAGACAACACTAGAGCGCCCTTCTGTCTCAGGGGCAGCAAGCTCACCGACAGCCTCACCTCGATAGAACTCCTTAGCAGCTTCACGCTCTTCCTGGAGTTCGCCGCCGATATAGCCGACAGCACTTTCTATCTCGTTATCTAGGATCTTTTTTAGTTGATCGTCTGTCAGCATTTATATCGTGCCTAGCCTCGGGTAATTGAGTTCGCCCCAGTCGTCTTGCTCGCTTGAGTACCCCTGCCCAAACTGCCTGAACGCATCCGCGCCATTACTGGCCCAGTTATGCAAGGGAGCCTGTCGGAATACCTGGTATTTCTCGTCGTATTGGTATTGGTAGTTCGCCAGCGCCTTAAGTCCGTCATCGCAGCGATCTTTATCAAACCAGCAGGAAGCGAATGCCTGCCTGGTCTGCTCAATGCCTTCATTCACTGAAGCAACGCGAGGCACAACGATGATTGGCTTAATCCCTAAGCCTTCTAAGGTCTCTCGCCTACTCTTATTCGTGGATAGCTCTCTAACGTCTACGTCATGCGGCAAATAGTGTTCGCCGTAGAGATAGCCCTTTTCTTTCAGGACTTTTACGTAATGGTCCAATCCAACCAAACGGGATTCGTAGAAGTCGATGAGCCTGTTCTCCAGCCCGACTCTCTGGTGGAACCATATTGCGGTTGTGTCGTTTCTTCCGAGATCCCAGAACGTGTTAACCGGGACACTCGATTCGATGGGAACTGTAGTAATACGCCCATCTTCTTTGGCTTTCGTGAGCTGCTCACCGTATATCGCACCCTCAATGGCGGTTTTGCACTCGCCTTCCCATACGTGCAGATACTTGTTGTGGTCACGGACCTTGAGGATCTCCATTTCACGCTTTAGTTCATCAGGGAACCAAGGGTTATCTCGCCATGAAACCTTGGCCGCATATACGTCCGCGTCCTCATAGAAGCCGCTGCTCTCGATATCGGAGAGATAGGGCATTACGTAGCGTTCGTATGTTGCGTCAGTCTCTTGGGCCGGGTTAAAGCTCACCCAGATCTCTGAACCAGCCTCGCGTATCGTCGGGATCAGAATGTCCCAGGAATGCTCTGTAATAGCCTCGGCCTCTTCAGCCCAGACAATATCCACACCTTCCATTGACTTGATCTTAGTGACGTTGTTCTTCAGCCCTTCAAAGATGAACTGAGTACCATTCTTGCCGCGTATGGTTTGCTGCTGCACATCGTAGAAGCTGGGAAGCCCCAGCCTATCTACCGTGTCGGCGAGAAGTTTATGTACCGACTCTCTGATGGAGCCTTGAAACTCACGAGTACAGAGGATTCTTAGTTTCTTCTGTGCGCCAAGTATTAACAGCGCCTGAGCAAACGCCCATGACTTTGCGCCACCGCGCCCACCGTAGAAAATCTTATATCGCTTTGGTTTGAATAAAGGCTGGAAAGCCTTAGCTATCTGTATCGACAAAGATGATCTTCAGGTTTTGATTGATCTCTCCACCGTCCTCGCCCGTATGCTCTATGGCCTTGATAGACGGTAGATATTTCTCAACCAGCTTTAAGTGCAACTCGGCTTTGGCCTTGAGTCTGGTTACTTCACTAGACCCTATCTTTGGCTCTCCGAGTTTTTCCGCGCAATCAACGACATGCTGAATATGTCCCTGATTGGCTAATTGCTCCCTCAGTGCCTCTTGTCGGATTGCTCTATTCTGCTGCGCTCTTGTCTTTGCCATTGCATTTCTTCCCGTACACCCTCTCCCATCCGTCCCTGTATTTATCATCTGCCGGGGGAGTGCGGGGCTTGTTCATTGGGTTGCTCATATTGTGCAAGCTGGATCTATCCAGTCCTCGTGCTCTTTCTCAAGAATGTTCGTGAAGAACTCGATAGCTTCTGGCGTCTCTGGCAGCTTCTCTGCTGGTCCGATCATTGCCGTGCCTGTATCGCCATCCAGCATGATCAACACAGGAGCGCCAGGCTTTCCGTATTGCGTACAGTCCAGAGAGATGAAGCTAAGGGCACTTGCTGGGATAGACCAGCACAACAGCCATATTGCAAAAATATGCTTACTCACCCAGCCACCTCGTTAGCTGCTTGTTCTC
>Ga0208795_1001339_pt1 | contig 11216 bp, 17 predicted proteins | sample CB_VirMetaG_6_FD_184541 | JGI IMG/M metagenome (GOLD analysis project Ga0208795, IMG submission 184541) | Freshwater to marine saline gradient viral communities from Chesapeake Bay - CB_1508_2 Viral MetaG (SPAdes) (version 4) | ecosystem: Environmental > Aquatic > Marine > Coastal | place: USA... | reverse complement strand
TCGGGGCAAATTTACCAGCCCCATAGCCCAGAAAACCGCCAATGGCCGCATTCGTAAGAGCCTGCTTTGGAGAGGCACCGCCGACTAAAGAGCCAAGCCCAGAACCGATTGCAGCGCCAGCAGGGCCAGCAATAGCAAAGCCAATCGTACCGGCAACCGGGGCGGCGATCTTCTTGACGAGGCGCTTGATCTTCTTGAAGAAGAACTCAGGCTGACCAGTGATTGGGTTGACGCTATTCAGGCCGCTGCCAACAACGTATCTGTCCGGGTTCTCAATGCCCATAGACCGCATCTGGGCAAAAAGCGCCGTCTTGAGGATGGGATTCGCGTCCAGAACATCACGCGGCACCACGGTTTCGCCTTCAGCGGCGTGAACCATATAGGTGTCCTCGTATCGGCCTAGGGCGGCTAGATTGTCAGCTAAGTTCTGGATTGGAGTCATGGCTAAGTAACCTCAAGCGCGGCCATAGTAACATGAAAAACATTTGCAGCAGAAGGAGTAACTTTCAAAGCATCCGATTCTTCAAGCACAATAATCGATTGCCCATCAGCAGTAGTCGAAGTGTCTTGGCCGAGCATTTCTTGTGAAACGCCTGCTGCAATACTTACGTTCTTTGAAAAAGTATATGTGGTAGAAGCACTATTATCTGTTACTTCTACTGTAACATCACCGGTAGTTCCGGTCGTGACGTTTACAATCCTCAGGGACTTCACGATTGCTGTGGTGACCGAAGGTGACGTATAGACTGCCGTAGCACCCGTAGCCGTCAAATTCGCAAACGCATTTCTGTAGGTGTTAGCCATTACAGACTCGTGTTCTTGATGTAGACGATGTCCATTGCGCCGGATATTGCGATATCAGCGCCAGCAGAGTCTCCGATAGCCCGCCATTCGAGGTCTGTTTTTTCATCAAAGCGAATGGGAATGCTATAGACCTGAGTCGTGCTGCCTTGAGATTTTACAAAAACATCCTTCACCTGAAAGACTTCCCCATATGGGCGAGCAACCAGCTTGGCCGTGCAATACTTGTTGTTCTGAATCGTGGCAAGAGTAACATCTGTCTGAAGAAGGAAAGCCGTATAACCAGCGGGCACTGTCCACAATGCCATAAGGGTCTGATTGTCACCAATAGCAATAGACAGGTATGTATTAGCTGGAACACCCGCCGTAACTGTTCCTGTCCCGGCGTAGATTACGCCAGCATTCTGACCGCCAGAGCCAGCAGACCTAACTATGCCACGGTTAATCCTAAGATAGGAATTTGTGGTATTGACCGCCGTCTGTCCGTTCAACGTAACAGTTTCAGAGATTTCATTGTAATTGCCATCAAGGCCGAAAATCTCAACGGTTCTTGCCCCGGTTCCAGCAGCCGTATCATCCGTACTTGAGCTTGATACTTTCAGAATAGTGGCGGCAGACAAGTAGCTGTATAGGCCCCCCTGCGCCCATATGGTTTCCAGCGCGTCGTCAACATCAGGGTTGAAACCAAACTTGAAGTTAAACTCATGGCCTGCAATCTGGGATCGGGCAACCTGAAGATAGAACTCTTCGGTAGTTCCAAATCGACTTATGCTGCTTAATTGTCTGGACATGGCATCACCACTTTACCTTGTCTGCCCAATAAGCCGCAGACATCTTTCCTTTATTGATGTTCTTACGATGACGCGCCTTAAATGATTCGCGCCTCTTTCTATAAGAAGTAGACTCACCTTTCTTTTTTGGAGAGCCAGAAACACCCTGCTGCCCAAATCTAATCAGCTTAACCTTGTCGCCCTCTTTTGCGAGAACGGCATGAGACTTCTTGGGATGGCCCGGCGTCCTCTTTGCTTTGTTATAGCCAGCAAACCGCTCGCCCCTGTAATTGATTGTCATGGCTAACCCAAAAACCAAGCCTGAGCTTCAGACTGGTTCCTTATCTCCTGAGGAGTTGGGATGCTCGCAAAGATCAGTTCAATCGAATTTATGAGCGCAGAGAACGTGTCTATATCGTACTGATCCGGCGCAGCCGGGAGTCGAGACTTCGTAAGGATTTGGTCCTGCTTGCTCATCGCTGACCATCCTGCTGAATATCGAGTCTATTGGTGCCAAGACGCCAAGACACGTTGAGATCGCTCGATTCAACCCGCAGAGCAATCTGCCTAGCGCGACCGCGAATGTTCTTCTGCCCAGTGGTCGAGCCTACAGTAGCCGTAGCTTTGGTAGAGAGCGTTTCTCCGGGGGCGTTTCTTCCCTTAACGGTATATGTTGCGGTTGGGTCATTTGCCGTTCCGATAAAGGTTATGTCTGGCAGAAGACGTTTGAAGAACACGAATTGCTGACCGTCTGAGGCATCGATGTCGCTGCTCTCGATGTATGCAGAAATCGCAGACCCATCAGCCGAGTAACCAAACTCTTGGTAATAGAGATAGCCGTCAGTCCCAGCGGCAACCGGCTGCGAATACAGCCCGCTCTCAAGCCAAGCGGTTCTGTTAAGGGTGCCAATCGCCCACACTTGCTGAGCAAAATCATATGTGACGTATTTGTCGATGTTTTCACTGTCAGCACTTGGGTAGAACCAAGTAATCTCGTTGTGGTCCTTGTTGAACGCAGCAACAATCTTCGGAGATTGATTAAGGTTAATGTCACTAAAGACATACTCCTTAACGGTGCAGGGGATCGGCTGCACACGGCCTGTGTAGACGTAGAACTCCTCCGTATCCATCCAGAACACGGCGTTGTCAGCAGACACGGCAGCATTCGGCCCAATGATGCTAGGCCCGAGACTTGCAATCTCAAATCTGTAGACGAGGTCTCCACCGACAAACTGCATTGAATAAACACAGGTGTCTGTCCAAATGAGGATTTCCTTCTGTGTCTCGAAAGCCGTAATAATTGCGGAGCCGTTAGACAGAAGCTGCCGTCCAGCATTGTTTTCGAGGGTCGGTGTCCAGTTTACCGCCGACTCAAAATCAGAATACCGGACAAGCATCAGGTCTTGGTCGGAAGAGCCAATTTCATTAACGCCAAACGAAACAACTTGACGCTGCTGGTTGCTGACAATCGTCTTTCGGCTAACCGTTGGAACGCCACTGGCCCCACCAAGACTGCTTAGCAGTACGCCCCGCGTACCGATCCCGGAACTTTTGTCCCAGTAATAAATGGGACCGTCCCTGAGATTAAATATCAGGTCTTCACCCCAGTTATCCTCTGACCAAAGTCGAAGTATCTGACCAGTCGTCGGGCTTGTAGCGGCGGAACCCCAAGTGCCACGACCCCAAGTGCCAGCACCCCAGCCCGTCCCTGCAACGGTTGTGTCGAGGCCCGTGTTGATCTGGTAGACGCCAACTACAGATGCCCCCCCATTGCCGGTGTCAGAACCATCAGCATTTACCGTGGTTGGGACAAGAACCCCGCCAACCGTAATATCTACAATGCTAGATACGGTTCTGGCAGTAATGGTGTAGTTGTCTGCATCGATGACGGTTTCGACCTGATATTCCTGATTAAGAATAGCAGCAGTAATCTGACCACCAAGGCTGACCGCCCCACTGAACGTCACAAAGTCGTTCTCAAGAGCGCCGTGGCTCACATTGGTCACCGTGATCGTTGACGACCCATTTACCGCAGCAAACGTAATAGCGCCCGCAGAAGTAGTCGTTCTGATAGGGGTGATGTCGTAAAACCCACCACCCTCGTCAACGTAATACTTGATGTTCGTTCCAACAGTCAGATAAAGCTCAGAGTCAGTGGCAACCCAAGCATGGAGGGAACGACAAGACCCAAGAAAGCTGTTGGTAGTCTTCTTTTCCCAACCACCAATGACTTCTGGCAAGCCATTGTTGAAGCGCACCTTGTCGCTGTCGAACCAGCCCCCCTCGTTCGTGTAGTCAGTTTGGTCCTTGTTGATGCCGGGACGAAATTTCATTGAGAAAAGAGGCATAGCTAATCACCAGCAGATTGTCCGGGAGCAGAAACAACCTCCCAGCCATACCCCTTTGAAAGCTCCTGCCATCTCATTATCCGAGAGTCCATGTACATCAAAACCCAATCACCGCTGGCGGAGTAAGAGATATTGAATATGGAGCCATCATTGAGAACCCCTGTGATTCCGCCATCATTATTTTGAAATTGAGTGCCAGTACCGACTATGCAAAGAAGACTCGGTTCATTTTTAGGGGTCATTAAAAAAGTCCACGCCCCAGAACGAGCCGCATAAATTGTTACATAAACCTCAGATGGCCTATCTACTCCATACCCAATCTGTTTCTCACCGTAATTCCTAACCGCTTTCTCCAAAGACTCTCGCGGGGCACATGATTGTCCGTATGCTGCTCCCGCCAACAGCGCAAATAACGCTATGGCGGCAAGCCTAACCATCACACTGGCTTCGTCGGCCAGACTACATCGGCTGGACTTGAGAAAGTCTGGGGTACGTCACGCAAGGATTGTCGGTATGCCGCCTCTGCCGCCGACATGGCACGATCTGAGACTGCCCACCAGTCTGTCGCCGCAAGCATCAGGTCGTCCCCCCTTTTGTGAGCGTGTGCCACCCGACGATCCCGCCAAGGGTTAGCACGGTTGCGGTGATAGCCTTCACCCGTGTCCGGAACGTCTTCAATTCTTCGACGTCCTGCGTGAAAGCCATGAGCTTCTTCACGGTCCGACTTGATCTCACCTAGCGTCGTCATAATGATGACAGAGGACGCTGGGGACGATTGGGCCGGATCGACGCGTACTGCGGTGATCTGCTCTGGCGTTAGCGAGAACGGAACGCCGTCCGGCGTCGTGAAGGAGACGTTGTTCATTTCGGTCTGCTCGCTCGATGCGCCTTAGCCGCCGCGACCTGTGCAGCCATCCGGGCAGCCGCTGTGGGCGAGATTTCACCCGCCGCGCTTTCTTCCCAATAGCGGAAGTCATCGCGGATAATTTTGTTGAGCCGCAGCATTTCGCGTTCCCATACTTCGAGTGCAGACGGGGGTGGCTGTAACAGGTGCGCGTCAATAGTCTTGCCGCTAATCGCGCCAGCAATCGCAGCAGCAGCGTCCGTCTTTTCCTGCTCGCTTAATAGATCACAATGCGACAAGTCGATGTTGTGAAGATCAACCGCGTAGCGATGCCCGTTCCCTGTCTCAATGTGCGCGTTCGGATTGGGGAGTCTGATTTCAATTTGCATTTTTGCGCTCCTTAAATCTGGTAGACGATTGAGACTTGGTAGGTGAAATTTCCACCAAGGGCGCTTGCCTGAACCGCTGTGTTAATCGAGTTATCAAAGAACTCTCGAATTTCCATGTAAGTTGTACCAGTTGGAGCGAATGGTGCCAACCAAAGACCAGTCGTGTTGATGGTGTCCATGTACCCAACCGCACCCACAGCAACCGGGTTAATCCCCGCCTTAGCGGTGAACGGAAGGCCCGTTATCCTGAAATTCCCTGTCGGAGATCCTGCCCAACCATTTAGATCGATATAACACATGGCGTAAACGATATTACCGATCCTGATGTAGTTCCCGTTCTGAGAATTGTAGTTTGGCGTCCCCGCTGTGCCTGTTGCAAAAACTGCGGGCGTCCAAGTTCCAACAGCATAATTTGCCAGCGTTGAACCAGCACCGCCAAACGTGATGCCGGTAAAGTCTGGCGTGTTGCCGGTGTCGAGTCCAAGCGCCGCACGTTGCGCCGCTGCCGTGGCCGTCGAGGACATGACCGAACCAAGCGCATCAAGGGCACTGGCCTTTGTCGAATTTAAGGTTAGTTCCTCTGTGCCGCCTAGGACAACCCCTATCGAGTTCGCGCTGGCACGGTAAAAACCCGTATCAATGTCATTATTAAAGGACAGCGATGGGGCCGCTGCGCTGCCGTCCGCAGCCGAAAGAGTAGTGAACGAACCGGCTGCCGCAGATGCACCACCGATAACAGCCCCGTCAATCGTTCCCCCATCAATGTTGACTGAAGGAAGGGCAAGATTGGCAAATACCTGAGAGACAACAGCACCAGCACCAGCGCCATCAAACTTCAGAAGGACATCTTCGCCATTCAGAATTTCATAGTCATTACTGGCGTTGTAAGTTCCCTGAAAGACAATGATTGATCGGCTGGCAGAGAGACTGTTTCTGATGTGAACGATCTTTTCGGAATCGTTGGGCGTCAGTTGGACATAAGCCGTCGCGCCAAGATCGCCGCCATCAACAAACTCGATGAACTTATTGCGGCCATTTGATACCGCCCCGTCTGTAATGGGGAGCGAATTTGGCGATCCGCTAGAGCCAGCAGAAGCAAGGGTAATCGAGATGATGCCGTCAATAGACTGGTCAAGAATATCAAGATTGGTATTTGTGGTGTTTCCCCAAGTACCCGATTGCTCGCCAGTAGCAATCTTCTCGATGCCAAGATTTGTAGTATATGTGCTAGGCATTGCTTATCTCTCTATGCAGCAAGGTCAGTCCAGCCCGGACTCTGCGAATCATCCACAGACTCCCAAGTCGGGGTCTGAGTAGTCGAAGTAGGTGCCCAAGACGCAGTCTGAGCATCATCTACCAGACCCCATATATTTACACTACCTACCCCAGTAATTCCAGCAACAGATTGAAGTGTTATTACTGAGCTATACTTAACGAATACTGATCCAACGGAAGATGTGGCGGAAACACCAGAAACGGGAACAGTAAATGAAACTGCGCTTGTCGCCTGACCTACAGCCCCAGCCCCCTGAACACCAGAAACGGCAGCATTAGCGCCTGCCGTAGTCGTAACTGTCCCAAGCCCGGATACGCCAGAAACCCCAGAAGCAGACTGATTAGCGTCAGCCGACTGTGTAGTGACCCCCAACCCCGAAGTAGCGCCAACCCCCGTCGCATTTCCAGTTATGGATATGGACACAGAGACAGAGGAAACAGACCCCGTTGCGGAAACCCCAGCGGGCTGAGCAACTGTAGCCGTCGATATTGTGGGAGAGCCAACAGAACCTGTTGCAGAAACCCCGGACAGGGTCTGACTGGCAGGAATGGACACGGTAACCGCGCCAACTCCACCAGTAGCAGAAACCCCCGCAAGGACTTGGACGGCAGCAGCAGATACAGTTAGGGAACCTACGCCACCAGTAGCCGCAACCCCGGTAATCTCAACCGGGATTGGCTCACCCCACGGTCCAGAACTCCATGTATCGCGGCCCCAGCCCGTTATGTTCGCCATGGATTACTCCATTAGGCGATTCGGATGATCGCGCCAGTAGCCGTAGGTGATGGGAATTGAACCGTAAAATCGCCAGACGTAGAGGACTTGGTGCCGCCAAAATCAATGACAGCAACAGCCTTATTGGCATCCGTGCTGTTGTAGATCAGGCAACCACGAGCAGCGATAGTTACCGTGCTGAAAGTCAGGTCGGCAAAGTCGGTGATTGCCGTCGTCCCGGTGGCCTTGGGAAATGTCGATACCTTGGTAAGGGCAGCGCCACCAGCCGAATAATTGGTGCTTGTTACCTCACCGCCAGTCACATAGACCGTGGTAGAGGCATCCAAGGACGCTCCGGTGGTATAGAGAGCCAGCTTAAAGGCATCGCCACCAGTGGTGAAATTGTGGGTTCCCTCCATCAATTCTGTTTTGAAAGAGGTACACATTGCGGTGGTAATAGCCATCACAAACTCCTAACGAAAGCAGCAGCGTCTTTCATGTCCGCACGATCTAGGGCCTGCAAGACAAGAGAACGCTCAGCCCTTTCGCCCATCTTAATATAACTCAGCAGAATATGGTACAGATTTTTTCTGTATGACTCAGCCTGAGACTGTATTTCAGGCGGCAAGTCTTTTCCGACGTAAATAATCTTCTTGAGTGCTATTTCGGCAATTTCTTCTGGGGTGTGCGGTCTGCCAGAAGTAACAGAAATCTCTACTTGCCCAAGCTGGACATCAAACATTAGCTAACAGCCTGCCTTAGTGATCCGTATCTGTATTGATCCTGACGATCCAGCCCTTCAGCCATGTTCTTCAGCCTGCCTAGGGCCTCAATATAACGCTCATTGTAAAGCTGAATAAGCTGCGGCTCGCCCTTCATAAAGGTATAAGCCTCAACAAGACTCGCGTAAAGCAATGCAAGGGGAGCGTTGGTGCTGAGCCACGTTGTGCCACCTTCTGCCCCAGCCGTAAGACTATTGGGGCGGTAGAAGTAATGCACTTCTGCCGTGTAGTTAGCGTCAGGCGTGGGGGCAATAACAAAGGTCGTATCGTCAAAGTTAGCGTAGTATTTTGGCGTCCCGGTCACCGTATCGTCTGGATTGTAGTCAGCAATAAAGGTCGGGTGCTTCTGGAGAAGCTCCACATACCCGCTGGCCGGTTTAATCGCGAGAGAGAATACCGCAAGAATATCAGTCGGTTTCGTCAGGTACTTGTTGCCAGAACTCATGGTTCCGGTCTGATTCTTTCGGAATACGTCGAACTGAACCTCCTTCAGGATGCGCTCTTCAGCCATCTGAATGAAGTTATTGAGATTGTTGACGAAAGTGGTTTCGTCGTTCTCCGTATAATCCTGAATCGCGGTCTTCAGGGTTGCAAAAGTCCAAGACATTTATGCCTCCACAGTCACCGGGCCAGCAGAGGCAACATCGCCACCACCATTCTTAGACCCAACAGTTGCGGTGCCCGAAGACGCCGTAAAAGTATATGTATCAGAGTCCACTACAGTAATCGAATACCCTGAAGCATTCTGCAATACCGCAGAAGAAAACCCATCAAATGGCTCACAATTACGGAAGGCAACAACATCCCCCGTGGATCGGCCATGAGCAATCTCTGTTACAGTAATAACAGCAGAACCGGCAGTTGAGCTAAGGAATGGGTCTGGATTCAGAAGAACCTCTACCGGAGGCTCTACCCGATCATTTCTGGCGTTCCTGATTGCTTCTGGGTCAGCAACGACGCGGGGTGGCGTAAGCTGCGGATGCTTGGGTTCATATTCGTCTTTTCCGACAATGAACCCGTTCCACTCACGGCGAACGTCCCTCTTGAGGTAACGAACCCCGCTACGATCACTCGTTACATACGAGTATTTCCCTTTAGCATATGCCATCTTTCGGTGGCTCCACTTCGACTACAGACCATAGTTTGTTCTGGTCATTATAGTCTAACTTGATCTTGTTTCCGTAATTATATAAGGGCAGATCACGGTATCCGTACAGCCTGTCCTCATCAGGAACATTAACGTCCAGAAATGTGCTGGACGGCCCAACCTGAATCTCAATGCCAAATGACCGGACAGCCATTCCACACAGAAACTCGCAGCAGCCGCGACCCGCTTCAGCCATATGGCGGTCGTGAGCATACGAGAAATCAACCCCGTAAAGCTCAATTTTCCTGACCTCATTGGCAATCGCATAGGCAATGGCGTAGGCAGCGGTATTGTTGAAGTAAGGAACCCCAATCTTTGCCACGACTTCCGTGACCGGGTAGAGCTTCAGGCCCGGAGCGCGTGGGTCTAGGGCAACCGTATAAATTGGCCCCGGATGCCTTGGGAGCCACTCCCTCATACCGAAGGTCATGGGACCGGCAAGTTCTGTATCAAAGAAACGCGCCACAGGGTCCATCATAAAGACCCTATCGTGTTGAATCACACCGGCCATGCTGTTGATAGCCCAGACCTCATCCGCTACTTGCGTTTGAGACCCCTTGGAAGCCGATTGTTTAATGAAGTCAGCGTTGCTGGCCCCCATCGCCACGATGGCGACGGACTTGCCCTTCAGGGAAGAATCCATGTGTTAGTATCTGTATCCGAGATTTATGAACATCGACGGGCGGTCGCGATCCATCGCCATTGCCCGCATTAGCTCCTCTTCATACAAAGCCTTCAGGATTTGCATTCTCTCAGGAGCGCGTTTAATCGATGTGTAGTACGCTAATCCTGCGGCAAGGGCAGGGAAAAATCTAAACGGCACTCCCATGTCATTCTGGGCTGCATCCGCGTCATCCATTCTTACGAGTCGATCATAGATTATGGTGTCGGTGCTGTTCTCCGGGGCCTGCCAGAGCTTAATAACCGGAGTGATCTGGCGATCTAAGAAGAACTGCGTAGGACGCCCGCTGGCATCCTTGTCAGGAATCTGAAGGTATTCTGAGCGGCCAATGCGCTCAAGACTGATATCGTTGCCGTCACGACGAATGATGGCAGAAACAATATCAATCGTATTCTGAGTGTCTACAAGACTGGGGGCAGTTGTGACCGTAGTGGTCGCTCCACTTGTGCCACCCGTGATGGTCTCTGAGGCCGTAAACGTGCCGTTAGGGACCGTCAGGTTCATTGTAGTGGAGGTTGGCTTGCTCAGGACACTTGCCGTAGCGGCACTGGTGCCCCCGGTGATGGTTTCCGCGACAGAAAAAGAAGAACTGTCAGCAACGGTGATCGTGATCGTCCCCGCAGGAATCTCAGTAATTCCCGTAGCGACAGTCTGACTAACCTGAGTAACAGTCCAGTTGTTGACGCCCCGGTTAGCCCAGTCGGCAAGCATATAGTTCAATGAGTTACGGGCAGACTGAGCATCCCAGCCCGCCCGAATCTCAAGACCACAACGCTCGTAAGCCTCTTCTATGAAATCAGCTACAGAGGGTGTGTAGTTCTTTGAACCAGAAGTCGCCATTATTTAGACTTTTTTGCCGCACCGCCGCGCTTCATCATTTTAGCGCTGTTTTTACGAGCAGAGCCGCCACGCTTCATCATCTTGGCACCGTTCTTACGGGCAGAACCACCGCCACGCATCATACGCTTTTTCATCTTCATCTTGTGAATCCTTATGCAAAGGTTTTAGTACATTCCATGATGACGGTGTAGGTATCACCACCAGTGTGACCAACTGTGGTAAAAGCAACGTCACCAGTCTTCCCAGAACCGGCGTTATTGGTGAGACCACCAAAAACACGGTAATCGTGGTAGCCGCTCTGGTTTTCGCCAAGCTCAATACAGAACTGGTCAGCAGTAGCATCCCAGAGAATCTGCACCTTCATGCCGTTGCATTGCCACCAAATCTTGTCGATTGAGACACCAGTGCAAGAACGACCATCAGGAAGGGTTGAGAGAGCCGAAACGTCAATTTTCGTGACGCCAGACTCTCCCGTTCCATCGCTGATGTTAGTAAACTTGAAGACAGCCGTGCGCTGGCCGTCAGCAAGCGTTTGAGAGGTTACTGCATCAGCCATGAGTTCCCCCTATTAGCTGGCTTCTGCGCCGTTGTCTGCCATCGCGTAGGTCATTAGGCCGACAAAA